>Ga0067045_1027656_pt1 | contig 74500 bp, 50 predicted proteins | sample TerdegcTABiofilm_FD_59184 | JGI IMG/M metagenome (GOLD analysis project Ga0067045, IMG submission 59184) | Combined Assembly of (Gp0054472, Gp0054536) Wastewater bioreactor microbial communities from Singapore -Terephthalate degrading... | reverse complement strand
AAATTGTAGCTGTGGTGAAGATGCCACATACCCGCGGCTAGACGGAAAGACCCCGTGAACCTTTACTGTAGGCTGATATGGGGCTGTGGTGTATCTTGTGTAGGATAGGTGGGAGGCTGTGAAGCCGGGACGCCAGTTTCGGTGGAGCCGTCCTTGAAATACCACCCTGGGTGCACTTTAGTTCTAACTCCGATTCCCGTCATCCGGGCGGAGGACAGTGTCAGCTGGGCAGTTTGACTGGGGCGGTCTCCTCCAAAATATTAACGGAGGAGTCCAAAGGTACCCTCAGCCTGGTCGGCAATCAGGCGTCGAGCGCAAAGGTAGAGAGGGTGCTTGACTGCGAGACCGATAGGTCGAGCAGATACGAAAGTAGGGCTTAGTGATCCGGTGATTCCGAATGGAAGGGTCATCGCTCATCAGATAAAAGGTACTCTGGGGATAACAGGCTTATCGCGCCCGAGCGTCCATAGCGGCGGCGCGGTTTGGCACCTCGATGTCGGCTCATCGCATCCTGGGGGTGAAGAAGCTCCCAAGGGTTTGGCTGTTCGCCAATGAAAGCGGTACGTGAGCTGGGTTCAGACCGTCGTGAGACAGGTCGGTCCCTATCTACCGTGGGCGCACGAGACTTGAGGAGGGTCCTCCTTAGTACGAGAGGATTTGGAGGGACGCACCTCTGGTGTACCAGTTGTCGCGCTAGCGGCACGGCTGGATAGCTAAGTGCGGAAAGGATAAACGCTGAAAGCATATAAGCGTGAAGCCCTCTCCAAGATTAGGTCTCGTAAGGCTTTGCCGAAAGCCCCCTGGAAGACTACCAGGTTGATAGGCCGGATGTGTAAGCGCCGTAAGGCGTTGAGCTAACCGGTTACTAACGGGCGAAAGCTTGGCCGCATGTATCCAACGCTTCGGCCGCTCGGCCGGATTCCACACAGACCATACCAGTTGTTTAGTGCGGGCGAGATTCGTTTCAAATACGAATTTCCGCCTGTATGCCGCGATTAGATTCGTCGAATATCGCACGGTCCTAGTTGAGGCACTAAGGTTTATTAAGCGTTAGGTAGTTTGTAATTTCCGTATAGCGTCGTATAAGCCCGGCGCCGGTCTAGCGGTCGGCGTCGGGAATTCCCGGTGACCATATCCGGAAGGAAACACCCGTTCCCATTCCGAACACGGCCGTTAAGCTTCCGGAGCCGATGGTAGTACCCAAAGTGCGAGAGTAGGTGTCGCCGGGTTCAATACATGGCCCCTCATGCCGTTTCGGCTGAGGGGTCTTTTTTTGCGCCGACGTATAAACCCAGCGATGTCTCACCGCGCCGACGGCGTCGGTGGAATTCCATGGCTGAGGGGGCAACGAATTGACTTGAGGTCGGTGCGACTTTCGTAAACTCGGCCGCGAGTCGCATCCTGTGGAGAGGTTGGCAGCACAGTGCTGTCAGCCCCCGATTGTAAACCGTCGCGGTTCAGGGTAGACTACGGATTCGGTCGTTAGCTTTCGTTTTGGCCTTTCGCAAGGGGGATGAAGATGTTGCGAGGAATTCTGATGGTGTTGACCGTGGCGACCATTTCGATGACTTTGGTGCTGGGCTGCGCCCCGCCGAAGGATGGGGGACCCGCGCCGGCTCCGGCAAGCACCACCGGAAATTGATGGGCGACCGTCAGACGCCTTCCCGATTCGCCGAGCAGCTCGTGCGATCGCTTCAGCAAGTATCGAGTGCGACACACGTCCGACGAGGGTAGGAACCTCGAGAGATTCATCGGAGCAATCAGGTAGTCGCAAGGCGGTATCCTTAAGTGTTTCAGGGGAATAAGCGATCCGCGCCCGTTCAACATGGGCGCGGTTTTTTTTGGAAACCGCCGGAAGAATCTTTCGGTGTTCGGCCGGGTGTTGACGGGCGACGCGCAAGCCTTCAGAATACCCAGTGCCCGGACGCCGATCGGACCGGAGCGTTGATGAAGGCAAAGCTTGCGATCCGCATCACATGGGCGGTATTCAATCCCTTGGTTTCTTGGGAGGTGCAGCATGGCGAGTAGATTGTTGCGGTGGAGTGTTGTCGGGGCTTTTGCGGCTGTGGGTTTCGGATTGGGCTTGATCTGGAATCGTGTGGCGCTGGACCGCAACGCCGTCGCAGCGCCGTCCGAGATGAAGGTCGTATTCCAGAGTCATGCGGCTTCGGACAAGACGGTGGGAAAAGTCACCCGGATCGGGCAGGTCATCGGCCTGCGTCCGGAAAAGAAGGACTACTACATCGAATTGCACGCCAACACCTGGCCTTCCATCCTCAAACGGATTCGCGAATCCAATATCCGCAACTATTCGATCTACCTGGCGGAGCTGGAAGGTAAGTTGTATCTTTTCAGCTACTTTGAATATGTAGGTGAAGATTTCGAAGGGGATATGGCCAAGATCGCAGCCGACCCGGAGACGCAACGTTGGTGGAAGGAGACGGATCCCTGCCAGATTCGGTTGCCCGGCACGCCGGAAGGAAAATGGTGGATGCCGATCCCGGAAGTCTTCCACACCAACTGACCGGCGGAAATAGGTCGCAGCCTACTCCGAACAGCGACGGCACAATCCATGAATGTCCTTTTGACGGGGGCAAGCGGCTTGATCGGCAGTGCGGTTGCAGCGGCGCTGCAAGCGCGAGGCGATGCCGTGCGATATCTGGTTCGCCGCGAACCGGTATCCGGCGATCGTGAGTTTCGCTGGAATCCGGAAAGCAAGTGGGTGGACCGCGATGCCTTCGAAGGCGTGGATGCCGTAATTCATCTTGCGGGACGGAGCGTGGCATCGGGACGCTGGAATAAAGCCGTCAAGAGAGGCATTCGGGACAGTCGGGTTCTGGGCACGCAAGCGATCGTCGCTGCGATGCAGGACGCCCAACATCGTCCGAGAGTTTTCTTGTCCGCGTCGGCGATCGGGTACTATGGGGACCAGGGCGACGAATGGGTCGACGAAACCTCACCGCCCGGAAAAGGTTTTCTTTGCGAGGTCTGCGAGGCCTGGGAATCGGCCGCAGTTTCGGCCGAGTCGGCGGGTATTCGCGTGGTGCGAATGCGATTCGGTCATGTTCTCTCCACCGCCGGCGGGGCCTTGGGAAAGTTGTTGCCGGTTTTTCGCCTGGGGTTGGGTGGACCCTTGGCCGACGGCCGCGCCTGGTGGAGTTGGATTAGCCGTCCGGATCTCGTTCGGGCAATCTTATTCCTTCTCGATCGCGAAGACTTGTCAGGCGCTTTCAATATGACGGCTCCTGAGCCGGTCACGAATCGGGAAATGACCCGGGCGTTGGGCAAAGTCCTCGGCCGTCCCGCCGTGTTGCCGGTTCCCCGCTTTGCATTACGATTGGTGTTCGGCGAGATGGCCGACGCAGTCTTATTGAGCGGCTGCCGTGTGAAGCCGATGCGTTTAACGGCGGCCGGTTTCGCTTTCGAGGACACCGAAATAGCCGTTTGCTTACACCGACTAATCTCGCAGAAGCTTTGAGCGGGGCGTCCCTCGCAGTACGGACTATGGTTTTGCCCGGCCGAAAAGTTCAACCGCCCCGGCGGCGCCGGCTCGGGCAAGCCATGCTCAATGGATGAGAAAAAAGGGCGGAAAGGGACAGGACGGGCGTGTAAGCCGGGTTCTGTTCTCGAAGCCATGCTTCGAGCGACGGCCATTTCTCTAGGAGGACGGTTGCCCGTCCCCTCCAGCGGTCTACCCGGGGGTTCGGCCGGGATCTGCCGTGGCCCGAAATCGGGCCTCACCCCCTGCTTGACCTTGCTCCCGGTGGGGTTTGCCGAGCCAGGTCGGTCACCCGACCTGCTGGTGAGCTCTTACCTCACCGTTTCACCCTTACCGAGACGTACCTCGGCGGTCTGTTTTCTGTGGCACTTTCCCTAGCCTTTCGGCCGGTGGGTGTTACCCATCACCGTGATCCCGGGGAGCCCGGACTTTCCTCCCGCCAATCGACATTGGCCGGCGGCCGTCCAGCCCGTTCGGCTCCCTTCCCGCCGCATTACATTATATCTGCAACACAGCTTGGTCTAACGCCCCCATCGTCGTTGGTTTCACAAGGACCAACTGAGAGGGCGTATGGACTGTCCCCAAAAGAGGTATATCGCGTCTTCAAAGTCCGCCATTACGTGCGGAATCGTGCGGGATCGTAGGAAACTTCTTTCCTTGCCAGGTGTCGCGCTCCACAAGGCGCCGTTCCAACAGGCGCAAGGTTCCGTTCTTGTCCCGGCACCATTCGGGGGCGACGAGGAATTGGTCGGTAGTTTCGGCCGTCAATCGCTCCACGACGCAATGCGGGGAGAGCAACTCCAAGCAATCGATCAGCGTTTCGACGTAGGCGTCTTGGCTCAAAGGGCGGTACATCCCCGCCTCGTACAGACGGGCCAGCGCGGTGTCCTTGGAGACGTAGGTGTTGTGAAATTTCACGCCGGAAATCGGCAATTCGGAGAGGGCACGCATCGTCGCGCGATTGTCTTCGGGGCCTTCGCCCGGCAATCCCAGCATCACATGCACACAGACGGCCAGGCCGCGGGCGTGGCTGCGCAATACCGCGTCTCGAAATTCCGCGAATCCGTGGCCGCGGTTGATACGCCGCAGCGTACCGTCATTGGAGCTTTGCAAGCCGATTTCCAGCGAAAACCACGTCCGGCGGGCCACGTTTTGCAGCAGTTCCAAGATTGCGTCGGGGAGACAATCGGGACGAGTGCCCACGGCCAGGCCCACGATTTCCGGCATCTGCATCACGTCATGGAAAAGCGTTTCCAGCCATTCGGGATCGGCGTACGTATTCGTGCCGGCCTGAAAATATGCGATGAAGCGGTCGGCCTTCCGCTGCCGCCTGAGCTTTTCGACTCCCTGACGCAATTGGGCCGTGACGTCGTCGTACCCATCGCGTCGTCGGGCCGGGCTGAAGCTCGCCACGTTGCAAAACGTGCAACCGAAACGACTGAGTGTGCCGTCGGCGTTGGGGCAGCCGAAACCGGCATCGAGCGGAATTTTCCACACAGGCCCGCCGAAGGTTTGTCGATAAAAGAAACTCAAATTGTAGTATCGTTTGCCCTCGGCGAGCCATGCGGGGGCGGGAACCGCGGGAGACTGTAGTGCTTGAACGACGTGCCGATTCATTGACGTTGCAAAGAATCCGATCTAGGATGAAAGCGGGTTGAGAATTTTACGGAGTGGGCAGAAAAGGGCGCTTTTCGGAAACAGGGAAGCTCATCTATGTACGGCCAACTGATACCTCTTGGAGGTGGGGATCCGATCCCGTTGTTAAAAAAACGAATTCTCGTGGGGCGGCGCGAGAGCTGCGACGTCGTCTTGCGTTTTTCCAATGTCTCGGCTCAGCACTGTGAGCTGTTCGTGGTATCCGGATATTGGTATGTCCGGGACTTGAATAGTACCAACGGCGTCAAGGTCAACGGGGCACGCGTGCGGGAGCGGCGGTTGGACCCCGGTTGCATTTTAGCCATTGCTAAGCATCAATACGAGGTTCGGTACTCGCCTGTCGAGCTGGGCGCAGTCGGGCCGCCGCCTCCCGAAGTCTTGGAGACCGACATTTTCTCCCGCTCGCTGTTGGAACGGGCGGGGTTGGTGCGGACCAAGCCTTCCGAAGAGTCGCTCCCCTCGACGGAAGTCGCGAGCAACGGCGACGGCAAGGACCAGGATGTCGAACGCTACGATATCTTGGAGTCGGCCAAGGTACCGCAGCGACGAAAGCCCTTGCCATAGTTACGCAAGAGAGACGCAAGAAAGCGGTGCAGGTTTGCCCCGGAGCGGGTCCGCCGAAGTTGGGAGGGGAAATGTCTGCCTGGAAAGGTCGTCTTCGATCGGCGTGCTTTTGTGGTGGGAGGGCATGAGGCAGTCAACAAGGAGCAGCCGCCCGGGCGCATGAGCAAGCACCGAAAAGTTCGAGTTGATTTTCGGCGAAAGAGCAAGGGCGATACCCGGGACAAGGATCTCACCCGACGGTACGCGGCGGATGATTCGGTCCTGGAAGATGCGACCTCTTCGCAAGAAGCGAAATCGCGAAAGGGCGCCGTCACCCGAAAAGGAACGGTGATCGCCCAAGATTCGACTCAGAGCGTTGATTGCGGCTCGCCATTTTCCGTTTTCCTCGAACCCTCTACCCAGGACGTCGTCCGCGGACGAGTCACGGCCGTTCAGGGCTTGATTTGCTTGGTGGAGGACGAAGCGTCTCGAAGCTACCGCTGCGTGGTTCGGCAAGTGTTGAAGAAACTGCTCACGCGGCAGCGGAGCGCCGTCGTGACGGGTGACGTGGTTCTCTTCCGCACCGTCGGCGACAAGGACGGCGTCATTGAGTCGGTGCTGCCCCGGCGAGGCGTCTTATCAAGGGAATACCGCGGTCGCGAGCACGTCATCATCAGCAACGTGGATCAGGTGCTGATCGTCGGAAGTGCCGCCCAACCGCGACTGAAACCCCACCTGATCGACCGTTTTCTCGTCTCGGCCGAAAAATCGAACATCCGACCCGTCATATGCATCAACAAGATCGATCTGGTCGATCCGGCGGAATTGCAGCCGTTGGTGGGACTGTATAGCCAATTGGGCTATCGTGTCCTGCTGTTAAGCGCGGAGACCGGTTTCGGGTTGGATCGACTGATTCGGCTTCTGCAAGGCCGAGTCAGCGTATTGACGGGACAAAGCGGGGTGGGAAAGTCGTCGCTCCTCAACGCGATCGACCCCGACTTGAATTTGCCGGTCGGCGAAGTGAGCGACGAGAACGAAAAAGGGCGTCACACGACGACGACGGCCCGCATCTTTCGGTTCCGCTTCGGCGGTTATGTGGCGGATACCCCGGGTTTGCGGCAATTCCAGTGCTGGGATTTGACTCGCGAGGAGACCTCGAACTACTTCGTTGAGATGCGACCGTACCTAAGCCGTTGCCGTTTTCCCGATTGCTTGCATCTGGACGAAGCCGACTGTAGCGTGAAGAATGCGGTGGCGGACGGCTGGATCGATGAGCGACGTTACGAGAGCTATCGTCACCTCGTTTGGGAGGAGGCGGCGGAGACGCCTCTCGATGAAGAATGAAGGGCCGTTGCCGAGCCTCGCGCGAAACGGGGCGCGGGTGAAGGGAGCCGTATTGTACGGTTTGGTCTGAAGCGATGGGCAAAATGGGAGGAATATCAATCGCGTGTCGAGCCGCGAAACGAAATTGAGTCAAGACGAGTTTCCGGAAGCCGCAGTCCTAGCGGGCGTATTGCTGCCGCAGCGAAACGTGGAAGAATCGCCGCTGGAGGAGTTGGGCGGGTTAGCCGAGGCGGCCGGGCTTCGCGTTGTCGGCAGGCTTATCCAGAAGCGTGAAGCCCCGGACGCTGCAACCTATGTCGGCAGGGGAAAAGCCGAGGAATTGCGGCAATTGGTCCGCAGTCGTGCCGCCGATTTGGTTGTGTTCGATAACGATCTTTCACCCGCCCAGGCCCGCAATCTGGAGAAGGAACTGCACGTCCGCGTCTTGGACCGGACGGAGCTGATCTTGGACATCTTTGCCACAAGGGCGCGGACCCACGAAGCGCAGCTAGCCGTGGAATTGGCCCAGTTGGAGTACGCCATGCCGCGGCTGAAGCGTATGTGGACGCACTTGGAGCGGCAAACGAAGGGCGGCGTGGGGCTTCGCGGTCCCGGCGAGAAACAATTGGAATTGGATCGGCGTTTGACGGCCCGTCGAATTCACGAACTCAAAAAGGAATTGGATCTCATACACCGACGAAAGCAGCGCGAGGTCGTCGCCCGCAGACGGCATAAGACCGTCTCGTTGGTAGGCTACACCAACGCCGGCAAGAGCACGTTGATGAACGCCTTGACCGGGGCGGACGTTTACGTGGAAGACGCCTTATTCGCGACGTTGGACACACGCACTCGCAGGTGGCAACTCCCCGGTTGGGGGCCGGTCCTGCTGAGCGATACGGTGGGCTTCATCCGTGATTTGCCGCACCATCTGATCGCGAGCTTCCGGGCGACGTTGGAGGAAGCTCGGCAGGCCGACCTTTTGCTTCACGTGGCGGACGGCAGCAGTCCCGCCGTTTTGCATCAGATATCCGCCGCACACAAGGTCCTGTCGGAGATCGGCCTGCAAACCAAAGATTCTTTGCTGGTGATCAATAAGGTTGACAAGGTTGAGGATCGGGCGAGGCTGCACGCCCTGACCCAGCGTTACCCCCATGCCATTCCCATTAGCGCCCGGACGGGGGAAGGTCTGGATCGATTGAGCCTCACCGTTTCGGAATCATTGGCTCGGCGGTTTTTGGAGTTGGAGATCGAGACGCTCGTCGAGAACGGCCGTTTGTCGGCCTTTCTATCTCGTCACGGCGAGGTTTTCTCGCACCACTACGGCAACGACGGGCGGACCGTCATTCATTGCCGTCTGCCGGAAGAGTTTACCGGCATTCTTCCCCAACTGGGGGCTATTCGGCTGCGTCGGCGGGTGAATGGTGAAACCATGCCGTTGGAAGCCGGCCGGGACGAGTCCGACAGTCACGTTCCCGAAACGGAATGCTTTTAGGGAAGCGTGATGCTGATCGGCTCTTGTGTCGATGGAGCAGACCGTCGTCGCCGGCTCGTCAGCTTCCCGGTACTCAACTACCGTGACGAGTTGGCTGGCTGCGCATTCAGCAGGCATCGCTGCTTGTATTGAAGGCTGCCTGTTTTGCGCGCATCTGTGGCCGGTGGCGGAAGGGTGACTTGTAGTTGTCTCTGAGGATGCGAGCGATTCGTCTCAATCCGCAGCCTCGATTTCGACGGCGTTGCCCGACTCGACTAGGCACTTCTCTTGGAATTGCGGGAGTTTGGGAACGAATTTTCCGGAGATTGCCCGGCCCAGCTTCGCTACGCAGAGTTTGTTGACGCTGGTCTGCAGGCGATGGGCCTCGTCAATCAGGTTCTCGTGGAGGCTCTTGGGTACGCGAATTGTCATCACGACCAGTGATTCGGCGACGGCCTTCTTGCCCTCTTGGGTACGGCGCAATGCCGCCCACATCTCGTGGAGACGCGCATAGGACTCGGAATCGGTGTAGCGCTCCATTTCCTCGGGTGAGCTGAAAGCCCTCGCGACAAGGCCGTTCCTTCCCAGCACAAGGCGGAAAAATTGTGCCCAATCGATCCCTTTCAGTAGCAAATCGGCGGCTTCTCGCTCGATCTGATCGCAAAGGTGAGCAAAGCGTTCTTCGTCCAGTCTCGGTGTGTCCAAATTGCTACACTCCATTGCCGTTGCTCCTTTGTTTGCGGCCCAGTCCACTGCCAATGGAATCAATCCGTTTCGAGCTATCCGATCCCGCCCTATGAGGGTAATCGGGGTGCCTTTACGTCAATAATCGGGAGCGGTCAAGGATCGGCCAGGTTTATGAGAAAGTGATTTTTGCAAATCGGGTTTGGTGCGATGATTCGCGCGACCGGGTCAAACTGTGGCGAAAAACGAACAAGCTCGATGAAAACTGTGGCGAGTGACGGAAGTAGCCGTCGCGCGCTTTACTTCTCCGAAAGCAGATGCGGCAGTTGGGAGGGTCAGTGCTGCAAGTGCTTTCAATGATATTACTTACGGCATTCGTCTGCTTTGCAAAGTGTCCATCGGGCGGCTCGCGATGTTGTGGTCGCTCGCCCCGACACGGTATCTGCCGGCGGGTGGAATCCGCCATCTGAGTCGGTTACCGGCCTTGCCGTGCCGTGGAATACTGTACAGCGTTCCACTCTGAAGGGTGGATTTTCAGCCAGGCAGTGCCCAGGCTCAAATTGTTCAATTGAGATGAGCTCTTTTCGGCTTTCCTACCTTGCGGCAGGCGGCTTGGACTGGCAAGTTCAGCGGAAGTTGTCAAAAGGACTTCTAGGAGAGAGCCGCGATGTTCTATCGAATTGGGACGCGAAGAGCCGCATTCCGGCAGAAATAGGGGGTTTGACTTTCAGAAGTGGCATGGCTCAATCACGGGGCTTGTGATTTTCCGAGGCTGCTGCGGAAATCTGGCGGCAGGCAGAAGAACGGCTTAAGCTGGTTGGGCGAAATTGCTCGAAGGCCAACCACTCTTCGCGGTATCTGGTCGGAGGTATGGTTTCTAACCGGAGGGTTCCGCTTTGACAAATCCCAAGAAGCGATGGCACCCAGCTCAAGAGAGCGATGAATTGGTCTTTGCCGTGTGCGAAAGGTTCCTTGCGCACTTAGGGAAACAGTATGCTTCCGAGGACGAGGAGAAACGCGAGAACCGGCAGCGTGGAGCGGCCGCTGCGGTTGCCGATTGGGTGAAACGGACTTACGCCCGAGATGACCTGACAAGGGAGAGGATCTATCCTCTCTTTTGGGAGGCGATGCGCCGCCAGTACCTTCTGTTGTGTCCGCCGCGTGACCGGTTTCTCAGCCGCAAGATCGTGGAGCGGTTCGCTTTGGAAGGCTGTCGCGCGGAAGAGGATGCCGTGCAAGTGGTCAACGTACGCGGCGCGGATGCCCCGCATCACGTCAGCTCTGCGGCCGCCGACGTGATTTACGAGTTGGTTCACCGCTTGAAGGGCAAGCGTGAAAAGGTCCACATCGCGCTGGGGGCCGGCTTTTCGTCCATGATGGTGGCACGGCGGCTGGCACAGCGCGTGTATTCGGACCTGGATTGCCCGCCTTTGGTGCTGCACGCGCTTTCGGCGGGAGGCTTTCTCGCCGACCAACCTTACAAGGCGCCCGTGACCTATTTCGGCTATTTCACGGAAGTTTTGCCCAAAGTCGAATACGTGGGGCTGTTCTCGGAGACGTTGGTCTCATCGCATGAATTCGATCGGGTTCGGTCGAATCCCAGCGTCCGCCGATCCTTCGCGATGGCCGAGGAGGTGGACATCGTGATGACGTCCTTCGCGGCCGCGAAGGACCCGCACGGGATGTTGGGTCAATTCTTGCACGCGCTCTTGGAGGACGGCGCGGTGACGCAGCAGGATATCGATCGGATGAAGAGAATCGGCTGGGTCGGGGACGTCCAGTTTCGCCCGTATTCCGCCCGGTCGCCGATCTTCGACGAATGTCCGGTGCGTGTGGTGACCCTGTTTGAAATTGCGGACTTGGTTCGGTTGGCCAACACGCCGGATAAGTACGTGGTCTTAATCGCCGGCCCGTGCAGTGAGTGCGGCATGTTAAAGACCGAAGCCCTAGTGCCGCTGATCCGGAACCCCGACCTGCGATTGTGGACGCACCTGGTGACCGATTTGGGAACGGCCCATGCGCTGCTTTCGGACAACGGGCAAGGTTGACGACATCCCGCGGCGCGATTTGCAAACGGGATGGCATCAATCGTCCGTGAGCAGCGACAGGAGTTCTTGGATTTGCCGGATTTTACCGGTACCGTCATCCGCCGCCGAGGACGGGCAAACCAGGAGGTCCTTGAATCGACGCACGGCAGCTCCCAATACGACGTCGGGTATGGCGCCCGGCAATCGCGATCGTAACGTTCCCCATTGCGACTTGAAGCGAGCGAACGATTCGGGCCCCTCCTGCCACGCCAGAATGGCGTGCTCCGTGGCGATCTTCCAAAGACGCAAGGCTACGGGATCGGACGCGGCTTCGCCGGAGTCCTCGGCGGCCGATGAGTGATCGGAGAAAGGGGTCGGAACGCCGCCGAGGGAAATATCCCGCGAATTTCTGGTTTGCGAGGCAGGCGGCGAGGGAACGGACGGACCGAACTCGGTCGCGTCATCTTGCGGCGAACGAACCGCGCGATCCGAATCGCCATCACCAAGGAGGGGTGAAGCTGTGGTAACTTCGAGTCGATCGGCGCTGCTTTTACTCTTAGGAGTGCTTGCGGAAAACACGATTTCTTCCAGACAAAGTCGCCCCAAGGCCTGCAAGCTCGGGGGATCGTCGCACTTCGGTAAGTCATCCCGCCGAAACAGGGCTTTTAGTAAGTACCAGCGGGATCCGTTGAGCACGTACGCGATGAACTTTGTCCAGGGATGGGCGCCGGCCGACGGTTCCGCGGGCGAACGGGAGAAGTCCACGACCGTTGCCCCTTTCTCGCGTTTGATGCGCTCCAGTTCGATGGGCGGCCCGTAGAACGGCTGGATCCGGAACGGTCGTTGCGCGGACGGACTGAGGCCGGTGGTGAACGAGATGCCGGAGCGAAACGGGACGGGCAGCAGGCTCAAGAGCCCGGCGATGATGCGCTGGTAGCGCTCGGACCCGGTGAGGAGGACGGGGCCGTTGTGCGTGAGCAATTGCTCCAGGACCTCCAAGAGAAAACGCGGTCCCACCAAGGCCGCCGCGTATTCGATGCCTGCGACGTCGACCGGCGAAGCCTTTCCGAGCAGACGGATGGCGGGTAGCACGGGCGGTAGGGAATCGGAGACGTTCAGACAGCCGCCGGCGATGGCGGCCGTCAGAATGGCGAACGGGTTGGCCGCGAATCGGCGAAAAATGGCTTCGTCGAGGACTACGAACTGCGTGTACCAGCGGACGGCGCCGCGACGGCTGTATTCGGCCCCGTGAGCAAAGGTTCGAGCGACCGCTACTCGATTCGAGGGTAGGCGGAAGCTGCTGACGACGGTGCTCCGGCGCAAAGGGTCCGGGACGGAATCGTGCGACGGCCCCCAGCGGGTCAAGGCACGCCGTTCATCGTCGGTCAAGTCGGCGCTTGCGGCGGCCAGGTGATAGCCCTGCGCGTGACTCGATGCCTGCGAAGTGAAAACGGCTTGATCCACCCAGTCCATCGTCTCGTGCGCTGCGAATTTCAAGCGAATATGTGCGGTAATCGGCGAAGACGTCAGATACGCATACGTTCCAGCATCCAGAGAAAAGGCTCGACGATACCGTGCGGTTCGATTCTCAAAGGCACATGCTCTCGGACTCCGTCGGCGGTCACGCGCCAAGCACAAGACCCCGCTACGGCCGAGGCGAAAATGCCGGTCAATGGGAATCGCTCATGAATCAATCGCAACAGCCCCGCGGCATGAGTCCGGGCGAACTCTTCCGGGTTTTCCAGGCACTCTTCGCACTGATCGGCTTTGGTGAAGACCAAAGCGAACGGTTTACGGTTCCATCCCAGTTTGGGATGGCCTGCCGATTCGCTCAAACAACTCGCCAATTTCATGGCGAAGAACTCGTCTTGCCGGTTGCCGTTGCGGACGCGCACCGAGTCCACCAATAGCATGACGGAGGAGCACCGCTTGAGCAGGGAACGAATGACGTGATAGGTGTTCGGGTGTTCGGCCTCTTGGAGAATGGCCTCGCCGGCCATGTCCGGCAGGATGAGATCGGAGGCCATGCGGCGTCGACGGCGACGCAATTGACAGTGCACCCAATGCCACCGATCCGGTTCGTTCGGGGTCTTGCCGGGAAAACGTCCCTTGGCCAAGGCGGCCACGGTGGCCTGTTGCACGGCGATGGAGAATGCCCCGCGTGCCAAGAGCTGGACTCGCCGGGGCTGGCGCGAAAGCATGTCGATCAACATGCCGAGATAGACGGTTTTCCCTACCCCGCTGGGGCCTAAGATCAGCGCGATACGGGGTTCGACTTTGTTCGCCAGCAGTTGATGGGCCAGCGCCATCGGCGCGCTACACAGGCGGCAATACTCGGCGTCGAAGTGGTTCTGTTCGCCGCAGATGTAGCAGGCGAGCGGGACCGCGTACTCGGCCAGACGGTAGGACTCCAGGGGCAAGACGGCGCTCTTGATCATCTCACATTCTCCAAGCAGGCGGCGGCCGGGTTTTCCCGCGGGGTGTGCGAAGCGTCTTCCGGGCAGTAGCGAAGTGTGATGTCCGCGACACCCAGCGCGCAACGAAAACCGATGTTCCGCTTTCGAGCCAAGGGATTCTCTCCGCCGGCGAATCCGCTCGAAGCCTGGTGATCGAAATAGGTGTCGAAAGCGCCTCCCCGAATACTCTTCATCGGACCGGGTAGAACGATCCGGGCGTCCTCCTCTTCCCATGGTTGGTAGTCGCTGTGCGTCCATTCCCAAACATTGCCGATCAACTGATAGATGCCGTTGACGGCCGCGCCGCCCGGGCAGTCGGTCACCGGCACCGTGCCGCCGCGCTGCGATCCCCACAATACGGCGCGGGAGTAGTCCATGGCATCGCCCCATGGAAAACGTCGCTGCATGCGGGTGCCGTCGGGCAAGGTGACGGGCCAAGCCGCGGCCCTCATCCACTCGGCGTCCGTGGGCAGGCGTTTCCCTACCCAGCGGGCGAAGGCCCTCGCCTCGTACCAGTTGATCCCTGTCACCGGGTGATCCTCCGTGCCGGGCGGGTAGGTGCCGTTTTCCCAGTACTTCGGGCCGGGTCGCCCCGACCGATCCACGAAATCCAGAACGGCCGGCAGGATGGCGGCGTCCCACAACGATGCCTGCTCGTATCCGCCTGCTTTCACGAATGCCGCGAACTGCGCGTTGGTGACCGGATAGCGATCCAAAAAATACCTTCGCACGCGGACGATCTGCTCTCGGGCGGGTGCCTCGTCGTTCGGTGTTTCGGGACTTTCCTTGCCCAACGCCGGAGCCGCGACGGCCTCGATTTCGTCCCAATCGGCCGGTGCTCGCGAGAGGGAGACTTCGCCGTCCGGTACCAAGGCCATGGTTTGTTCCCACTGGGCAAAGGCCGCCTCGAATACTTCGCGGCTGAGCGTTCCGGCGACCTGAGGCCTGAGAATCAAGGCGAAACGCCCCTGGTTGAGCAACTGGCGGGCCAGGGAATCGGGATCATCGAGGGCATCCGATGACGCCTGGGGCGCTTTTCCGGAGTCTAGAGGCCGGAACGGCTTCGGAGCGTTATCTTGCCGACCGCGTCTCCAAAGCCCGTACCCCATTGCAAACACCGCATTGCCCAGCCGAACGGGAAAATCCCATAACAGCCCGCGGGCCCATGCGGAGGGACCGACGAGGAAGTTCCCGAAGTACGAGCGTCGCTTTGACAGGAAACCGTCCACGGTACCCGAAGTCGAGATAGAACTCATATCTCACGCTAATCCGAAAAGAGGGTGCGCCTACGGTGTTCGACGGTTACACCATCAACGCGGCTATTCGCTCGGCGGGTCGGCGCCCTGCTTCGGGGAAAACCCAGAACAGCTCAGCGGCTCTCCCGCCGTTAGTTTGAGACGAGCTACCTTCAGTGTTCATTCGCGGCCGGAACGGCGTCTTCTGGAAAAGTCACGTTGCAACAGTTCGAATTGCTGGGAGACGGAATCCAAAGCGGCGTCTTCCGTCCCGGTCTTGTTCAAGGGTTCGATATCTTCGTAACCGACCACCCGGGGTTGAACACCGTCCGCTCGAACATCTCCCTGGTAACCCCCCGGCGTCTCCAATTGATGGTCGAGCAAGACTTCCATCAATCTCCGCAGACGCTTCAGCTCGGCCCACCACGTCGCTCGTTCTTCGGCCATTTGGCGGCGTTGCTCGCCGAGCATCTCCAGCAATTCCGCAGCCCGGTGGCGCACGAATTCCAGCTCGGTTTCCAAGCTGGTGCGCTCTTGTTCGGCGGTCGTCAATTGGGTCTGCAAATTTCGGACTTGTTCCTCGAGTGCAGCAGCCCTTTCGTGTTCCGAGGCGGCGGCCGAATCGCCTACGGCTTGGATACGCTCTTCCAATCGGGCGATTGCGTCATGCAATAGGCTCCGCATTTCGGCCGATGTCGAGTCGGAGTCGGGACGCGACTCCAGTTTTTCCCGAATGGCGGCCAGGGTCTCCATCAGTGCCGCCGGCAGCGCGACGGTGTGCGGAGGCTGGGCATCGAGCCACTCGCGTCGCAGCTCTTGGAAACGCGCGAGCAGTTCCGCCGTTAGGGACTCCTTGAAGTCCCCGGAGACGGAATCCAGCCTTTCCAAGACGGCAGTTAATTGTTCTTGGAGTTGAAGCCCCCGCTGGGCATCGGATCCTGGGGCCGACTCGCGTGCCTCTTGAAGGCTTATCGCTTGCGCTTCCCATTCCTTGCGAGCCGTTGCCAGATCTGCCAATTGGCGGGCAAGGGCCTCCTCTTGGCGACGGATTTCTTCCTGGCGTTCCTCAATCCAGCGGCGTTCTCTTTGGAGGGACTCGATCAGAGATTGTTGGTGCGCGGCCTCTTGCCGCCGCCTCGCGTTCTCCGCCTCTTCGGTCTCCAACCATCGTTGCAGGGCGTTTTCCAGCCGTTCGAACGTCTCCAGTACGGCGGCGTTCAGTTCATCCTCGCCGCCGAGGAGTTCATTCAGCCAGTGCTGAATGTCCGCGGCTTCGGAGGTCATGAGGCTGGATGGCCCGCCCATGGGATCGCTCGCTTAGGCTCTGTTGCGATCGAGATGCCCGACAGGCTCTCGAGTCGCCGTAACGGTGACGAGAATCAGGGGATGATGCGATCAACCGGCGGTGAATAGCCGTCTTCGCGCCGTGCGGCCGCGACGCGCTCGCTATTTCCGCTAAGAAACTCTACGTCGCGAATGCCGGGAACGCAAATTCTTCTTTCGCGGCCGAAAAGTACGCGCTCGGACGGCACTTCCACGACGTGTCCCGCATTGGATACCCGGCTCCAATCCAGGCGTCTTGCGGAGGCATCTCTCCAGCCGGAGCTGCCCGTTCGAAGACGCGAAGAGTCCTTGGTAAGGGGTTGCCCGTGTTTGCTAGTCCCCCCCGAAGATGGAAAGGCGATCGTCTTTTCCCCAAGGGATTCGGGGCTACAATTGCTCATTGCGAGCCACCTTAGGGGAGGGCGTCACGCGGAGTCGGGACTAATCCGCGATGATGACGGCCGTCGGGAGAGTATTCTTTTCGCCCCAAGAGGCGCAGCCGGAGTACAATTCGGTTTTGCAACCGCAAGCAACGATCACAAGCTAGGGTACAGAATTCTTCGGAGGTTTTTCGATGGTCTCGAGACGGGTGGTGATTGTGGGTGGGGTTGCCGGCGGTGCGTCCTGTGCCGCGAGACTTCGCCGTTTGGACGAAAACGCAGAGATTTTCGTTTTTGAACGGGGAGGATTCGTTTCGTTTGCGAATTGCGGGCTGCCCTACTTCATCGGCGGGGTCATTACCCCTCAGCAGCGGTTGCTCGTCGCCACGCCCGAGCGCTTTCGGGACTACTTCAATATTGAAGTACGCGTGAACCACGAGGTGGAACGGATCGATCGGGAAAACAGATTGGTTCACGTGCGAAACCGCCAAAGCGGGGCACGTTTTACTCGGCCTTATGACGCCTTGGTGCTATCGCCGGGGGCCAAACCGGTGGTTCCCGAAGTGCCCGGTGTTGATCTCCCCGGAGTGTTCACGTTGCGGCTGCTGGAGGATGCGGGCGACATTTACCGCTGGATGGAAGGGAAAAAAGTCCTTCGCGCGGTCGTGGTAGGCGGCGGTTACATCGGTCTGGAGATGACGGAGAACCTCGTCCGCCGGGGGATTTCGACGGTCCTGCTGGAGGCCGCCGACCAGTTGATGGTGACCTTGGATCCCGAGATGACGGCACCCGTCCACTCCGTCTTGTCCGCCCACGATGTCATGGTTCGCCTGAACTCTCCTCTACGTGCCATCGAGGAGACAGAAAACGGACTCCAGGTGACGGCCGGGGACGGGGAGAAGTTTCCTTGCCAGCTTGTGATCTTGGCGACCGGCGTGCGTCCGGAGGTGACCTTGGCCGCCGAGGCGGGGCTGGAAATAGGCGAGCTGGGCGGCATTCGCGTGGACGAGCAGATGCGAACCACGCGCGATCCGGCGATTTGGGCTGTGGGAGACGCCGTGGAGGTGCTGGACGTTGTGACGGGCGGATTCACCCGGGTCCCCCTTGCCGGTCCGGCCTCGCGCCAGGCGCGCGTGGCGGCGGAGGCGATTTGCGGCCGGGCCAGCCGGTTTCGCGGAGTGCAGGGTACGGCCGCCGTGGCGGTTTTCGAGTTAGCCATCGCCCAGACGGGAGCCAATGAGAAGACGCTCAAGCGTTACGGAGTTCCCTACGCCGTCAGCTATACGCATTCAGCCGACCATGCGACGTACTATCCCGGCGCCGAGCCGATGACCATCAAGCTGTTGTTCTCGCCCGAGTCGGGCAGGATTTTGGGAGCCCAGGCCGTGGGCGGACGCGGCGTAGACAAACGGATCGACGTCATTGCGGCCTTTATCCAAAAAGGCGGAACGGTGTACGATCTGGAAGAGGCGGAACTTTGCTACGCCCCGCAGTTCGGGAGTGCGCGGGATCCGGTCAATATCGCGGGCTTCGTGGCGGGCAACATTCTCCGCAAAGACGTCGTTCCCGCTTATTGGAGCGAATGGGACGCGGTTTCCTCCGATCAACGTTCGTTGCTTATCGATGTCCGAACGCCGGGGGAACACGCCGCCGGTGCGCCGCCGGGAGCGGTCAATATCCCGCTCGGAGAGATCCGCGGGCGACTGCATGAGTTGCCGAGGGATCGCGAGATCTGGGTGCATTGCGGCGTGGGGCAACGCTCGTATTATGCCTATCGCATTTTGACCCAGCGCGGCTTTCGCGTGCGTAACCTGTCCGGCGGCTACAAGTCTTGGTTAGCCCGCAAGGCCGTTAATCGCGGCAATGGCTAGCGTCATCGGGCGCCGGCCATCATGGGGAACAATTCCCGGATCATCGTGATCGCCGCCGGTCCTACAAGGACCACGAACAGACCGGGGAAGATGAATAGCACGAGCGGGAAGATCAGCTTGACGGCGGTCTTTTGAGCCCGTTCTTCCGCTAATTGACGGCGGCGCGTACGCATGGAATCGCTCTGGACGCGGAGCGCTTGCGCGATGCTCGAGCCGAATTTCTCGGCTTGAATGATCACCGCCGCCAGGCTGCGAACATCGGAGACGCCGCAGCGAGCGCCCATTTCGTGAAGGACTTCCGATCGGGGACGGCCCATCTGAAGCTGGAGGTTGGCCAGAGCGAACTCCTTGGCGATGACGGGGTGGGACGTGCCCAATTCCTCCGTCACTTTACGCATCGCCTGGTCCAACCCCAAGCCGGCCTCCACGCAGACGACCATCAGGTCGAGGGCGTCGGGGAGGCTGAGGAAGATGGCCTCCTTGCGGCGCTTGGCTAAGTACCAGAGGACGATTTCGGGGAGATAGAAGAGCATGCCGCCGAAAAAGGTCGCGGAGACCAAGGAGCTTTGGCGAACGCCCCAGAGGCCGAGGAACACGGCCGCGCCCAAGGCCAAACCGCCCACCAACCCGGCGAATTTCAGGCCGAGGTAGATTTGCACGGCCGAATCGCCGAGGAAACCGGCTTCGGCCAGCTTCTGTTTCAGTTTACTCTTCTCGATTTCGGATTTGGGTTCGAGCGGCTTGGCCAGGGCGGGCGTAGCCTTTTCCAACGCCCGCGTCAATCCGTCGCGCTTCTTGATAGCTGCGGTTTCGCCCGGTACCCGACGCGTTTGCGGCCGGGCCAGCTCTTGAAGACGCTCCACGGTCCGCGGCTTGCGGGCCGCCAAGGTCTCCAGTAGCAAAAAGCTCAAAATGGCAAACATGCCGAATGCCGCGAATGGCAGCAGCTTCGACCAGTCGAGACTCTGGGAAAGGGCAAGGAATTGGGCATTCGCTACGAAATCGATCATGGGGAAAGGTTCTCACACTTTGATATTGACGATCTTGCGAATGAAGAATGCCCCGAGAATCTGCATAATGATCGCGCCGACCAGCATCTTTTTGCCCAGCGGGTCCGTGAACAGCATCATGACGTAGTCGGGGTTGAGTTGGTACACGGCGAGGAAAATCACGACCGGCAACGCCATCAATACGATTCCGGACAACCGGCCCTCACCCGTGAGTGCTTGGACCTGGCCCCAAATCTGAAATCGTTCCCGGATGAGGCTGCCGATCTTTTCCAAGACCTCGGCCAGATCGCCCCCCGTCTGCCGCTGAAGGACCACGGCCATCGTGAAGAATCGCAAATCCAGATTGGGAATCCGGTCGGCAAGGTCGCGCAACGACTGTTCGAGCGGCATCCCGAGGTTTTGTTCTTCAAAGACATGGCCGAACTCTTTGCCTAGGGGCGGACCGACTTCCGTCGAAACCATGTTGAATCCCGCCGCCAAACTCTGACCGGACCGCAGGGAACGGGCGAGCATTTCGAGGGCGTCGGGCAGTTGTGCTCCGAAGGCCCGCAATCGCCGTTTGCGCCGCCACAGAACCCACATCAAAGGCAGCGATGCGGCCGAGCCGCCCAGCAAGGGAAGCAGCAAGACCGGAGCTTGGAGAAGCAGGCCCAGGGCCAAGCCGCCGCCCGCCAAGGCGGCCGAGATTACTACCAATTGAGCGGGCGGTAGCTGAACGTCCGCCTGTTCCATCAAGCGTTGGAGGCTGGGCATTCGCTTGACGATGGCTTCCGCCAAACTGCCTTTGTTTTCCAGCGGTTTGGCTAAGAGACTTTGTTGCTTGCGCAATTCTTCCTTGCTCTTGGCCGTCTGTACGCCGGCATACACCTGAAGACGGTTCTCCAGCCGGTCATCGGATTGGCGGGTGAAGAGCATGGCCACGGCGGCGACGAGAGCCGCCGTTCCGACGAACGCAGCGAGTGCGATTAGCAGGGGACTCATCGTGTGCCCATTCCTCTCGTTCTTTATGCTGGGGACCTTGCCCGGGTCGGCCGCCCTGGATTCACGCCTCCAACATCACGCGCTGACGGAAGATGTTCGCCGGCAATCGGATGCCGCGAGCCTCGAGCCGCGGCATGAATGTCGGCCGGATACCCGTCGAAATGAATTTCCCGTAGCTACGTCCCGATTCGTCGATCCCTTCCTGCTCATAACGGAAGATGTCTTGCATCACGACGGTATCCTGCTCCATCCCCACGACTTCGGTGATATGGGTGATGCGCCGCACGCCGCCTTGGAGACGATTGGCTTGAATGATCAGGTTAACGGCGCTGGCGATCTGTGTTCGCATCGCCTTGAGAGGCAGCTCGAAACCGGCCATCATGATCATCGTTTCCATGCGCGCGATCGCGTCGCGAGGGGCGTTGGCATGGAGTGTGGTCATCGAGCCTTCGTGGCCGGTGTTCATGGCCTGAAGCATATCGAGGGTCTCAGGCCCGCGGCACTCACCGATGATGATGCGTTCGGGACGCATACGCAGGGCGTTGCGCACCAAATCGGTGGCGGTAATCGCTCCTTTTCCTTCGATGTTGGCGGGGCGCGTCTCCAGCCGCACGACGTGCTCCTGTTGGAGCTGCAATTCGGCGGCGTCTTCGATGGTGACGATGCGCTCGTTGTTGGGAATGAAGCTGGACAATGTGTTCAAGAGCGTAGTCTTACCGGAGCCGGTACCGCCGGAGATGACGACGTTCAAGCGCGCTTTGATGGCCCCCTCCAGTAACATGACCATTTCGGGAGTGAAGGCCTTGAGATTGAGTAGGTCTTCGAGCTTGAGCGGGTTCCGGCCGAAGCGGCGAATGGAGACGGCCGGGCCGTCCAAGGCAAGCGGCGGAATGATCGCGTTGAAACGGGAGCCGTCCGGCATGCGAGCGTCGACCATGGGGCAGGTTTCGTCCACGCGACGCCCGACCTTGGAAATGATCCGGTCGATGATTTGAAGCAAGTGCTCGTTGTCGCGAAAAGTGACGGTCGTCTTTTCGAGTTTTCCGCGACGTTCCACGTAAACGTTTTTCGGGCCGTTGATGAGGATGTCGCTGACCGCCGGGTCCTTGAGCAGGGCCTCCAGCGGCCCCAGGCCGAAAGTCTCGTCGAGCACCTCGTCGATCAGCCGTTCGCGCTCGCTGCGGTTGAGCATCGTGTTTTCGCTGTCGCATAGATGCTCAACGACCAAGCGGATTTCGCGACGCAGAACGTCACCCGCCAGTTGGCCGACCTTCGACAGGTCCAGTTTGTCGACCAGCTTGCCGTGAATCCGCTGCTTCAATTCCTCGAAAGACGGCTCTTTGGAGTCGGCGACGCGGGACAAGCCTCCGAGCGGGCGAGCAGTTGGAAATTGTGCCATCCTGGATATGCTCCCAATACGACAATAACACCAGTCAGGGATGCAATAACTGTTTCGTTCCCCCGAATCGGCGGCCGACGGCGCTGATGCGGGGCTATCCATACAAAACGGGGACGCACGGCGACGGCACCTCGGTCCGTGCGCCGGTGCACCTACTCTCACTATGAAGCGTAGCTTATGCCGAGGAGCGATAACTGACGAATCGGACCAATTTCCCCACAGTGGTTTCCCCATAGCGGAGTGATCGGGCCTTGTCCGCGGGGCTTGACAGCGATTGGGAGTCTGGAGGACGACGACTTGGCGCCGCGAAAGCGCCGGCAAGCGTGTTCCGCACGCCGGGTGGAGGGGATGTCAAGTGCGGTTACCGGCGGTCATATCCCCAAGTGACATTTTTTGCGGCGCATGTCGCGAAAAGCCGGGAAGAATCTCTTCGGCCGTACGATAGTAATGCGTTTTCGGTCGAACAGGTGACGCGCTATCAGCGGTGTGTAAGCTTTCCTGAGACACAATCCCGAAATTGGAGCGACGAGTTTTTTGGTGTAGTCGAAGTGATCGCGCCTGCGGCGCAGCAGCGGGTCCTGGTCAGCGTATTATCCAAAGCAGCCGTTTGATTGACCCACATCTTTGCCCGAAACTACAATGAGAATAAGACGGTGAATCCCGCATTTGAGGCTCAAGTTCGCGACTGCTTGAGAACGAACAACTCTTATCTCCGCTCTCTTCGCACAAAAACGAATCATCGTCATGATAGTTTCACTTCGCACGGCCTGACGGATCGGAGGGGGGACGTCGACAGTCGAGAGTTTTATGAGCAATACGGGGCCTTACGCCGTATTGATTCCGAATCATGTCCCAGTCCACGCCGCCATCGCGAGACATAGCCGGCTCCGCCGTCAACGGCGGTTCCGTTCGGCACCGATTGGACGATCAGCCCACGGTGATTACCGGCAGTGATCAGGTTGCCGCGGGCAGCACGGCCGAGCTGGGCGTTGAGATCGTGGCTCCCAAACTGACGCCGGGAGCCATGATCGGACCGTACGAATTGTTGGATCAGATCGGCGGCGGGGGGATGGGCCGCGTTTTTCGCGCATTCGAGGCCTCCGTGGGACGGACGGTCGCCCTGAAGCTCCTCTCCCCGAATCAAGCCGCGGATCCGCAGACGTTGGCCCGGTTTCAGAACGAGGCTCGGGCCGCGGGGCGGCTCAATCACCCGAACATCGTTCAAGTCTTTTCCGCGGGGGAAGTCCAGGGCATTCCCTTTATCGCGCTGGAGTTCATAGAAGGGAAGAACGTTCGAGCCTTGGTGGAGGAAAGCGGCGGTCTCGCCGTCGGAGAGGCCGTCCGTTACGCCATTCAAGTCGCCGAAGCCCTGGAACACGCTTGGTCGCGCGGCGTCGTACATCGGGATGTGAAACCCTCGAACATCCTGGTGTTACCGGACGGTCGTGTGAAGCTGATCGACTTCGGCCTGGCGCGGATGCACGAAGGGACCGGACGGTCCCGCGATCTTACCAGCTCCGGCATGACGCTTGGGACGTTCGACTACATCGCGCCGGAACAGGCGCGGGATCCCAGACTGGCGGACATCCGCAGTGATATCTACTCGCTTGGGTGTACGCTCTTCTTCATGCTGACGGGGCGGCCTCCCTTTCCGACGGGCACCGTCTTGCAGAAGTTGTTGCAGCACCAGGCCGAGGAGCCGCCGGACATTCGAAAGTTCCGCAAGGACGTGCCGGAGACGCTGGTGCGGGTGCTGCGCAAGATGATGGCCAAGTCGCCGCGGCATCGTTACCAAACCGCCTCGCAGCTCATCCAGGCGCTTAGTGAGGTCTTGGCCGAGATTAGCCAGCATTATGCGGCGGGGCGACTATGGGGAGCGCCCGAGTCGCAAGCGCAGCGTGTGTGGCGGAAACACCTGCCTTGGTTGGTCCCCGTCATGCTTTTCTTCGTGGGAACCATCGCATTGGATTGGTGGTGGTCGCCGGCAACACTTCAGGGGCTGCCGGGGGGGGAGATCTACGACTTGCCTTTGCAGCCGGACCGCGAGCGATTGCCGCATCCTTCGCCGCTCGAATCTGAGACGCCTTCCGATGCCGCCCAAGGGCAATTGCCGGGCACAGCCGCCGGGTCGGTCGCGGTCGATCCGTCCCGATCGCGCGGTAACGGCCTGACGTCGCAGCTTGAATCCGCCGCCCGGTTGGATGTGCCGTCGGGCTTGGCGTCTGGAGAATCGGCGTCGTCCGGGCGAGAGAACGATACATCTTTGGAGATGGCCAACCGGCTCGGCAGCTTGTCGGCGGATTGGCCTGCTTCGACCGTGCCGCGAGACAGGCCGTTCGGACCTTCGGAGGGGCTTGGTTCGCCGCCGATAGCTCCCGATCCGGCGGCGGCCGGGCCGTGGGCGTCCTTGCCGGGGATATGGCGTCGAGATGCGTCGGCAAACGGTGCGAACTCGGCTCTTGCATTGCCCGGCACGTCACCGCCCCCGTCGAACGTCGCAGCAGGGTCCCGCCTCGGTACGGCGTCCGGCGAACGTACGGGAGAACCGCTTTCCGCAGCCGGGGGCGTAACAGGGTTCCCCGGTTCCCGCCCGTCGGCTGCCGGGCCTGCTCGAGGCGTTTTGATGGTGGACCCCAAGGGGCAATCGGTAGGGCGGTTTCCCACATTAGGGGCTGCGTTGGCTGCGGCGCAGGCGGGCGACGAGATTCGCCTCGACTTTGACGGGCCTTTGGAAGTGGAACCGTGCGACGTCCGGGGGCGAAGCCTGACCATCGCCGCCGCCGAAGGGCGTCGACCAGAGCTGATGCTGCGTCCAGCTCTGGGTACACTCTCTCAGCGACAAAAGACCTTTTTTGCGGCCGCAGGCGCCACGCTGACCTTTCGGGAGGTAGCCCTTCGCGCGGAAAACGTGTCTTCCGTTTGGCCGGACGGCTGGTCCGTCATGCATCTGGACTTCGGCTCTCAAGTCATTTTGGAACGCTGTGTGGTGACGGTAGCCGAAAAGAATTGGAGCAACCAGGATCGGGCGACCGCCGCCCGCATTTTTGAAGTGCGAAGCGATCCGCAGTCGTACGTCCTCTTGACCGGGGGGTTGCCGTCTCCGGATCTTGCCGCGAGGCCGGTGGCGATCGCTTTGAACGACTGCGTGCTGCGAGGGGAGACGGGAGTGGTTTGGGTCGGTGCCGGGCAGCCGTTGTCCGTGTCGCTCAGGAATTGCATGACGAGCACCGTCGGACGACTGTTGGATGCCGTCGGCAGCGACATGCCGTTGGCGAAGGAATCGGTGATTCGATTGACGGCCGAAAACGTGACGTGTGCGGTTCGGTCCGGGGTGGTGCGAGTGATTCCCGGCGAATATCGGCCGCACGTGCCGCAAGTCGAGATCGATGCCCGGGCTTCCATTTGGGTCGGTCCGCCGCAAGGAATTCTGGTCGAACACTTGGGAATGAGCGCGGAAGAGGCCTTGGGAAGATTTCGCTGGCGGGGGGACCGCAATTTCTACGAGCGGTTTACCGTTTTCTGGAGTATTGCGCCCAGCGCGGGGACGGAAATGCTTCGATTGCCGTTCGAGGCGTGGAAAAACTACTGGCGGTGGGAGAATGAGACTTCCCCGGCCTGGGGAGCCATTCCTTGGAGTCGGCCCTTGCCGGACCGCAGTCCGCCCCATGAGCACACCCCACGCGACTATGCTCTCATGGACCCGTTGATCGACGATGCCGCCATCGGTTTGGCGGGCCAGGTGGGTTGCCTTATCGATCGCCTGCCGACCGTGAACTCGGAAACGGCGCCATAGCGACCGTGAAACGTCAGGCCGAGGATGAACTGGCACTCGCGGCAAACCGGGGCCCGCTTCGATTCATGGATTTCTCTTGTCGCTGGTCGCAAGGCGAAGGCACCGCGGGCTGATCGGTAATCTGCGACGGTCCCTCTTGCGATCGGCGGAGCCGGTCTTTGCGCCGTCTATGGGAATTCGAGAGCGACTGCGGAGTCCGTAGCGGCGGAGTCCGCTTCGTCCAAGGCGGTCGTCCATTCCTGGCGACTGGAAAGATAGTATCCGACTCCGATTGCCGCGATGATCAGCGTAATTACCCGATAAACGAGCATGGTTAGAAGCCCCTGACCCGGCGGAATCGTTGCCCCCGAAGCCAGGGGAATGGTGGCATAAAGACGATCCAGCACAAACTCGGACGGGCCGATGGATACCGGCAGCACCTGGGCGGATGCGCTGACCGGGACCATGACGAAGTGGTAACTCAACGAATGGACACGTGGGAACATGGTGCAAGAGATGAGGAAGATCGAACAGGCATTCAGCAGGTGGACGGGAAACGTCATCAAGATGGATGCCGTGATCAAGGGCAGGTTGTGGCGATAGCGACGAATCGCTTCGGCCAATCTTGCTATTCCTTTGCCGATCAGAGGCGTGCGCTCCAGCAATCGGAGGAAGGCACCGTCGGTTGCGTCAGGCGCCCAGAGCACGATCAGGCCGACCGTCATGGCTGCGGAAACGGCGATGACCGCCGCCGACACGGTCTGAACGATCGCCTGCGGTTGCCGGTGGAATCCGGTCAAGAGAATGGCGATACCTGCCGTCAGAAAGAGGACGTAGAGACCGAGGATCCGGTCCAGGAGGACGGAGGCTACGCTCTCGGGCCGGTGACCGGGGAATCGTCTCGCGACGAGGATCGCCTTGGCCATGTCTCCGCCCACAATTCCCATTGGGGCGAGATTCAATAGAAATCCCACGAAGCTCAGACGCAAGGATTCGCCGAAACGAATGGGCGTTCCCAAAGCGCGGATCAGCAGCCACCAACGGACGAAAGTGATCAACACGGCCCCGAACGACGCCGCCATGGCCGCCGGCAGCAGGTACCAACGATCCCCCGCGTAATGGAGGAGCTGCCGCAATAGCAACGGATTGAAGCCGTGCTCGTCGCGAAAAAGCCCTTCGCCCTTGTGCACGGCGTCCCACACAAGGTAAGTCAGGATTCCGATCGAGATTGCCGCCTTGAGGAAGGCGATCGTCCATTTGCGGATGCGCTTCATAGGGTATTGCAACGCTTGGGATTGCCCGGCGATCGCCTGAGAGTCGGAGCGGGGGAATTCCCTCGTTTTTGAAGTGCGACGGTGCCGGCTCGCGGCCGGTGAAATCACTTCCCTCCGCCGCAATCGTCCGCCATTTCGCGACGTACCGTCTGCAAATCCGAATCCACCATCATTTGTACCAGGCCCGTGAACGAGACTTCCGGTTGCCAACCAAGGACGCGGCGGGCTTTGGATGCGTCCCCCCGCAGCGTACAGACTTCGGCCGGGCGGATCAGTTTGGGGTCGATTTCAACGTATTCCCGCCAATCCAGTCCGACGTACGAGAATGCAGTCTCGACCAATTCTCGGACCGAATGCTTCTCGCCGGTGGCGACCACGTAATCGTCGGGCTTATCTTGCTGAAGCATCAACCACATGGCGCGGACGTAGTCGCCGGCAAAGCCCCAATCTCGCATGGCGTCCAAATTCCCCAGGGACAATTTGTCTTGTAGCCCCAACTTGATTCGGGCCACCGCGTCCGTGACTTTTCGAGTGACGAATTCCTTGCCTCGACGCGGGGATTCGTGATTGAAGAGGATTCCGGAACAGGCGAAGATGCCGAAGCTTTCGCGGTAATTGACCGTGATCCAGTGGCCGTAAACCTTCGCCACACCATACGGGCTGCGGGGCCAGAACCGCGTGTTCTCGTTTTGCGGTTCCTCACGGACGTCGCCGAACATCTCGCTGGAGCTGGCTTGGTAGAAACGTATGCCCGGGTCCACCTGGCGAATCGCCTCCAGCATTCGCGTAACTCCCAGGGCCGTGAACTCGCCGGTCAACAGCGGTTGCTCCCAACTGGTGGGAACGAAACTCATGGCCGCCAAATTGTAGACTTCGTGGGGACGAATCGCGTCCAAAAGCCGTACGATCGAGAGCTGGTCCAGCAGGTCGGCCTGGTGGAGCGTGACCAGCGCGCGGATATGCCGGATTCGATCGAATCCTTCGGTGCTCGAACGGCGAACCATCCCGTGGACTTCGTATCCTTTTTCGACAAGAAACTCGGCAAGGTACGATCCGTCCTGACCGGTAATTCCAGTGATCAACGCTTTCTTGGACATTGCCCGATGCTCCCTAATCGTGGCGCGAGTCCCTGCCCGTACTCGCGGCGGCGATATCCGATATCCGGTGCGTCTTGGGGCGCGCTTTGTCACCGCTGGAAAAGTCTATCTTACCAAAGAACCAGAACTTGTGACGGTGTCAGGCCGAGCATAGAATGCGTTTGGAGCAAGAATCTCATCGTCGGCGGGGATTGCGCCCGCAAAGGCGTTCCATTCGGTACAATCCGCCCTCCGTGAGGGGACCGTGTAAAGTCATATTTCCGGCGGGATTGCGGGGGCTCGCAATTCCGGATTCCGCGGCGGCAGGAACGGCGGCCGAAGCTGGGAGCAAACACGCGATGAGCGAGGGATTGGGCTTAGCGGCTGTTCAGGCGGTCACCCGAAAGGTGATCGCCAACGTGGAGCAGGCCCTGATCGGCAAGCGGCAGCAGATCGTTTTCGCGCTGGCGGCCGCCCTCTCGGAGGGGCACGTATTGTTGGAGGATGTGCCCGGCGTGGCCAAGACGATGTTAGCACGGGCCTTGGCCCAGAGCTTGGGGGTTACCTTCAACCGCGTTCAATGCACCCCCGACCTCCTGCCCAGCGACATCCTGGGAACCTCGATCTTTCATCCGAAAACAGGCGAGTTCGTGTTCCGTCGCGGGCCGATCTTTTGCCAGATACTTTTGGCGGACGAAATCAATCGGGCTACGCCGCGAACACAGTCGGCGCTGTTGGAGGCCATGGCGGAGGGGCGCGTGAGCATCGACGGCGCGACGTATCGCTTGGATCCGCCATTCTTGGTGATCGCCACGCAAAACCCCATCGAGCACGAGGGGACGTTTCCACTCCCGGAAGCGCAGCTCGACCGATTCTTGCTCCGCTTCTCCCTCGGCTATCCGCAGATGGAGGAGGAAATCCAGTTGCTCGGGCGGCTCCAATTGGAGCACCCAATCGACAAGATTCGGCCGGTCATCTCCGCGGCGGACCTTTTGAATGCTCAACAGGCGGTGCGGCGGGTGCACGTGGAGGATCGCGTGAAGCAGTACATCGTGGAATTGGTGCATGCCACGCGGGAGCATCCGGACGTACGGTTGGGGGGCAGTCCGCGTGCCGGAATTGCGCTATTTCGCACGAGTCAAGCCGTGGCCGCCATGCTGGGGCGCGGTTTTGTGTTGCCCGACGATGTCAAACGCATCTTTCACGCCGTTGTCGGCCATCGCATCATTTTGAGGCCGGAAAGCCGCCTCCGCCGCGTATCCGTGGAGGACGTTTTGAACGAAGTGCTGGATGCCGTGCCGGTGCCGATTGTGGAGCCGCCCTCTGCGAAGCCCCTCGGATCGTCTTAGCGGGCCGACTCGCGCGGACCGCGCCCAACCGAGGCGGGCCGTCGAACGCCTTCCGAATCGACCGGCAGCTTCGCTCGCGGGAAGAGAAAATGTGAATTCCGCACCTCCGTCGAGAATACGAGCTTCGTGGGAACCTGCCGGGCGACCGGCGACCGACAAGGTCATCGTCCGTTGGGCTGTGGCGGCGGCGATCCTGCTGCTCGTTGCCTTGATACTCGGCTCGGCTCCGTTGGCTGCGGCCACCTACCTCCTCCTCGCGACGGCACTGGCGGTGCGGCTGCTGGTGCGGTACTGGGCGACGCAAGTGTCCGCTTCGCGGGAATGCAACCGCGTCGACGTCCGCATCGGCGACAAGGTGGCGTTCAACGTCGAGTTGCACAATCGCGGACGCCTGTCCGTGCCTTGGCTGATGGTGGAAGATCTGATCCCGGCTGCCGATCTCCACGGTGCTCCGCCGCGGTTGCGGCTTCTCGGACGAAACATGGCGTTCTTGCGTCTGCCCAAAGGCGGCAAAAAGCGACTCTTCTACCAGATCGAATGCATGCGGCGAGGATTCTATCGCATTGGGCCGCTCCTTGCCGAAACCGGTGATCCGTTCGGATTGCAGCGCAGGTACCGCACGTTGGCACCGCCGCAGTATCTATTGGTGTACCCGAGAGTGGTTCCCCTGGAAGGATACGACATCGCCGCCAAGCGTCCCTTGGGAGAGATGCGTCTGGCTTATCAACTTTTCGAGGACCCCACCAGGATCGCCGGCATTCGCCCTTACCAACCCGGTGATCCCCCGCGGCGCATTCATTGGGCGGCGACCGCTCGCACCGGGCAATTTCAAAGCAAGGTGTATGAACCCTCCGCCTTGGCCGGCGCCACAATACTCGTGGACTTGTCGCCGAGCGGCTATCCGGCCGGCCAGGCCTACGCGCGGTCGGAGCTGGCTGTTTCGGCGGCGGCTTCCCTGGCTCATGCTTTGTACTTGATGAACGAGCCGTTCGGGCTGATTTGCAACGGTCGCGATGCTGTGGAACGCGCCAGGGAGGAAGGTTGGGATCCGGACCCTCACCAGCGTTGGGCGACGATGCGTGTCCGAACGCCGGTCTCACCGGGACGGGCCGCGGCGCCGTTGATTTTGCCCCCGCAGCGCGGCCCCCAGCAATTTCAGCACGCGCTGGAGCTCTTGGCCCGGGTGGAATTGTATGAGGGATTGAGTTTTTCCGACTTGATTCAAGAGACGATGCCCCGCATTCCCTTGGAGACGACCGCCGTGGCGTTCATCGGGATGCTGACCGCGGAGACCGCGTCAGCCTTGGAAGGAGTGCGGCGTCGCGGGGTTCAGGTCGTTGCGATTTTCAACCATCCCTCGGAGGTGGATTTCGCTGTTGCTGCCGCCCGACTCGCTGATTTGGGGATCGAGACGCGTCACCTTCCTTCGGACGAGCATCTACCGACGTTTTGCAGTCAGTATGTTTATCGCTGAGCTTACGGACGGCGGTGAGTTGCTTGCGGCCCGTGGGGCTTGGAAGAACCATGTCATCGGAACGCCGAACCGCCGTTGATTTTCTCGCCCTCATCGTGAATCCCGTGTTGGTCATGATGATGGTGGGCAGCCTTGTTTTCTTGCTTCAAGAATCGTTCTACCGCGGCGATTTTCCGATGCGTCTCCGTTGGGTCAGCGGCCTCTTTGTTTTCGCCGCCGTGCTGATCGCGTGGATCACCATCGAGATGGGGCGGACCCGGGCGGGTTTGTACCTTAGCCCTCTTCTGATCCTCGGAGTGATCGCTCTCAATCGTTTCGTGGAATCGCATGTCTGGGGCATCCCCGTCCTGACCAGCGTCTTTCATGTGGTTGTGGTCGTGTCGGTGTGGCTGGTCTGTCACCACGTCATGCTGGATTGTCTCCTCTTGGACGAGGGTGTCGCCCTCCCGAGCGGGAGAGGCTTGCTGGATGAATGGTCGCAAAAAACCGAGTCAACAGAGTCGGCCGGGAGAGGAAACGGTTCGCATGGGGAATTCGATGCGACTGCATCGGGGACGTCGGCGAACCATACAATCAGTGTGTTTATGGACCGCATCTATCCGGATCGACCGCAGGGACCGCCCGGTCGCACCGTATTGTACGTCCTGCTCGGTGGATTGCTCGTGATCGCTGTGGCCGGCCTGAACGGCCCCGCCCAGGGGACGGTAATCTACGCGGCTAGTTACGTCGTGGCCGGCTTGGGTTTGTTGATGACCACCCATTTGCTCCAATTGCGGCTCTATTTGCGACGGCGAGGTATCGCAATGCCGGACGACGCCGTCCGCGGTTGGGTCACCGTGGGCAGCGCGATCGTCATGGGAGCGGTGCTGCTCGCATGGCTCTTGCCGAAACCTGCCGTGCCGACCTGGAGCTGGGGCGTCTACCTCAAGTCTCCCTTTCGTAAGGCATCGTCATGGGCGGCGCGGACCGTGGAACCTGCCGACACGCCGGCTCGAGAGGGAGCGGCCGCCGCCCCGCCTCCTTCGTCGCAAAAGGCTGCCGCTGAAACAAGTTCCGGTGAAGGCCGGGACGCCGAACAATCATCAGACGTCGGTAAGGGGAAGGGCGGTAGCAAACGTGAGGGTGATCCGTCGGCAACGTCGGGCGGAACTGAGCAGCATCACAATAACAACCAAACCGGGACGAAGCACGGTGACGAGAGATCGCCGAAAGAGGCAGCGAACGCGGAGGTTGCAAAACGGGACGGAGATTCCCAAACACCGTCCCGCGAATCATCGTCCGCGGATTCCGGTAGGTCGCAGAGCGGCGGGCGGCCGCCCTCGGAGCGTTCGGAGGATTCAGCGAAGGAAGGCGAAGCCGGGGAGGCTCAGCACCGCGAGGGAAAGTCTCACGGGCCTTCGGGAGATACACAAGATAATCGCAATGAATCTTCCGGACGGGGAACTGAGCGGTCTCAGACGGAATCCGGATCGGAGACTCTTTGGTCTTGGGAGACGAAACCGGCTTGGCGTTTGGACTTGATCCAAGTCTCCTCAAGTCTGGCGTGGTTGTTTCGCCTGCTCGTGTCTCTCGGTTTTCTGCTGGTGGTGGCGTGGCTGGCTTGGCGATATCGGCACGAGATTTGGGAGGTCTTGCGACAGTGGTGGGAGCAGCTCGCACGCCTACTGGAATCGATTTTCGGACGGAGGCGGCCCCCGAACACGGAAGAGGCGCCGCAGGTTCTCACGTCACCGAAAGTGCCGCCCTTCGCGAGCTTCCAAGATCCGTTTGCCACGGGAGCGGCCGCCCGGCAATCTCCCGTCTGGCTTGTTGTATACTCGTTCGATGCGCTCCAAGCCTGGGGTGAAGAATTGGGGGTGCCGCGCGATCCGGACGAGACTCCGAAAGAGTACGCCCGACGATTGCGAGCCTCCGACCTTGCAGGGCCTGCCGATTTCAACCGCTTGTGCGAACTTTATAACCTGGTGGCATACGCCGGGCGAAGCGGCACGATTACCTTATCGCCCGAAGACCGGCACGCCCTGGCAGCCGCCTGGCGATACATGAGTCGCCGTGTCCAAGAGGCAACAACCGCCGGCCGCCAAGCGACCGCCGATTGAACGCCGTCATCTCGGTGCGTGACATAGCGCCGAACGCTACCGCAAATTGCCGGGCCTCGCTTCGGCTGCGGCGACGGCATCCTGCGCCAAAATCTCGATCGAGATGATCTCCACCACGAGATCGACTTCATCCTTGTCGGAGATTTCACCCGCGTCATGCGTGATGAAGACGTCGATCGACTGGCGGCGAGGTTTGCCCTCCGTCACCGTCTGGAGCATATCCAACCAATACCCGTCGCTGATCTGGCGCGGCTCGACATTGGGGAGCTTGCGGCGATAGAAGCCGGCGACGATACTCGGCCTCCCGAACCCCTCTGCTCGCAGGTAATGGATTCGCATGGGATCGAATCGGACGGAGCCTAACTCTTGTCGGAGCTGGGCATTGGGCCAGTCCAGGTGGTACTCGGCGACGAGGTTGCCGTTGGGAAAGACCTCCAGCACCCGCTTTTGAGCAAACTGTTCGGCGGCGGCGGGGTCCTTCGAGGCGGCCTGCTTGGCGGCTTTGAAGAAGTAATCCCCCAACGAACGCGCGACGTCTTCCGAGAAGAGCATCCATCGCACTTTCGGCGGCAATTGCGAGGCAGCCCAAGGAGCCCCCGGTTGGCCGGGTGCGCCCGGATACTCCCCCGGCGGTCCGCTCGTACCCGGATAACCGGCTTCGCCCGGCGGCTGAGCGCCGGGACGCATCGGGGGCCGACGGCCCGGTGCCGGCCGGATCGGCCGAGCCGGAACGTTTGCTTTGGGCGGTTCTTCCCGCGGCAGGAGCTTGAGTGAGACCAGCAGGCCCGGATCGACAAACAGGTTGGCCCCCAACCCCAATTCCATGAGCGGTTCCGGGCCTTCCTCGGAATGGGCCTTGAGAAACTGAAAGACCTGGGCTCGGACGGAGTCCATGGGCAAAGTTGCAGCCAATAGGACCTCGCGAGGGTTCTCCCTCAGCGACCTGGCGGACGCGATCCGAGCTTCCACGAATCCCAGACCCTCGTCCGTCCAAATGCGGGGCGCGAGCTTCAGGGCCAAATCTCGAGGTAGGCCTGCAATGCGCAAATTGCGCTCACGCGGTTGGACACGATTTCCCGCTGCTTGGCCGGCGCCGGGAGGACCGTAGCCAGGTTGCGTTGGGTAGCCTTCCATTTCGTACCCGCCGGGCGGCGTGCCGGGAGGGCCGTATCCCGGCGGGGGCTGCGACCCGCTTCCGTACCCCGGCGGTGGACCACTACCCGGATAACCCGGCGGCATGCTCCCTCCGGGAGATCCTGGAGGATACGGCGAGCCTCCGGGGACGGTGCTGCCAAGAATCCCCGAAAGCGACACGGGACCTTGTCCCTGGGCACCGGTTGCAGCGCCCACAAGTCCCGCCAGTCCGGCCAACCCGGTGGCATCTTCGGCACCCATGACGGCAGCCAACACGGCGGATGTGAACTCGGTGACGATGTCCACCACCATCGCCACCGCAGGGTCCTTGGTATCACCTTTTTCGGCGAAGACCAAAAGCACCGGCAAATTCTCCGGCACCGGTTTCATCAGGAACGGTACGAAGAGCTGACGATCGGTTTGTCGGGCCTGAGGACTGAGAACGTGCGACGCAAGTTGGATGCGTATCCGCTCGGGCATCTTGTCCTGGAGCAGATCAAAGGTAAGTTTTTGGATCTCCAAGCCCGTCATTTTCGGTTTTCGGGGGCCTGACACCCCGGCCGGTGGACCGTAGGGTGATCCGTTGTAGGGCGATCCGGGCGGCGCACCCTCGGAGCCATATTCCGATCCATAATCGGTTTGCACGGATTCGGGCGATGACCCGTAATTCGTGGGCGGCTCCGAGCCCGGCGGACCGTACGGTGTGGATCCATATCCCGGCGGCGGGCCCGTCGGGCCGTAACCGGGCGGCGGGCTGCCGGAACCGTAGCCGGGTGGGGGACCGGCCGGTCCATAGCCCGGCGGCATCCCGCTGCCATACGGCGACGCCGGTGAGCCTGTGGCAGCCGGGGTTCCCGGCGCCGATCCCTGGGCCCCTTGCATGCGCGGAGGATCACAGAGAAGCTTCACGACGAGCTTTTCATACTCGGTGCTTTGCAAACGATCGACGGCTCCTTTGACGGTGGTCTCCACCGCCAGATGGTCGTCAATCACCTCAATTTTTGCTTCCAGCAGATCGTTGATCGTCGCCAACGCAGGCTGGACGCCGGTTTCACCGATTTGGACCAGGCCTTCCACGCAGGTCTTTAACAGTTTTGACTCGAACTCCGGATTCTTGTTGGCTTGCGCGGCCGGTGCAGTACCCATGGAAGGTCCCCCGCCGGGCGAGCCATAAGGGCTTCCGGATCCGTAAGGACTCCCCGAACCTGGGCTGCCATAGGGAGGTTCCGATCCCGGGCTACCGTACGGACCTGCCGACCCCGGGCTACCGTAGGGTGAGCCGGATCCATAGGGGCTGCCGGAGCCGGGGCTGCCATAGGGTGATCCGGATCCGTACGGCCCGGGACTGGCTGAAGGTGCTCCCGCCGCCTGGGCGGATTCCGGCTGTTCGATCAAAGCCGCAAGAATGGGAACCGTTTCTTCCGCCGGCCTTTGATTGGCCGTAGTCGCGGTGACGAGGTGGCTAACCGCGTCGAAAAGGCGTGCCTCCTGTTTCTCCCGGGCCTTTTCGAAATGCTCTTCGGTCCACTGAGCGAAATCCTCGGGAAACTCCGGCTCCGCGGGCTTTTCCGGTTTTTGTTCCGCGGCCGTTTGGGGCGGCGCTGCGGGAGGCGGCGTAACGGGCGGCGGTGTCGGTGGTCCGCTGCTCGCTCCCGCGGACGATGTGTCACTGCTCTTGGAGCAGCCCGCTACGCAGATAAGGACGAACGTGCACCACGCCACGAGGCATCCGACGATTCCCGACGCCTTCCATTTACCAAGGGAAGAAACCATATCGCCACCTCCTCTCCCGGCGACGCGAGGCGATACCACTTTGCCGATCCCCAGCTTCGAAACGAGGGAATATCCCGATAAGCGTCCGTCCCGTAATGCGATGCTAACGTCCCGGCCGTCGCCGTGTCCGTGCCATCGCACGACGTGTCCCTGCCCTTGCACGACGGTATTTTAGCAAATCACGGCGGACAATCCCAGTATTTTTCGATCGGCCCGGAGCCGTTTGTTGGTTCGGTAGCGGCAAGCATATCGCGGCTTGGGGACAAGTTGGAGATAAGGTAGGGAACCCTCTCGCTGCTGGGTTTTGAAGCTGATGGGTGTTGAGAACGTCACGTGATCCCTCGCCGGGTTTGCCTATTCGGCGCAAATTATGCTCTGGTCATGTTCTGCCCGCATTTGCTATACTGGGGCCGCGCAGAAACCGCGCCCGAACGATTCCGTTTCGCGGTGGCAATGCTGGGCAAAGCTCGCTACAGGGAGGTGGTGAGTGACGGCCGAATCCTTGCGATTTCTCCACTCGGCGGACCTGCACTTGGAGCTTCCGATTCAAGAGATCGTGGAAGCGCCTCCGTCGATGGTGCAGCGTCTGTCGGCATTATCTTCTCGCCTCCTTCAGCGATTGATCGAGATTGCGGTATCGGAAGAGGTGCAATTCGTATTACTCGCGGGCGACGTAATGGATTGGCGACGTGCGGGGCCGGCGCTTTGCGAGGAGTGGATCGCCTTCTGCGAAACATTGGCCGAACAGGGGATTCCCGTCATCCATGTGGCGAGTGCTGCGGAGCGTGCGGGGCCCATGCCCGCCTCGCTTGTGCCTCAAGGCGTCGTTTACCTGTCGGGCGAACGACCGCGGACGACGGATTGGGCCCTGGCAAACGGAACGCGAGTGGTTTTCGTCGATTGGCCGGAGGACGCAGCAGGCCCGGATTCGGATACCTTCCTGACTTCCGGCAGGGAGGCCGATCACGTGATCGCGGTGCGTCATCGGGTGGGCAGGGAAGGGCTGCCGAGCTTGGTCCCACTCGACTATTGGGCGCTTGGCGGAGGGCACAAGCGGGCGACCGATACTTCCGGCACGGTGACGCTTCACGATCCCGGCACACCGATTGCCCGCCGATCCAACGAAGATGCAACCTCATCCGTCACGGTGGTGACTTTGCATCGGGGCGGCGCGTGCGATTTGCAGTTCAGGAATACCGGCCTCCTACGCTGGGAAAGCGTCCCCTTATTGCTGACCGAAACGTGTTCGGAGGCGGAGTTCCTTTCCCATGCGGTTCAAGAGTGGGAGGCACGACGGCAGGCCGGTTCGGCCGAGCACTTGCTCCGGTTCGAGGTTTGCGGCGATCCGATTCGCATGATCGCTTGGCGGCGAGCCGGCATCTTGGACCGGGTCTTGGGCGAGCTGAGGGCCAGATGCGAACGGGAGAATGGCGGACCTTGGCCGCTGGGAATCGATCTTGATCCTTGGGAGGAATGGCCCGCGGAGTGGCTAAACGAAGACTCGTTCCGCGGCGAGTTGCTGCGAGAATCTCTCGGACAAGCACGCGCATTGTGCGAGGAAATCCGGGGTGAGCTCCGCGAATTCCCGGAGGCATGGCGGACTGACCTACAATCGGCCGCGGATTGCGATGACGCGCAGAAACTGGGACGTTTGGCCGCCGTCACCGTCTTGGAACGGCTCGGCGCGGAGGATCCATCGTGATTATCCGCGAATTACGGATCGAATCTTTCGGCGTCTTGCGAGGCGTCGCGTTCCAGGGGCTGGGACCGGGCGTTCAAGTCGTATACGGGCAGAACGAGGCGGGCAAGACGACGCTGCTGGAGTTCATCCGTGGGATTGTGTTCGGATTCGAACCTCGCGCTCGATACGTTTGCGACGGCGAGCAGATCCTCTCCGGTCGCATGGCCTGCGAAGTCCGCGGCAATCCTTTGCTTCTCAGTCGGCGGTTTTCCCCGGCGGAAGGGGAAGCCTGCGAGATCCGTTGGAACGAACAAAGGCTTTCCGAGGACGATTTTCGGGAACTGCTGCGCGGATTTGACGAGAGCGTTTTTTGTTCGGTCTTCGCCATCACGTTGGATGAATTGGCGCGTTTGCGTACCTTGGATGAAGCTCAAACGGCCGATCAATTCTATGATCTCAGTTTGGGGCTGGACCGGGCGGCTTTAGGGCGACTTTTCACGGAAATCCGCAATCGGCGCGTTGAGCTGCTGGATCCCGTCACGCAATCGGGCGAGTTACCGCGTCTCGCGGCCGAACGTCTGCGACTCGGGCAAGAGCTGGAGAACGCAGCGCGCGCTACGGAAGAGTATGCGCGGCTGCGTCTGGCGCGGGATGAATTGCTGCGGGCCAAGGCGGCGGAGGAGGCTGCCGCCGAGGAATTGTCTCGCCGATTGGAGACGCTGCGGAAGCTCGACGCGTTGGCGCCGCAGCGCGAGCGTATTCGGGAATTACAGTCTCTCATCACGGCCGACGCGACGTCGGAGATCGCCCTAAAAGACTGTCTGAAGAAGGTCGGGCGAGAGCGGAAAAGGTTGCTGGAACTCCGCAGTCGCATCCGCACCTTGTCGGGACGTTATCGGGAACTAGGCCGTGCGTTCCGTGAGATCTCACCGCGACCCGCCTTGCTTGCCATCGCGCCGGCGGTGGAGGGCATGCGGCTGAACCTGCCGACCATCCACCAATGGCTGGAGGAGGCCGAGGCATGCCGCCGCGCAATGGCTGTATCGGCCGAAAAACGGCGCACCATTGAGGCCGAATTGTTTTCCGAATTGCATTCCGGAAAAGCCTCCGGCCGGGAGCGGGTTGCGGGGGCGGATCCGGGCGAATCCCTTTCCACCACGGCTCACGGGGAGCTAAACTCGGCGTTGATGCGGCGTGCCGACCGTGCTTGGCGAGAAGTTCGCGGCTTGCTCGTTCGGCATCGTGAAGCGAAACGGCGTCTCCAAACGCTACGGGCGGAGCAGGAGAAGATCGCCGCCGGCTTGCGCGACCGGTCGGGCGGCCTTGGCCCGGAAGAAATAACGCTCGAAATTCAACGCCTGGGCGATCGCCTTGCCAAGTTGCGACGACTGGAACAGATTCGCGCCCGTGTGCGGGAGACCGAGGAGCACTGCGAGTCGGCTCGGTGCGCGGTGCTCAAACACCTTCCCGAGGAATTGACGCTTCAACAAAACACCGCCCTGGGGATTGTTTTTGTGGCCGGGTTGTCGCTGGCCTTGGCAACCGGATTGGGCGCTATCGGCGTGCCGGGTTTCAGCGGCGTGAGCTGGATCTGGGGGCTGCTTGGCGGAGCGGCGGCGGCAACGGTCCCCGCCGTGCGATCGCGGCTGCTGACGCAGGCCGGGAAAGTGCGTGCCGAATCCATGCGCCGCCTGGAGACGGCGGAAGGCGAACTGCGCAGCCTGAAATCTGAACAGGCAGGGCTGGAAGCGGAATTGGATTCCCTGCCCGAGCTGCCGAACGAGTCCGCCGCGAGCATCGAAAAGCGTCTCCGAGAGCTTCAGGATTTGCGGGTGGGGTTGGACGAGCAGCGTGCCGCGGAGCAGGCCGTCGCGGAATGTGTACGGATGCGACGCGCCGTTTGCCGACGGCTTCGCCGCGCGGTGCGCAAATGGAAGGAATTGTGGAGAAACGCCGGTTTTGCCCAGAGCCCAACGCCGCTCCGCTGGCCGCTTTGGCGACGCCAGATCAAGGAAGGCCTGGAGTTGGACAAGAGAAATGCGCAGCGCGCGAAGCGCTTGCAATCCTTGGTCGAGCGTTTGGCCGCCGTGTCATCGCGGCTCGAGGATCTGGCGCGCGACGCGGCCGTTTCTCTGCCCGACGGTTCACCGGAGGACAAAATCCGTCACCTGCTGGACCAAGTTGAAAAGGAATCCGAGGCACGGAGCGAACGCCGAAAGATTCGCCGCGCCCTGTCTTCGGTCCGGCGAGAATTGAGAAAGTACCGTGCGATTCGGGCAAAGAGCCGGATTCGGCTGAAGCGACTTTACCAGCGCGTCGGCGTGGTCGGCTACTCTCAGTTGAAGGCGAAGATCGAAACGGAAGAGCGGCAAGCGTCTTACAAAGAGGAACTGCATCGACTGCAGGCTTTGTGGCAATCGACGGTGGAGGGCATTCACGAACAGGAACTGCGAGATCCGGCATCACTTTCGGCGGCGGAGGTGAAACAGGCCGTCCAGAAGGTGGAGGCTGAATTGGAGATGCGACGCGGCCGCTTGTCGGAGCTGCTCCAGCGTCTCGGGCGCATATCCGCCCAAGTCGAGAACTTGGCGGGCGATCGGTCGGCGCAGTTTCGGGCCATGGAGTTGGCGAGCGTGGAATCGCAAACAAGCCGCGCCGCCCGCGATTGGTGGAAATTGTCTCTCGGGCAGAAGGTCCTGGAGCGGGTGCGGCTGCGCTATGAAAACGAGCGCCAGCCGATGCTTCTCCGGGAGGCCTCGGAGTATTGGCAACGGATGACGGACGGCCGTTTTCGTCGCGTTTGGACGCCTCTTGAGCAACGCGTGCTATTGGCGGAGGATCGCGACGGACGCAACTATAGCCTGGATCAGCTCTCGCGAGGTACACGCGAACAATTGTTCTTGTGCTTGCGTTTGGCCTTGGCTTCGCATTTCGGTCGGCGAATCGAACCGATTCCGCTGGTTTTGGATGACGTGCTGGTGAACTTCGATCAGGTCCGCGCCGAATCCGCCTGCGAGACCCTGATGGACTTTGCGGGCGAAAGTCGGCAGGTTTTGCTTTTCACCTGCCACGATCACGTGGCCGGGCTTTTCGCGGCGGCGGGAGCGGCCGTATTTCGACTGGAGGATCGCCGCGCGGAGGGTACCTCGGATATCCAGACCCCGGTGGAGCAAAACTATCGGATTGCGGTCCCCGAGCCGAGCGTATCCGATACACAATCGCGAAAGAAACGGTCCGGGAAAAATCGGCCGGCGAATCGTACGGTTGATCAAGCGAGGAAAGAAACGGAAGACCTGTCCGACTCGCGGACGGCGGAGGAAGAGAGCGGGCGGTCCGAGTTGCCGCGGCAAGACTCCGTCCCGGACCAGACGGAAGAGTGGTTTGCGGTTCCCGAGCCTTATCCGGTCGTCGAGGCGCCGGGTTCGAGGGAACCTCAACCCAACCGACGATCCTCGCGCGCCCCCGGCCGTAAGAATCGGGCGGCATGAAAGAGAGGGCTTGGGCCGATTTCACGCCGGAACCGAAAGCGATACCTATGAGTTGGAGGCGACGGAAACGGCGGAGTCCGTGCTCCAAACCACGCCGCTTTGGTCGGAGGCCTCGGCCCTTCCGATAATCCACGATTCCACTCCCGCGGCGGCGAGTTGGCTGCGGATGCTCGCGGCGAAGAACGGGCTGACGACGAGAATCATACCGATGCCCAAATTGAAAACTTGCTCCATCTCTGCGTCGTCGATTTCGCCCAGCTTTTGGATCCAAGAAAAAATCGGCGGTACCGGCCAGGCGTCGCGGTCAAGGACGATGCGGATTCCCGGCGGTACGATCCGGGCAAGGTTTTCTCGAATACCCCCGCCTGTGATATGAGCGATACCGTGGACGACGGTTTTTACCGCGTAATGTCGCAAGACTCCGCGAACGGGTTTGACGTAAATGCGAGTCGGCGTCAATAGAGCCTCGCCGACCGTCATTCCTAATTCTTCGACCCGGTCCTCCACCGATAGCCCGGCGATCTCAAATACCACCTTGCGTGCCAGGCTATAGCCGTTGGAGTGAAGGCCGCTGGAGGCCAAGCCGATAACGGTATCGTCGGCGGCGATGGCCCTTCCGTCGATGATGTCCTTGCTTTCGACGACGCCCACGCAGAAGCCGGCGAGGTCGAAATCGCCCGGCTGGTAGACGTCCGGGAGAATCGCGGTCTCGCCCCCCAGCAGCGCGCACTGGGCATCGCGGCACCCGGCGACGATTCCTTCCAGAAGTTCGGCCAAGAGAGGCGGATCATCCTTGGGCATTGCCACGTAATCGAGAAAGAACAACGGCTCGGCGCCGCAACACAAGGCATCATTCACGGACATGGCTACCAAATCGATGCCGACCGTACGATGAACCCCCATCGCCGAGGCCACTTTCAATTTCGTGCCGACGCCGTCCGTGCAAGCCACCAACACGGGATCGACGTAATTGCGGGCGAACAACGGTCCCGGGAAATCCAGGCGGCAGAGGCCCGCGAAGCCCTGCGGCAGGTCGATGACGCGAGCGCATTTGGTCTTAGCCAACAACCCGGGAATTCGAGCCATCGCCTGGCGGTAGAGATCGAGATCCACCCCTGCCGATTTGTAAGTTGCTTTTGCCATAGCCGAGACCGATGTCTCCGGAGTTTTCGGTACGGTGCTGCGAGATCCTGCGCCATGGAACAAACGCCCGACAAGCGACGGAAACGATCCCGGGAAGGAACTCCGTCGGGCGGCCGCGCATTATCCGAGTATGAGCACGAAGTGCAACGGCAATATGGAACACTTTTAGTATAGCACAAAGCACAATGGCGGTATTGTACACTTGTGGTATGGCGCCGCTTGACAACACTGTAATCGGCCAAAACTTGCTTAAGATCACGGGCGAGTCGAGCCCCGAGAGAGAGTTGAGAAAGGTGGGGAAAGAGCCGGACGCTCCGTGTTAGTTGGGGTGATCACGGCTGCTTATTGACACCGGTATCCCGGTCGTTCAAACTGAAATCGATTGAGCGGGCGGCGACGCTGAAGGCACCCACGGGCCGCGATACGAACCTGTTGGGGACAAGCAACGTAGTACGTTGGTCCGCGAAGCGAGTGATGATCGCGCTACGCCCGCAGGAGGCGCGGGATTCGGCCTCCCAACGCCTACCTGAGATTTGCCCCCTCTTAGGAGCCTTTCCCGAGAGCTCGGAAGTTTTCTTTAGGTGCCACGAAGTCGGCAATTGTGTCGCCGGAAGTTATCGATAATGCGACGTCAGGTTTTTCAACAGACGAGGAGGACCGACATGAAGACGGCGTTTTTGGCGGCGGCGGTGGTGGTGGGGATCATGGCGGCTTGCGTGAGCGGAGTCGCCGTCGAGATTCCGCCGGCTCCCAAGGCATCGACTTTCGCACCCGCCCAAGATTTGGTCGCGGCGCTGGACTCGTACATCGAAAGGATCGGCGAGGCCCTGGCCGACGCGGACGAATTCGCGGATATGCAGTCGCGCGTCGTTAAGGATGCCGAGACCGTTTCCGTGCTGGCCCTCGTTTTGGGATTGCACGACGAAAATAACGCCTACAAGGGAGCGGCAAGCGAGCTGATCAAGACCTCGCAAGCCGTGGCACAAGCGGCCGATTATGCGGCCGCCAAGGCCGCCTTCGCCCAGTTGCAGGCCGCCAAATCGGCCAAGGGCGGTGACGTGACGGGCTGGGTGCGCGTAGCCTCCCTGAAGGCCTTGATGGAACAAGTACCGCTGGTCAATTCCCGGCTCAAACGTAATCTCCGCCGCTTCGACCGCCAGGCGGAGAGCATTGCCGTGGATGCGGCGGTTATCGCCGCCATCGCGCAGGGCAGCATGGCCAACTTGGAAGAAACCATCCAGCTTAGCAACTCCGAGAAGTGGTTCGCCTACTGTGAGCAAATGCGGGACGCGGCGGCGGCGGTCAACAAGGCGGCTCGGGCGAAAGATCAAGCCGGTGCCACCGCTGCTGAAGCGGCTCTGGCCAAGAGCTGCGACGATTGTCACGTCGTCTTCCATCCGGAGGGTGTAGGCAAAACGGAATGATGGCCCAGCCGAATGACGGCCGGATACAGTACGAGGGATGGCCGAGTTCCGACGAAAATGCGCGGAGGCGCTGAGCTTCCGCGCATTTCGTTTTTGTTGGGCGGCGGCGAAACATTGCGAGCAAGGCCGGTTTTTGTGATCCTCGCGGCGACCGGCTTGCATCTCGAAGATCCGCCCCAAGGTCTCGTTCTCCAACAATGGACGCCCATGCCCTCTTTTGCACGATCATTGGGATGAAGGCCGATGAGCCACCGTCATGAGAAAAGGGCGCTTCCGTGAACTTGGGCCGAAGAATCTTGCTGTACTTTACCGCGTTTGCATGCGGTTGGGTCATGATGGGGCTGGAGATTCTGGGCGGCCGAATTCTCTCTCCGGACTTCGGAAGCGGCGTCTACGTTTGGGGCAGCGTGATCGGCGTGTTTCTGCTTTCTCTCAGTGTGGGGTACCTCGTCGGGGGGCGGTTGTCTTCTCGATTTCCGTCCATGGTTGGATTAGCCGTGACGGTGATCCTTGCCGCGGCGTCCGTCGTGCCGGTGGGCTTGTGGTATCCCCAAATCAGCGGTTGGTTTGCTGATCTGGGGCTGAACGAACGCTGGGGAGCCTTGCTGGCCGCCGGGGCCATGTTTTTTTTGCCGAGCGTCTTCCTGGGTATGGTCTCGCCCTATTGCATTCGCCTCCTGACCCAAAGCGTGGAGCGTGTGGGAGCCGACGCCGGGACACTTTACGCGGTATCTACGGTGGGTAGCTTTCTTGGCTGCATTCATACCGCCTTTTATCTCATCACTTGGCTGGGTATCCACGCGATCCTGTGGCTGGCGTGCGGTGTTCTCGTATTGGTAGCGGTTCTTCTTGCGGCGGGATGGAGCGTATGCTCCGCGGCGAAGCCGACCGCCGCGGCATCGACGAGAAGTTAGGATGGTGTCTGCGGAAGCAAGGCCGCCGCCGAGAAATCCGAAAGGTAATTGCGTGCTGCGAGGGCTTTCGATGTTGAATCGAGTCGTGACGTCGGTAGGACTGCCGTCGCAAGACGATGCTTCGGGCAGCAATAGCCGGGTACTTGGAAGAGGCGGCGGCGTCCGGTTCGTTGTCGGTGCGATTCTGATCTGGTCGCTTGCCTCCCCCTCGTCGAATCCTTTGTTCGGGAGCCAGCCAAGGGAAGTAATCCTGTTGGAAACGGAGTCGCCTTATCACTACGTGAGGGTGGTGGAATCGGGCGGAATTCGCCGCTTACAGTTCCGGCGATCCGGGCAGGACTTCGAGGAATCCGCCATCAATCCACGGAATCCGCTCGATTTTCCGCTGCATTACTACGAACTGATGATGGCAGGCTTTGCGCATCAGCCCAACCCGAAGCGAATTCTTTTTGTCGGGCTGGGAGGAGGTACGCTCCCTCGCGCCATTCGCCACTATTACCCGACGACGCAAATCGACATCATCGAACTCGATCCGGTTGTGGTCGATGCGGCGAAGCGATTCTTCGGCTTTGCCGAAGATGAGAGAACCAAGGTTTACGTGCGCGATGCCCGGGTTCAAATCCGTCAATTGGTTCGTGAGGGACGCAAGTACGACATGATCTTTCTCGACGCCTTCCGCGGGGGATACATTCCCTATCACCTAACTACGAAAGAATTCCTGGAGTTGGTACGAAGCCTGCTTGAGCCTAACGGCGTGGTCGTCAGCAATCTCCAACCGGGCTTCGTTTCGTACCATTACCAGCGGCGGACGATGGCGAGCGTCTTCAGCAATCAATGGGCCTACGGATCCTTTGGGAATGTGATCGTGGTGAATAGCATGGAGCGATCGCCGCCGAGCCGAACGGAACTGATGCAACGCGCGGAGAAGCTCCAGGAGGAGCATCAATTCAATGTTTTTTTGCCCGGCGTCATTCAGCGGATGCAAAGCGAACTCGACTACGACAAGACCGGGCCGATTCTGACGGATGATTTCGCGCCCACGGACGTCCTGCGATCCATTCCCCAGGAATAAGCCCGGCGGGAGTCTTGCCCGGCGTTGCGGCCTCGGCCATGATAATGGGAAAGCATGATCTATTCACATGGTCGTGCTGAGAGGCCGGCTCGGAAAAGTCCGCTCCGCCGAATGCTGTTGAGCGGCCCGGTGGGACGCGACCACGCGGACGTGGTGGAATTGGCAGACACGCAAGACTTAGGATCTTGTCCCGCAAGGGGTGAGGGTTCGAGTCCCTCCGTCCGCATTGCTTCAGCCTACGAATTCTCGCCAAGTTCCGCATTCACGCGGCGAATAGCTTCTCGAATCACGTGGTACCGGCGCGGTGCAGGCTTATGGCCGGCACCTTTCGGTCGGAGATCGTCCCGTCAGCGTATCGGGGAGGCGGATCCCGAAAAACGGATTGAAACCTCTGGGGCGGCGCCGGTGTAAACCGAAAGGCAGTAGTCCGCCTTGTGCCGGAACCGGAGTCGGTCTCTCTCGCCCCGTCGGGTTATGAGGTTGCGGGTGTCGAGACGGCCGGTTGCGGCCTTCCCTCCCGCGGTACGAAATCCGGAGACTATGATCGTGGATGCAGCGATTCGCACGGAACACTTGACCAAGGTTTTCGGCGGCGTGGTGATCGCGGTCAACGATCTGTGCCTCACCGTGCCCAAGGGGGCGGTCTTTGGTTTTCTCGGCCCGAACGGGGCGGGCAAGACCACGACGCTGCGATTGTTGTTGGGGCTGCACCGTCCTTCTGCCGGCCGCGCGTTCGTGTTCGGGCGTCCATGCGGGATCGGCGCCGCCGACGTCCGCGGAATGATCGGATTCCTTCCCACCAATCCCAAGTTTCCCCCTCATCTAAAGCCGTTCGAATACTTGAATTTGGTGGGCAAGCTCCACCGTATCCCTGCCGAAATTCGCATGCCGCGGATTTCCTCACTGATTCGGGCGGTGGGGTTGTTGTCCGTGACGGATCAGCGCATCGGAACGTTTTCGACGGGAGAAACCACCCGACTGGGGATCGCCGCCTCTTTGCTGGCCGACCCGCCGTTGTTGTTGTGGGACGAGCCGACGGCCGGCTTGGATCCGGCGGCGCGACGCTTTGCCTTGGATTTGATCCAGGAATTGCGACAAGATCGAACGGTCGTGGTGGCGACGCATATCTTGGCGGACATCGACCGGGTCTGCGATCACGTGGGTGTGATGCACGAAGGCCGGATGATCTTTTGCGGCACCATGCAAGAGATGAAACGCCGCCTGCGGCACGACGGCGTCACCTTGGAGTTGGCAGGGTCCGCGGAGGCTCTGCGAAAGGCGGCTGAGACGCTGGCCGAGCGATGCCCCGTGGATCACCTCTGGCTGAGCGAGAACGTGGTGAGCGTGGCCGTCGCGGAGGGATGCAGGCGTGCGGCCGTCTTGGCGGAAATCCTCCAAATGTTGGACCATGCGGGGGTCGATTTGCAAGCGATCCAATCGGGTCACGGCGACACGGAAAGTGCCTATCTTAACCTACTGCAAGAGGATTTGTCGCATGGCTTTGCCCGATTTCAAGACTCTCCCCGCCCGACTCATGCCGATCGCGGCGGTACTTCAGTTTGAATTGCAATCGCTATTGAAGAGTTGGTTGGTCCGGCTTTGGCTGATCGCCGCTGCGCTGTTGGCCTTGTTGACCATCATGGTTGGATGGTCCGTTCTGCCGGATGCCATCCTGATTTCGGTGCTTCTGGCGGCATTCTTGGTGTTTCCTTGGTTTCTCGTCATCATTGTGGTGGGGGTAAACGCTTCGACGGCAGGGCGATTGGACGCCGCCGCCGACGGGATTCTGAGCCGTCCCATCACGCGCTGGGAGTTCCTGACGGGGATCTGGGCGGCCAGACTGTTGATTGTTTGGGTGGTGTCGCTTGCCGTCCTCGTACCGGGCGTCATCGCGATTGTGGCGGGGGATCGGCCCCAGGTCGTTGAGACCCAGCCCGTCACGTTCTTCGGCCTCACCGCGGCGGTCGCCGTCGTGCTCGTCGTTTTGGCATTCCTGGTCACCGTGGGCGTTTTGCTGGGAACGCTCTTCAAAAACGCCTGGCTGGCGATGATCGTGCTCCTGTTCGTGTGGTATCCGATCAACGCGATCCTGATGACTTTTCACTTAGCTGAGTTCTCGCCCATCAGCCTCGATCAGGCCATGCCGAGCATTCTGCGCAAGAATTGGTCGGAAGCCGAGGAATCCAAAGCGGAGACGGCCGGCCCGCTCCAGGCGGAGGTACAGCGTCAAGCGGAGGAGTTCATTCGCAGTCTCACGGGGACGGCGCGTCCGGAACGGCAACCTAAAGGCCCCGGATTCTACCGACACGATGACAAGTACGAAGACCTTTCGGTCGCCAAGGTGATCGTCAGCTATGGCGGACTGACGATCTTGTTGTGGGGCTTGACCATGCTCATCTTCTACTTCCGTGACTTATGATCACGGGAGAGTCCGCGCGCCGGTCTCTTTCCCGTGAAACCCTTTTTTTTGCTCGCGTGTAAATACTATCGGAGTCGCATCGGCGATATCGGAACGTCGCAAGGTGAGCGGGTTTTCCCGTTCCACCGAGTGACCATCTCGTCGGAACTCGGATTGGGAGAGCTGCCATGCAAGCCGGACTTGCCGGGAAAAATCTGCTTCGTGTCATGATTTGTTCGGCGATGGCCGTCGGCTGCCTGATCGGCAAAGCGGAACGGCCGTCCGCGGCGGAGTGGGCCGCCGAGCTTTGCCAATGGGTACCGGCCGACGCCGTCGCGGCATTGATTGTCCCGCAGCCCGCCGAGTTGCTGCGAAAACTGGATGAGACGTCGGCGATCCAAGAGGCGGCAGGTAGCGCGCGTCTCGCGGAACTACTGGAGCGCAATCAGCAGTTGCGGCAATTGCGGGCGGTGACGGCCCTTCTGGAGGGCCAACTGCAATCCGATTGGAAAACGATTTTGGGGGACATCACAACCGGCGGTTTGGTGCTGGCGGTGTTGCCCGACAACCGAGTTGTCGTGATCCTCGAGGCGCGAGATGCCGAGGTCTTGCGCAAGGTGAACGACTTCGTATTGAACTTGGCGCGTTTGGACCCCGGTAATAACGCCAGGCGGGAGGCCGTTCGTGAAGCCGAGTATCGCGGCGTGCGGGGTTGGTCCCTTTCGCCGGAGGAATCGCATGCCATCATCGATCGTCGCCTCGTGATGTGCAACAGCGCCGAGTTGCTGCGGCGGATCATCGATCAGGCCCAGGACGGCGGCGAGAGTTTGGCGAGCAGTTCCCAATTCAAGACCGCGATGGCTTCCCTGCCGGCGAGCGACATCGGCATTTTCGTGGATTTTCGGGTGTTTCGCGGTTTGCCCCAGGTACAAGAGGGTTTGCGGCAAGCCCGGTCGCCGCTGCCCGTGTTGTTCTTGGCCGGCTTGACGGAAGCCTTGGGCGGAGCCGAATGGCTGGCGCTGGGATTGTCTTACGCGGATGAGAAAGTGCAGTTCGCTCTTCGTTCCGGCGGGGATACGGCCCTGGCAAGCGACTTTGGTTTCGCGACGCCGACTTCTCCGGGGGAAGGTGCTTTGCCGAACCTGGAGGTTCCGGGAAGAATCATGGCTCTCACCATGTATCGCGATCTTCATGACTTTTATGCGCGAAAGAATGAATTGTTTCCCGAAAGAACCTCGGGACTCATCTTCTTCGAGAATATGATGGGGATCTTCTTCACCGGCCGGAACTTTACGGATGAGGTATTGACCGAACTTCATCCTCACATTCGGATCGTTGTCGCACAACAGCAATTCACGCCGGAGACCGGTGTGCCCGAAGTCCAAATCCCCGCCTTTGCCTTGGTGTTCCGAATGAGAAACCCCCAAAGGTTCGGGCCGATCGTCGAGGAAGGCTGGCAAAAGGCCCTGGGATTGATCAATTTTGTGCGCGGGCAGGATGCTCAGCCGGGTCTGATTCTGGATCGCGTGGAGTATCAAGGTGTCAAGTATACCGTTTCTTATTTTTCGACCGTCGACGAAGATCTGTCCCAGCCTTTGCCGATGCGTTTCAATTTTCGGCCCGTGGTCATTACTCAAGGCGACAATCTGATCTTGGCCTCGACCGAAGGGTTGGGGAGATCCATCATGGATGCCATTCGGGCATCCGCGGACTCCGATCGGCCGTTGCCGGGTGTGACCGCTCTCATGGAGGCGGACATGGCGGCGGTCGCTCAGGTGATCGAGGTCAATCGGGAGGCCCTGATCCGGCAAAACATGATCGAGAAGGGAAGGAACCGCGAAGAGGCGGTGAAGGAATGGGAGCAGTTGAAACGCGCAGTCGAACTTTTCGGCAAATCGGTCGTTAAGGTCGGCGTTCATGAGGGTCGGCCGGCCCTTGACGCTGAGGTTAGCGTCAAATGGTCGACCCTAGATCAGTTTCTGCCTGCTAAATAGGCCTGAAAGTCGGCGGTACAGGGCTCGACGTAACATGGGCGGAGCTAGGATGCGGAGACCGCACTATGACGTCTCATCTCGGGGAGTTGCATGACCGTGAGATGCCGAACGTCGGCACGTTTCCGGCGTCGTCGGACGATTGGCAGGTTTATCCCCAGCCGCTGGACCGACGCGATGTCGCACACCTATTGCGACGTGTTGCCGCCAATCCTACTGCCGAAGAGCTTGACGGCTTCGCCGGTCAAACGCCCGATGCCGTCTTCCAAGTTTTAGCGGGGGAATCGTCACGCTACCACGAATTCGAAGCGGACTTGCGTCCGCTGGAAGAAGCTGCCGTGCGGTCCAGCGCCGCGGATGCGTATCGCACCTGGTTCATGCGGCGGTTGGTTCTTTCACCCTGTCCGCTTCGAGAGTGGATGACCGTTTTCTGGCTGGAGTACTTCGGACTGGGAATTGACCGGGTCGGCGACCTCGCGCTATTCGACGATGTGGTACGTTCCATGCGTCGTTTGGCACTGGGAGATTTCCATGAATTGCTGAGTGCGGTCCTCCTGCATCCGGCGTTTCTGTTGAATGTGCGGGCGCCCGCGAACTACCGTTCGGACCCGAACGAGCGGGTGGGCGCGGCGATTTTACGGACCTGTTTGGGATATCGCGAGCAGGATTTCTCGGTCCAGGCTCGGGAGCTGGCGAGAGCTTTTTCCGGCCGCTTCATCAATCGCGGGCGACTGCGGGTATCGACGTTTGAACGCGACACGGGGGAAAAAGCCATCCTGGGGCGGTGCAAGGCGTACGAGGCCGAAGATATCCCGCGATTGATCGGCGAGGATGCTCGCACGGTCTCTTGGACGGTGCGGCGGCTTTATCGCTGGTTCGGCGGTGACACGCGGATGCCGGGCGACGATTTTTTGAAGCCGCCGGCCGAGCGATTGCGGCAAACCGCCTCCGTAGCCGAAACGGTGCGGATGATCCTGGCTTCGCGTTGGTTCTTTTCCGACACCGTGCGTCGCCAAAAGCTGAGACGCCCCTTGGAGTTCACGGCCGCGATATTGCGGGCGTTGAAGGGGAGGGTCACTCTGCGTACCGTTACCGAACTGACGGCGATGGGGCAAGACATCCTCCAGCCGACGACGTTGGACGGTTGGCCGGATGCCGGCAACTATTTGTCCCCTCCGGCGTTGATTCAGAGGATGAACCTGGTCGCCAAGCTGGTCGGCGCGGATGAGAACTTCGGCGGTGGACTGGCGCGGGGGGCGGTCGAGACCTGGGGCGATCATTTGCCGAACGCTTTGACCGATGTGATGACGGATCAGGTGATACCGGCGGATATCAGCGCGCGGTGGGAGGAGTTGTGTGATCGGTACGCCGCGTCGTCCGGGCGGAGAGAGCAAGTCGCCGCTTCCATGATCTACCTGTTGGCCGTCTCTCCGGTGTTTCAGACGGCTTGAGCTGCATGCGCGGGTGGGAATCCGTCGCCGTGCTGCGACGGCGGCAAGGAGCGGAATATGCAAACACTATCGCGTCGAACACTTCTGCAAAGCGGACTGGCGACTGCTGCGGTGCTTGGCGGCGACATCCCCGCATTTCTGCGGCGGGCTTTGGCCGACGAGAGGCTGTCTCCATCCATCGACGATACCATCGTCGTCGCCATCCAACTGGCCGGAGGAAATGACGGGTTGAACACGGTCGTGCCCTACGAGAACGACATCTACCAAAGGAATCGCCCCACATTGGCCCTAAAGAAAAAGGATGTGATTCCACTGCAACAAGGGGTGGGCATTCCGACCCGCATGCGGGGCATCTTTGACGCGATGGAACAAGGCGGCGTGGCCGTGGTTCATGCAGTAGGATATCCCAATCCGAACGGTGATCACAATCGGTCCATGGAGATTTGGCAGACCGCCGAACCGGACAATCCGCATCCGGAAACGGGCTGGTTGGGGCGTGCGGCCGACCATCTTGTGCAATCGCCGACCGCCGGAGCCTCGCCCATTCCGGCGGCGAGCCCCAGCGTCTTCATCAGCGAAATTGCAACGCCGTTGACGGTGATGGGGCGAGCGTCGGTGTGTGTGAAAGCTGCTCACCCGGCAAGCCTAACGCTGGATGCCTCCTTCGGTCGTCCTTCGATCCGGGAGGGCAACCGTGAAGGCGCAGCCGGGGCCTCCGAATCGCTCGTGAGCGACGCCATTGCCGCATCGCTTCGGACGGCGGAGCGAATTGCCGAAGTTGCCCAGGAAGCCAAATCGGGGAAGATATCCTACCCAAGCACGTTGTTCGCTCGCCGGCTTGAATGGACGGCGCGGCTCATACGGGCCGAACTTGGTATCCGTATCTTCTGCACGGAGATGGGTGGAAGCGGACCGGGCAGCTTCGATACGCACTCCCTTCAGGCCAACAACCACGGGGAATTGCTGGGGGAGTTTTCGGACGCCCTGGCGGCCTTCGTCGCGGACCTGGCCCGCGATCGAATATTGGAGCGAGTGATCGTTTACACCTACTCCGAGTTCGGCCGAACGGTTCGCGAAAACGGAAGACGCGGCACGGATCACGGCTCTGCGGGGCCGATCTTTCTGGCGGGCGGAGGCTTGCGGCAAAACGTCTTTGGAGAGCATCCCGATCTGACCGAGATGGAAAACGGCGGGGTCAAGCACGACGTCGATTTTCGGCGGCTTTATGCCACGATCTTGGAACGAAGACTTGGCATCCCGTCGCTCCCCGTCTTGGGGGCGTCCTTTGAGCCGCTGCCCATCTTCGCGTAGCCGTCTCCCATCTCTAGCGTGGATGCGGCCGGGTTTGGGATCTTGTCGACGGGTAAGACCCGGCTTTGCCTCCCGAATGAAGTCCTGTCTCAGGACTGCAACAGGCTGCATGGTGCTATAGAATGATGAGGAGCTGTGCGGCGAATGGGGTGGGTGAGAGGTTCGCAGTGGTTGCGAGTGCTAGATGACATTGGGTGGTTTGAGTCGATGGGGTGGAATCTTTTCCTGGATGTGCCCAGCCAGGTGATCCGGCACGGCGGACGACGGCGGGACGGTATACTAACATGAAACCGGATCCCGTGTTCGTCGTTTCTTGTCGGCCCAAGCCATGCCCGGAATGTACCCCCCAGAGTTTAAAGAACGCGTTCGCCAGGCCGTTGATATCGTGGACTTGGTGGAGCGTTATCTTCCCTTGAGACGGCAAGGCCGCGGATTTGTGGCCCTCTGTCCGTGGCATGATGACCATCGTCCCAGTCTTCAGGTCAATCCGGAGAGACAGGTTTTTCGCTGCTTTGTCTGTAACGTCGGGGGGGACGTCTTCAGTTTTGTCATGAAGATGGAGGGCGTGGAGTTTCCGGAGGCGGTTGAGATGCTGGCGGAAATGGCCGGCATATCCTTGCCGCAAACGGATCGCGGTGTGCAAGGCGGCTCGGGCGAGCAGAAACAAAATCTGTTTCGCGTGATGGCGTGGGCCGAGGAGCAATATCACCGCTGTTTTCTTGACATGTCCGAGGCCGAAGCCGCACGCAAATACATCCTTGGGCGGGGACTGTCTCGCGACAGCGTCGTTCGTTTTCGACTCGGCTATGCACCGCCGCAAGCCGATTGGTTGCTTCGCCGTGCGCGCCGTGACGGCATCGACCCGCAATCCCTGGTCAAAGTCGGCATCTTGCTCCAAAGCACGGGCCGGGAGTGGTTCGACCGCTTTCGCGGCCGCGTGCTATTCGCCATTCATGACCCGCAGGGGCGGAGCGTGGGACTCGGTGGTAGGCTCTTACCCGATGGTGCTACGACCTCGCCCGCCAAGTACATCAACTCGCCGGATACGCCGCTTTTCAGCAAGAGCCGACTGCTTTACGGCCTGGATTTGGCCAAAGAGGCGATTCGAAAAACGGGAACCGCGCTGATTATGGAGGGTTACACGGACGTCATTGCGGCCCACCAATTCGGCTTTGCCAACGCCGTGGCCGTTTTGGGGACGGCGCTGGGCGACTCGCACCTGCGGTTGTTGCAACGGTATGCGGACCGCGTGGTGTTGGTGCTGGACGGCGATGCGGCGGGGCGACGGCGCGCGGCGCAGGTGTTGGAGCTGTTCGTCGCCCGACAATTCGACATGCGCGTTCTGACCTTGCCGGATAACCTGGACCCCTGCGATTTTCTGTGCGAGCGAGGGGCGGAGGCCTTTGCGGAGGCCCTCGAACGCCATGCGACCGACGCCTTGGATCACGCCGTGGCCGAGGCGACGCGCGACGTGGACTTGGAGCGCGATGTCGCCGGTGCGACGCGAGCGGCGGAAAGCGTCTTGGCGGTCATCGCCAAAGCACCACTGCGGGCCGGAGAAACCAGTGCCCAGCAGCAAGCTCGGGAGTGGAAAATCGTCGCGCGGCTGGCCGCCATGACGAGGATACACGAAGACTTGCTGAGGCGACGGCTGGCGGAAATGAGAGCGGCCGCCGATCGGAGAACCGCGCGAACTCTCGCCGCGAAATCGCCCGAAAAGGAGGACGCGCTCGATGCTTGGGAACGGACCTGCTTGGAGGTCATGCTGTCATCACCGCAAGCAGCGCAACGAGTGTTTGAGACGTTCACGGCCTCGGATTTTCGCTCGGAGGCGGCGCGGGCCGTTTTCGAGACCGCTCGAGACCTGCAATTTTCCGGAATTCCGCCCACTTGGGAAAAATTGCTCTTGGCAATCGACGACCCAAAGCGCAAAAATCTACTAGTCGTGTTGGATGAGGAAGCCAGGCGGAAACTCATCGCCGGGCAGCCGGTGGAAGACCTGATTCGGGACTTGTTGAAATCGTTTTACGAGCGGGAGGCTTTTCGCCGCCGCGGAGACTTGCACGGCGTGTTACGCCAAGGAGGTTTGCAGCCGGAGAAAGAACTCGAATTGCTGATGCGGATAGTGGAACAAGAACGAAATCGCCAAAAGTTTGCCGATCCCACGGAAGGGTGAGGATTTTGGCGTCGGGAAAGAGGGTTCCCGCAACTTAGTTTTCCCGCAACTTTCCCTCGATTCCCGATTCGTTTGGCTCTCGACGCGCTGGGATGCGCGAAAGGAGACGACCCGTGAAGCACGGCGACAAGGAATTGTGCGCTCTGATCGCCCAAGGAAGGGCTCAAGGTTATCTCACCTACGATCAAGTTACCGCTTATCTGCCGGACCAGGAAAACAACGCCGATCGGTTGGATCGCCTGGTCACCGCGTTGGAAGAGGCTGGCATCGAGCTGGTCCGCGGGCGACCGCCCGTCGCGAAGGTTTCGGCTCCGAACGAATCCGGCTCGCGTCAAGAGGACGCGCTGCTGAAAGACCCCATCTTGCAAGACTTGCTGCCCGGCGAAAAGTCTCGCTGGAGCAGCGATCCGATTCGCCTGTACCTCAGCCAAATGTCCCAGGTGCCGTTGCTCAGCCGTGAGCAGGAAGTGGCGTTGGCGAAGCGGATCGAGGTGGCCCGGAAGCGGTTCCGGCGTTCCGTGATCGGTTGCTACTTGGTGCTGAAGAACGCCGTGCAGATCTTGGAGCAGGTGCAGCAGGGGCATCTCTCGTTTGATCGCACGCTGAAGGTCTCGTTGACGGATCAATTGACCAAGGAGCAGATTCTCGCGCGAATGCCGCACAATCTTCCCACCTTGCGTGCGTTGATGGCGGCCAATGAGCGCGACTTCAATCGCCTCATCAACCGGCGTACCCCCGTGGCGCTGAAGGCTCGCATCCGGAAGCGCTTTTTGGCGCGTCGCGCCAAGATGCTGATTCTGGTGGAAGAGTTGGGCCTTCGCACCAGGCGCGTCAGGGCGATGATGAAGCAGATGCGTGACATCCACACGCGCATGGGCGAGATCCGCGCTCGGCTTCGCGATTTGAAAACTGCGGCCGGCGGCGTCGGAGAGCGCGAACGTCTGCGGCGGGAACTCCGCGATCTGATGGTGAGCACTCAGGAAAGCCCGCGTAGTTTGGGACTGCGATGCCGCAAAATGGAGGCTCAATTCCGAGACTACGAAGAAGCCAAACGCGAATTGGCGGCCGGCAATCTCCGCTTGGTGGTCTCCGTGGCCAAGAAGTACCGCAATCGCGGTCTGAGCTTTCTCGATCTGATCCAAGAGGGCAACACGGGATTGATGCGGGCGGTCGATAAGTTCGAGTACCGCCGCGGCTTCAAGTTTTCGACCTACGCCACTTGGTGGATACGCCAGGCCATCACGCGGGCGATCGCCGATCAGGCTCGTACCATTCGGATCCCGACGCACATCTTGGACCTGATCGGCACGTTGAAGAACGTTTCGCGGCGCATGGCCTACGAACTGGGGCGGGAGCCGACCATCGAGGAGTTGGGGCGGGCGGTCCAGTTGCCGCCTGAGGAGACGGAGCGTATCCTGGAGTTAGTCCGACAGCCCGGCAGCCTGGACCGTCCTATCGGCGAGGACGAAGACGGGACGCTGAGCGAGTTGGTCCCCGATCGCAATCCCGACAAGCCGGAGCATGCGGCCCATCGTGAACTTCTACGGCAACGCATCGAGACCCTGCTCAAGACGCTCACGTACCGCGAGCGCGAAATCATTCGCCTCCGTTACGGCTTGGGGGACGGGTACAGTTACACCCTCGAGGAGGTGGGACGCATCTTCAAGGTCACGCGCGAACGCGTGCGTCAAATCGAAGCCAAGGCGATGCAGAAGTTGCAGCACCCGGTGCGGACGCGACAACTGTCCGCCTTCGTCGATGGTGCCGCCGGCTGACCGCTCTCCGGCGGCGGTGATACGCAGCCGTACCCCGGGCTGCCCGATTGGGCGGCCCTTTTTTTATTCTTGAAAGGATCGAGGAGGCTCTTTCGCTCATGACATCACAAACCGAAAAACATCCCGATACGTTCCGTCGCCTGCATGCCTTGCATCAGCTCTTGGAGGAACTCCGCGGTCGAATGATGAAGGGGCCGCGCTTGGCACAGGCCTATGCACGGCAAGTTCAAGAGGCCGAGCAAGCCCTCGAATCCGCGCGCAAATCGCATCAGGACTTGCGGATGGCCGGTCATCGCAAGCAAATGGAATACGATCAAAAGCTGGCCGACATCCAGCGGCGAAAGTCGCAGTTGTTGCAGGCCAAGGATAACCGCGAATACCAAATCCTCAAGGATCAGATCGCGGCGGACGAAATGGCCTCTTCCGTTTTGGCCGACGAGGTCTTGGAGCTGATGGATCGGGCCGAGGCCGCCGCACGAAGCGTCACCGAATGGGAGGAAAAGGTAGCGGCCGTGAAGCGGCAAGCCGAGCAATGGACCGAGGAATTCGCGCGGCAGGAACCGTCCATCCGAGCCGAAATCGAAAGGATCGAAAAGGAGTTGCGGGGCGTGGAATCGCAACTTTCCGGCGACATTCGCGAAATGTACCAGCGGGCGGTCCGCACGAAGGGCAGCAGCGCCTTGGCTCCGGTTCGAGGCGAGTTCTGCGGCGGCTGCAATCAACACGTTCCGCTCAATATGCGAAGCCAACTGAAGTTGGGAGAACAGGTCTGGTGCCGGTCTTGCGGCCGGCTGCTTTTCTACGCCGACGATGAGTAGAAGCAGTGCGTACGCCGCTTCCGGATTCGGAACTTCGCTCAGTCGGTTTCTCCGCCGACGACGGCGTGAACGAATACCTACCAGTAAGATCGATAGACCGGACGGACATCGCGATCATAGTAGGGCCGCCGGCGGGTGGACCGCCAGGTTCGCCGCCTTCGATAGGATCGGTCGTAGAACCCGCTGAGCCATCTCATGCTTTGCACGAAGAGGATCAGCAATCCGACCAGCCCCAAAAGGGTTTCCATGCCCACACCTGAGGAAGCCGCGGGCGGCTGCTGCGAGGACGTGGGTGGGTTTGCGGTCGGTACTGCGGTTTCGACGGTGCCGGCGGTTTGGCGGGACGTCGGCGGATGATCGGCCGAACTCTCTGTAGGGGGGATGGCCGTGGGGCGGGAAACAGAAGACGACTCCGCGCCGCTTCGCTCCTGTGTGGAGTACCCCGTGTGACCGGAACTATGGTCCGATCCGGCGTACGACGTTGAGCTTGTCGATCCGGAAGTTGCTTTGTTTCCCAATCCTGACGATTGGTAATTGCCGCCCGTGGGACGCAACGAGGCGTAGGGCGACTTGGCTTCGCCGTATCGGGAAGTTCCACCTCTGTTCTCGGAATAGGGATCATTCTGCTCTTCGTGGTCGCGTTTCTCGGCGGAGCCGAGACCGTAAGCCGATGCCGAGGAAGTATAGGTGTACGGCGGACTGCTCCGTGCGGCATCGCGTCCGTAGTCTGCCTCGGATTTGTTACCGTAGCCGCTCCCGCCGTATCCGTTCTTCCCGCTCCCGGCGTTTGAACCCGGCCGTTCCGCATCGGTCCGTTCACAGGAGCCGCTTCCACTCTTCGGGTAACCGTAAGAGTCGGCTTGGTCGCTCCGGGCGCCCGCGGAGTAGGATTTGGGCGAAGACTCATCGCGCGCGGTGGCGCCTCCGTGCCCCGCGTTTTCTTCCCCGGACCCCGACGTCGGGAAACCGCGAGAGTCTTGCGACGAGTAAACGGAAGAGCGGGTGGTCATCGAACCATGGGCGGAATCCCGGCTGCCATTTCCCGCATCGTTGTCGTATGTTTCGCCATACTCACCGTAGCCGTCGTTCCAGCGTTGGTAGCCGGCGGAGTCATATTCGGAACGGTTGAGCGTCGTGTTGGATGACCCGCCGGAATAACGGCTTGTGCCGTAGCTGGGTATGGGTCGGCTGTCGGACGCGGATTGGGATCCGGAATCGGGAATCCGAGTTGAGTAGCTCTCCGATCGTCGATCCGAATGCGAATTCCGTGATTCGTTGCCGCCGATGCTGGCAGTCACTCCCGAGGAGGAAGTTCGTTGCGATTCATTCCCTTCGCGATCGTAATCCCAAGTGCGATCCGCGAGATCGCTGGAATACGATTCCTCGTCCGCCGCATGTTCCTTTCTAGGACCTTGGGCCGCGTATCCCCCGGCCGAGCCGGAATTGTTGGAGGGCGACGGATGCGAGGACGAGTATCTTCCGGATCCGTCGGCCCTTGCGTTCGCAAAACTACTACCGGAAGAAGACGGCCCATATTGCGAAGAGTCGGCGTTTCCGCTTGCTCCGTAACCCTGGAAACCATGCTGCGTGGTCGAGGTCTCTCGGCCGTATCCTCCGGAACCGTATGAATTGGAGGCATAGGCGGAGCCGGACGTCGTGATTCCGGCTGAGGGCGAGTTGCCCGCATATCCGCCGCCGTTCCGTGTCGAATCGCCGAAACTGCTCATTCCGCCGTCATTGGTGCCACCCCTGGAAGAGGTGTTATCCCACGACGACGGTGCGTTGCCGTATGCGAACGACGATGCTGCGGGCGAGCTATTCCCGGGCTCGCTTGCGGCGGCCTGATAGCCGCGACCGCGTGGATCGGCGGATCCTGCGGACACGGCATTCCCGTAACCGCTTGTTCCATTGCCGTAGGAATTGGTGCCGCTATCGTCGTTCCCTAAGCCCGAGCGCCAATCGGCGCTACCCATTCCGGAGGAAGTACTCGCGAGAGAGCTTGCGGCGGATGCGCTGCCGGAACCGTCCCTTCCAGGGGAGTTCCCCCAGGCCCCACTCCCGTTTGAGCCGGACGATCCCAAGCTGCTCGCGTAAGAACTGTTCGCGTAGGAAGAAGGGGAATTGGAGGCCGTCAAGGAGCCGGTTGTGCCGTAGTTTGCCTTGCCACTGCCGGGCAAGCTGGAAGCTGCGACGGCCGTCAATGGAATCGATCCGGAGTCGACGGCAGTACCTGCTCCTTTGGAGGGCGTAGAGTTCGTGCTCAGTCTTTCGAGCGGCGGAGTCCCCGCGACGGCGGAGTTGGGCGTTGCGACCGCTAATCCGGACGCATCAAGCGGCGGCGGACCGGCTGCAAGCAGTTGCGGCGACATGCCTTGGGGGATCGGCAATCGGTAAAAAGGCTCCTTTAAGGGCGCTAAGAACTCGCGGACTCGCCCGCAATACGATCCCATGGTTTCGGATCCCCCGGATCCGAAGAGTACGCCCGCCAGTTCACCTCGGGAATTGAATATCGGGCCGCCCGAATCGCCCTGCCGAGCGGCGGCGCGAAGTTCCACGAGTTCCCGTGGGAGGTTGAGCGTAGGGGACAGGTACTGGGTGCAAATACCTTTGACGGTTCGGTATGCCCCTTGCCCGTAGCCTGCAATGGCCAGCCACTCACCGGGGCGGGGAGCCTCTTGCGCGATGGCAACCGGTGTGGCACGCGGCCGCCAAATGGCTAGTGCCGCCAGGTCCCAATCACGATCGGTCCGCAGGACCGTGGCGGGGGACGCGAAACCGTCGGGAAAAAGAACGAGGATGGCGCCGCGGGCGTCTCGTACGACGTGCCAATTCGTGATTACCAAACCGTGGGTTTCGCTGACCGCGACCAGCGTTCCCGTTCCCAGGGAGGCGCCTTTCAAGTCCAGGGCGATGATTCGTGCGACCGCGGGATGGGGCGGCTCCGGCGGCGCAGTCACGCTCCATGGCCAAGCGACGACGATGCCGAACAGACTCGTCGTCCACGCCAAGAACGCAATCGCCCTTGGTATCATTCGTGTTCTGCGTCGTCGAAAACGCACAGGGCGGACATCCCGATCACGCTGCGTCGAAATGCGTTCGAAACGATCCTGTCGGATATGGCATCGAGCCGCCGGTCCCGTTTACGCCGGTATCGGTGACGGCTGCGGCGGTGGGTTAAAAGCGAGAAAACACGCCGGCAAGCGACGGACGCGACTGCCAATCGGCATGGGAAACCTTGCGAGGCAAACGCGAGTTTGTCGCCTCATGCGTGTCAACCGAGCCTGTATGCCGCCGAAAACAACACGTCAAGGGGTGCAATCCTTGCGGCATCCATGCTCCTCCACGGCCGTGAGCGGAGGACGAGAGATTCCTTTCGTGGCGGGAGAGGCGTATGCTGCCTCTTCATCTACTTTTCGACCATCGAAGCCGATCAGTCGAAAATTCCCGGGTGCGATGTCACAATGGGAACCGCCGAAAATCCTTCGACGAGCGTCTTGATCCGTGCTTTCGGCATATGCCGACCGCGAGGCACGCACGGCGGAGTGAGGATTGACCTTCAGGAACGGCCGGGGCGCCATCCAGTGCGAGGGAAGCCGAGGGCGAAAGCGAATCGGGCCGGCCTTTGCTTCGGTGCGGGATAAGTCGGCGGCAAGCGCGCCGAGCCGTGCGGGCCTGAGAAGGGACGGACCAACCGAAAAACGAAACGGCCGCAAGCCGAAAATGGACTCGCGACCGTTTCGTGAAGGAGGTGGTAGCTTGAAAACTCTTTGCGACTTTCGCGCTTCGGCGAGAGGCGGTTGGTTGGGCCGGTGCAGGCGGCCGTCGTCAACGCTTCGAGAACTGCGTGCCTCGCCTTGCGCCACGTAGCCCGTATTTCTTGCGTTCCTTCTTTCGCGCGTCAAAGGTCAAGAGACCGGCATCCCGGAGGGGTTTTGCCAATTCCGAGTCGAGCTTGGCGAGCGCGCGGGCGATTCCCAAACCGGCGGCGTCCGCCTGTCCGGAAATCCCGCCGCCGCGGACGCGAATAATGACATCGCACTGGTCGCGCCGCCCCGCGATTTCTAGGGGGCGCACGACGGCTCGTCGGCACAATTCGACGGGAAAGTATTCCTCGAGGGGACGATCGTTGACGACGATCCTACCTTCGCCGGGGCGAATACGGACCCGCGCGACCGCCGTCGCTTTTCGACGGCCGGTTCCCACGAAGTCATTGGCGCCGCTGCCTGGAATCAATTTCGATGCCATAGTCCGCCGCTTATCCCGTTCATGCCTTGTCGAGGGACGCACACTTCGCAAAAACAACTATTTTTGTATCAACATCCTTGTCGGTAAAGCCGCAAATCGCGATTGACTTCACACCTTGCCGCAGGGGAACGATCGTGTTCTTTTGGAGCGTCGATGGATCGCCCTTATGAATTTCGCCCGATGAGCGGGCGTCCCAAACCACCGGTTCCCTTGCGGCCAAGTTCCAAAGGCTCGGGTTGCTGTGCCTGGTGAGGATGTTCCGGCCCGACGTACACCTTGAGCTTGTTCAACATCTTGCGGGCAAGCCGGTTCTTCGGCAGCATCCGACGCACGGCCTCCGTCAAAATCGCCGCAGGATCCTTCTGCCGCCGCTCTTCCGCAGTCTCAGACCGCAAACCCGGGTAACCTGTGTACCAAGTGTATCGCTTCTGCTGCCATTTCTTGCCCGTGAACACCAACTTCTCCACATTGGTGACGATCACGAAATCGCCGGTATCGACGTGCGGAGTGTAGGTCGGACGATGCTTGCCCATCAGGATCATGGCGATATCGGATGCCAAGCGTCCCACTACTTTGTTTTCGGCGTCCACTACAAACCACTTCGGCCGAACGAAGGCAGGTTTGGCCAAATAGGTTTTGATCAGGGCCGGTTTTCTTTTCATTGCAGTAGCTCGACAGACGGGCAAACGGCTTGTCGGTGAAACGGAAAACGTTACACTTGGACTTTCGTTGCGGAAATATCCAATCGCGCCGGTTGGGGGCGAACCCTCCGGGACTCGCGTGGAAATTCCAATTTAGAAAATAACGCCCCGTAACACAAGTGGGGCAGGGCCAACCGTGAGCGGTCCGGCTAACCAGGGCAACGCGGCGACGCACAATCAGGGGATCGCGATCCGAGACGAGTACCGGGCTCGGCGATCGCGGCCGATCGCGCCGTCGCCGTGGAATAAGCCCTTGGTTCCCGTTTGTTTCGCACTAATTTTGGGGATTCTTCTCGACACGGTCATCGCCCCAATCATCCGTTTGCCCGCGGCCACGCAGTTCTGGAACTGCCCGCTGGGGTTATACGCATTATTGGGGGGCACTGGCTTGTTATTGTGGGGAATCCTTTTTCGGTTGGGGCGGCGTTATGCGGCTGGATTTTCGCTCTGGTTTTCGATCATATTGTTGGGGGCGGCTCTCCATTACCGTCACGCGCACCTGTTCCAGATCGATGAGATCGGACGATACGCTCTACCGGATGCTCGCCCGCTCGGCGCTGGTGATGTGGATATGGATGCCGGGCCCCCCCGCGAGCTCTCGGAAATTGTTGAGGATCACGCTGCCGCGCCGATTTGCCTGGAGGCGGTCATCACGGCCCTCCCAGAGGTCATTCCGTCGCGGGAGCTTCGTACACGTTCGGCTCCATCTCGGTGGGGGAACCAACCCACTACGATTCTTCGGGCTAAAGTGCTGTGCGTGCGGGACGGCACAGTGTGGCGCTCGGCGTCGGGGCGGATTTACGTGTATGTTACGGGTATGACGCCGGGGATCTTGCCGGGAGATCGGATTCGCTTAGCGGGACACATCGCCCTACCGCGGGAGCCTGCCAATCCGGGAGAGTTCGATTTCCGCGGACATCGGCGTGCGGATCGTGTGCTTGCGGAAGTCTACGGCACGTTCGCCGAGGGCGTTCACGTGGTTCGGCGAGGCGCCACCTGGGACCCACGGCGGTGCCTGGCCTTGGTTCGCGTGGCGGCGGCGGAGGCTTTGGATCGCCATATTTCGCCGCCGCAAGCGGCACTGGCCAAGGCACTGCTCCTGGGTATTCGTCGCGAAGTGGATGACGCGTTCGAGGAGCAATTGCTACGAACGGGGACGATCCACTTGCTGGCTATTTCGGGGCTCCACGTCGGGATCTTTGCAGCAGTCATCGTCTTCGCGCTGCGTTGGTTGCCGGTTCGGCCCCGCGCGCGGTTTCCCATGGCGCTTCTCGCCGTGGCGGCCTACCTTGCCGTCAGCGGCGGTCAGCCCCCGACCGTCAGGGCGGCGATCGTGCTGGGCACCTATTTCCTAGGAAGAGCGATTCTGCGGCGATCGTCGGGTTGGAATTCATTGGGGTTGGCCGGGGCCGTCGTGCTTGCTTACAATCCCGAAGATCTATTCCGAGTGGGCCCGCAACTGTCCTTTCTTAGCGCAGCGGTCCTAATCGCGTTCGCGCCGAGGATTCTATGGGAAGAATCCGCGGATCCCCTTGAACGGCTGATTCTCGAGTCCCGGCCGGCTTGGCAACGGTTTTTGATCGCGGTGGCGAAACGGGCCATGCAGTCCTTCGCGATCGGCGCCATCTTGTCCACGGTCGCGTTGCCGCTGGTGATGGCCCGTTTTCACGTCGCGGCGCCGATGGGAATGTTCCTCACGCCGTTATTGTTGGTACCTTTGTCGGTGGTACTTGTTGCCGGGTTTTTGCTCATGCTGATCGGTCCGTGGTACGGCCCGTTCGGTTGGCTGTGCGGCGCGGTATGCGATGCGACGCTGCGTTTGATCCGGCGTTTGATTGATCTCGGCGATACAATCCCCTACGGCTCGCTGTGGCTTCCCGGGCCTCCCGATTGGTGGCTGATCGGGCTTTACGTGATTCTCGGTGCGGGGGCCTTCGTGACGCGTCCCCACGTCGGCAGGGGGCTCGTTGCGGCCTTGGTATCGTGGGGACTGCTGCTCTTCTCTTGCGAATTGGTGTCGCTGCGCAAATCTCGCGGGTGTTTGGAGTGTACGGTATTGTCCGTCGGACACGGGGCCGCCATCCCCATCCATCTGCCCGACGGCCGGACGTTGCTTTACGACGCGGGCAAACTCTTGGGCGATCGAAGAGCCGCTCAGACGGTCGCCAATTATTTGTGGCATCGAGGAATTACCCACATCGACGCCATCGTGCTTTCGCACGCCGATATGGATCATTACAACGCAGTTCCCCTGCTGATGGAGTACTTTTCGATCGGTACCATCTACGTCGATCCTCACATGACGCGATCGAGTGAACCGCACGTGCGAGAGTTGCTCGCGCTGGTTCGCCGAAAGGACATTCCGCTAAGGACGTTGGTCGAAGGTTGGGAAGCTCGGCCGGCGAAAGGAGTTCTTATCTCGGTGTTGCATCCGCCCGCGGATTGGCTTGAAACGGAAGACAATGCGCGCAGCTTGGTCCTGCGGCTGCAATTCGGCGGAGAATCGCTGCTATTGACAGGCGACCTGGACGGTCGCGGCGCGGAACGGCTCATCGAACATCCGGAGGCGGCGTGCTCGCTGCTGATCGCACCGCATCACGGGAGCAAGAACGGCAATCCGCCGTCGCTTGCGCAGCGTTTGCGCCCCCGGATCGTGGTGATGAGCAACGCGCGGCCGCCCGCGCGAAGCGTTGCCGAAAGCTATCGCGCGATAGGTTCCCGAATTTACGAAACGCGACGGGACGGCGCGGTGCGGATTATTCTGCGCGGCGGCGAAACGGAAATTCAGCCGTTCCACCGCAACGTCGATTCCCATTGAAACGAGACGCACCCCTACTCGCCGTGAGCTTGCCGCGGTGTTGGCTTGGCAATAGCGAACGCCAGGCTCTTTCTCCCGGCAAAGAGCGATCCGTCACAAATCTTGTCCTGAAACGACAGGATTCTTCAGCGGTGCGCCGGCCGGATTGCGGACGCCTTCACTGGATCAACTGGGCCTCCACCTTGGCTATCTCACGATTCGCGAATTCATCGGTCAGGAACCATTCCTGGTACAGTCTTTCGATCTGCCGCAGGTAGGTATCCACCTGAGACTTTTGCAGGGTCGGCTTGACGTCTTTGGGACGCATTTCGTCGGGGATGGGTGGGCGAATGCGGTCGGCCGGCGGTTGATAGCCCGGATTATAAACCAACAACGGCAGCGTCTCGGCCGGCAGCAGATGGCGCCACAAGAATGCCTGCATGGCGTCCTCGCAGGGAACCGCCCGGCGAACGATTTCTTGCTCCCCGACTTTGGCCGTGCCGATAACCTGTACGTTCACCGGAGCATCCATCGCAGCGAGGGTCGTCTTGACGCCCAATTGCACCACCTCCTTGCCGGCGGGCAGTGTCGCGCCGGGAGATTCCAGTCCTGCGGGAAGCCCCTTGAGGCTGAGGGCGATCGGGCCGTCGAACCCGTCTTTGCGAAGGACGTAAACGGTCAACGCGGTCGAACCGTTGCTACGCACGATCACGCGCGACGGGACGACGCGGAGTTCAAAATCGGGACGCGGCGGGCTGATCCGCAAACGATAGGCGAATTCCTGGCCGAATTGGCGACGGGTATCGCCCAGATGAACGTAGTACTTGCCGTCGGCGGGTAGTTTGACCATGAGATACGAATCGGCATGATCCGTATTCAGGCCGGATGCCGCGTCGAAGTGATCGTCGTTCACGGCCAGCACCTTACCGTCGCTCGTCGTCACCTTGAGGAAAGAGTCGAGCGGGGACCCCAAACGTCGCGCCATGACTTCCGCCACGACGGTCTCGCCGGCACGGCCTTCGATTTCGAACACGTCCCAGTCGCCAGGCTTGTCGATGCGTCCGTTGACGATGATCGGCAAGGTGACTTGCCGGGGGCTTGTCACCGCGTCGTTGTTCTCTTGGTCGAGGCATTCCGGCAAGGTATCCAGCGCGAAGGGCACGGGATTGGAAACGTAAGGGCCTTTGGATGCCGTGAGCAGATGGATTCCGGGAGCCGCATCCGGGGGCGGCGGAGAAATCGCGGCATCGTCCAAGTTCCAACCGCTCATTTCCAGCGTGACGGGCTCGCCCGCGCGACCGCCTAACGGGAAGATGTCGGTGAGGTAGGGCAGCTCGCCGATGGTGACGCGATAGACGAAGCTCTCTCGGCCGCGGAAGAGGGCATCGGTGATGCTCAGCACATACTCGCCGTCCTCAGGCACCTCGAAGTAGATTACCGGGTCGGGATGAAACCGGAAGTCGTCGGCGAACGCCAGCTCGCGACCGTCGGCATCGCACAGCCGAACGATGGGCTGGAACCAGCCCGGCACGGCGTCGGCTACGTAGGGGATCAATTCTCTCGCCTTCACCGAGATCACCAGGCGTTGGCCTTTGGCGGCCAAGAAACGGTACCGATTGACTTCCCCCGCCGCCACTTGACCGTTCATCGTGCAGGGCAATGTGATCTGCAACTCTTCTTCCTCGGGAGGCCTTTTTCGCTGGGCTTGCCACTCCTTGCCGAGCACCTGCTTTTGGGATGTCTTCATGGGCTTGCGGGCGACTTCAGGGACCTGATCCACGAAGAATGGCAAAGGATTGGAGATACCGCGCCGGGTGACGACTCGGATTTCTCGCCGGCCCGGCTTGGCGTCGGGGTCGATCGTGACTTCGACGAATACCAACTCCGTATGGGCTTGCACGGCGGGGAAGCGTTCATCTTCGGCAAAGACCCTTTCGATCCGCTCGATGAGCTTCTGCTTCGCCGCCTCTTGTTCAGATAGGGCCCCTCCGCCGTTGGAAGCAGTACTGACCAATTCCGGCAAAGCTGCCGGGCCGATGGGCGCCGGAAATTCCCACCAAGTCATTTTGGCGACCATGCCTTCGTCCAACACGGTTTCCTTCTTCTTCAGCTCGGCTAATTGCTGGCGCAGCAAAGCCATTTCCTGGTTGTTGTACACCGGGTAGTAGTCGACCAACCGAGCGGAGACGCCTTCCCCGCTGATGACGACGTCGGAGGGATACAGCAGGGCCTGGCCGCCGAGCCGTACCGGAAAGGTCGTGCCTTGTTGCCCGCCGGCCGGATACACGTAACCGATGTATTGGTTTTGCGCGACGGCCGAAGAGGCGAACGTCGCAACGAACGCAAGCCATCCCGCAGCAAGTCGCTGGAAAGCCTTCATGGAATCTCTCCCCAAGGCCGATGGTCAACGTCAGCCGCCGTCCGGCGGTTGTGATCCGCCGGATCGACTTGGAAAGGCGTGGCGTAGGTCGTCATTCCGGGACCGGATCCGCCGTTCATCACAGCAATTCATCCAGCAACCCGGCCGATTTCATTCCTTCCTTTTCAGCATCCAGCACGCGAGCCTCGAAACCCATCGGGTGCGGCAGGATCGCGCCGGAATCGATGCCCGCCAGGAGGTAAAAAGTTCCCAGCAGATCCGCCGGGTAGACCGGCCGCTCGGCGACGTTCTCGCCTTTTTCGTCGGATTTGCCGAGCACCCGACCGCCCGCAAAGCCGCCTCCCGCCACCAGGACGGTAAAGACGTTTCCGAAATGATGCCGCCCGCCGTTCCAGGGCGGTTCCCATGATACCTTCGGCGTGCGGCCGAATTCACCCGTGCACCACACGAGGGTCGTTTCCAGCAGTCCGCGGTCCTGCAAGTCCTGGAGGAGCGCGGCCAAACCTTGATCCAGTTGAGGGCATTGGCGCCGCATGGTGGTGAAGTGATTGGAGTGTGTGTCCCATCCGCCGGGAAAGCTGATCGTCACGTAGGGTACGCCGGCCTGAACCATCCGCCGAGCGGCCAGGCATTCCTGTCCGAACGTGTTCCGCCCATAACGGTCCCTCAACTCGGCCGGTTCGTTGCTCAGGTCGAACACTTCTCTCCCGGGCCCTAGGATCAAGCCGTAGGCCTTTTCTCGCGCGGCCTCCGCCTCGGCGATATCGGCTGCGTCGGCCAGCCCGTGACCGAGCAGGTTGACTTTGTCGAGGAGTTCACGGCGTGCCTTTTGACGCTGATCGGTCACGCCGCGATTGACGATGCCTTGGACTTCGAACCGTTCGGCATTGGGGTCGCCGCCCGTGGCGAAGGGCTTGTAGGCCGGCCCCAGGAATCCCTCTTCGGAGAATCGCCCGGCGGCTTGCAGCATCACGATGTAAGGTGGGAGAAGCCCCTTGTATTGCTCGCGCTTGAAATAGGCGAATACCGCTCCCACGCTCGGATATGCGAGGCGATCCCCCGGCTTGTGGCCGGTCTGCATCAAGTAGGCCGCCGTTTCGTGCCCGTTATTGCCGTGCGTCATGCTGCGGATGAGGGAAAACTTGTCGGCTTGCTTGGCCAAGTACGGAAACAGCGAGCTAAGCTGAATCCCTGCGACGTTAGTGGGGATCACCTTGTCGAATTGGCCCAAGTAGTCGTAGCCGGTGCCGGGCTTCGGATCCCAGGTGTCGTTGTGGGACATCCCGCCCCAAAGAAAGATCTGGATGACCGACTTGATACCCTTCTTGGTTTTGGCCTTTTCCTTGGCCGCTTGATCGTGGGCCGCCCTTTCATCGGCGGCTTGTTGCTCCGGGTTGGCTTGGGGTTCAGCCGCGAAAACGAGGTGGTTCAACTGCTGGAAATGGGTTGCCGCGAAGACGCCCGCCGCTCCCCACGCACCGCTTTGCAGTGCCTGTCGTCGTGAAAGCACCAAGCGATTCTTCGGTTCGTGACGCTGAGCCATGAGTCGGGTCCTCCCCAAAACGCAACGGCAAACGGGAAAAACGGCACCGGGCCGGTGACATGCCGATGACGGAAAAAGGTCAATGCCGCAAGAGGAATTCGGGACTGTTCATCAAAGCCCAGGCCAGATCAATCCACGCGTCCCGGCCTTTGGCGACCCCGAGTTTGATATACTCATCCACGGCCTCGATTTCCTCTTGTGTTGGAAACCGCGACAGAATCGTCAGGTAGAGCCGCTCGGTGATTTCCTTGGTGCTCCCGCCGGCGGCGATCAGCGCCGCCAATTTCGGGCCGTTTTGCAACTTGTTTTGAATTTGGCCGGAATTGAGCATGTACAACCATTGGGGCGATGCCAATTCGTTCACGCGTTCGTTTTCCATGCCGGTTGCTCTGGCGGAGCGGCCGAACAGGGTGAGAAACGAGCTGGAAATGCTGCCGTCGGCGATGGTCACCGCCCGCATGTCCTTGGGGATATACGTGAACGGCTCCGGTACGGCGCTGGTGTAAAGGTCCGAGCCGCCTGTGATCTGATCCAGGGCGTCGGCCAGGACCTCGGCCTCCACGCGGCGCATGATGTAAGAGCCGAAGTTGGCCATGCCCTCAGGGCCTTGATAGTGCGGAATGGGTGAAAGCTGGTACGTGGTAGAGGTGAAAATCAGACGCTTGATATGTTTCAAACCGTACCCGTTGGAGGTCAATTCCTGCTCCAGATAGGCCAGAAGTTCGGGATTGACGGGAGGGTTGTCGTCGCGGATGTCATCCGGTTCGTGAATGATCCCGCGGCCCATGGCCCAGGCCCAAGTCCGGTTCACAATCGTCTTGGCGAACCACGGGTTATCGGGGCGAATGAGCCAATCGGCGAAGACTTCTCGGGGGTCGCGGTCCGGGGGAAGCGTGGTCCGGGTGCCGTCGGGGAACACGACCTCTTGCGGGCCGGCCTCTGTGACCGGCTCCGGCAACGTCTGTGCGATGGTATTCGTGGCCGTCACTGCGGCAGCGACCGAATCCAGGCCCGCGGCCGTGTCGCCGGGAATCGCCGTCGAGTTCAAGGGATCCCAAAAGACGATTTCCTCCTTCCATTCGCTGGTCGGCTTGAAGCCTACCTGGGAAAAGAATTTGGCCAGGTCGGCACGGCGCTCTTCCGGCCAAAAATCGATGCGGGTGCCCATGAACGCGAGAGCCGCCGCGGATGCAATCCCTTCCGGCGTTCTCTCCGAAATGGCTCGGTAGAAGTTGACGGGGCCGACGCGGAAGTTGCTGCCGCTGGAGGTCAATAATTCTCGCGCAAAACGGTCGTAGGGTTTGTTGCGAACCAGCGACTCCCATATCCAACGATGGTAGGCCTGTGCGGCATTGGGCCACAGCTTCACCGGAAACTCGGCCTTGACCCGCAGAATGTCGCTCCATCGCATGGCCCAATAATCGGCGTGGCGGACGTCTTCGAGGAGCCGATCGATCAAGGCCGACCGTTTGTTCTTGTCGCTGCTTTCGATAAAGGCCTTGGCTTCCTCCGCGGTGGGCAACTCACCGATCAAGTCGAGGTAAGCTCGACGCACGAACACGGCGTCGGAACATAAGACCGGCCGGATACCCAACGATTGGAGCTTCGCGAAAACGAGTTCGTCGATGCGGTTGGCCGGGGTTGGGGGCTCCGGGCTTTCCATCAGCGCGGCAATACATCGCGACGCGGATAAACGGTAGAGTTGAATTCGGGTCTGATCGACCAACGCGGCCTTTTGATCGGCCGCTTGCTTCGCGGCGACGTATTCCGCGCGACGTTTGTCGGCCTCCTCTTTCAGGGGCGGTACCAATGCCTCGGCCTCCTGTGCCGCCTTTTCATCCGCTTCGAAAGTCTGTTTGGCCTCGGCGATACGGTTCTTGAGGTTTTCCAATTCGTCTTCCGCGGCCTTCTTGCGTGCTTCCGCCTGCGATAAGCGTTGCGCCGCGGCCGCGGCCTTCGCGGCGGCGGCTTCCAACGCCTTGGCGGCCGGGTCCAACGCGGCTTTGGCTTCATTGGCCGCCTTGCGTTTCGCGGCGGCATCTTCCGCGGTCTGCTTCGCGACCGCTTGCAGTTGAATCAATTCCTTGGCGGCGTCACGAATCTCCTGCGGCACGTCGCCTTCGGCGGGCGGTTCCGCCGTTGCCGCCGCACGGATGGCGTCGGCGAGCCTTCTCTTTTCTTCCGCCGTCTTGGCCGCCTCTTGCGCGGCTGCCTCGGCCGCCTGGACCGCCGCGGATGCGGTTTCCAATTGTTTCGCAAGGTTGGCCAGGGTGGATTCAGTGAGAGCCTTCTGCTGAATCGGGCGGGACAGCTTCTGCACGAGGGCATCCACCGCCTTTTGAGCTTCAAGTTGGGCCGCCTGGGCTTCGCTCACGGCGGCCTTGGCCTGATCCGCCGCCCGGCGTTTGGCCTCCGCCTCGGCGGCAGCCGTCCTCTTTTCGTCCTCCGATTTCGCGGCGTCTTCCGCGACTTGCTTCGCGACCTGCGCCGCCTCTTGAGCAGCTTTCTCCGCTTGAGCTGCGGCCTCCGTCGCGGATGCGACACGATTCACAGCAGCCGCCAACGCTTCCTCCAGCGGTTTCTTTTCGGCCTCCAACTGCGCGATTTGGGCCGCTGCCGACTCCCGTTGCTTTTCAAAGCTCTGTTGTAGCTGCTGCAAGCGGGTCAGCGCCATCTTGGCCGAGTCGGTCGCCCGACGCAGGGCACCGGCTCGATCGGCGGCTTGTTTCGCCGCAGTCTCGTGTTTGTCGGCGGCCTCCGCGGCGACCTTGGCCGCAGCCTCCGCCTCCCTCGCCGCTTTCTCAGCGGCGGTGTAGGCGTCTTGCAGGGGTTGAGCGACCGCCCGCGCCTCGGCGAGGGCTTGATCCAACGGGGGTTTGGCCTCCGCGGCTTCGGCGAGTTCCTTGACGGCGGCCGCCAGGTTCTCTTCGGCGCGTTGCAGCTCCTGAGCTCCCGGCTCGCCGGACAATTCCTTGGCTTCCGTGGCCCGGCGTCGCTTTTCGTTGGCGGTCTTGCTCGCCGCGGCGAATGCAGCGTCGGCTTTTTGCATCGCTTCGCGTAAGGGCACGAGGGCGGCCTCCGCCTCACGAGCCGCTTGGACCGCTGCTTCGTAGGCCGCTTTGGCTTGAGCCACTTCGTCCGCAGGAGGGGCGGCCTCTTCCGCCGAGGCCTTCACGACGAAACAGGAACCGGCAATAAAGCACAACATTGCCTGAATTACTGCGACGGACCAGAAGGCATTGCGGTTCATCGTGGTTCACCTCTCAGGGCTGCGAAACGGACGTGCCGCGAGCCAGACTGCGATCAGACGCGAATCGGCCGCGCCTAAAACGGGGCGCAGCCCGCGAAACTCCCTGCGACGTACGTAACGAATCAACGGCGTCTCGCTTGCCGTGCGGGGAGACGGCGCGAAGGCGGAGCGACCAACAAAAGCTTCGACTTGTCGTCATGCGAATCGACGACCGATTTCAGGTAGGTCGAGCGGCGGGAAATCTTCCTGTGGATAGTCCAACCGGGCGGTCAGGCTACGCCGATATAGCCAAATCGCCGGCACGGCGATCTATTGAGTGCCTTGCGGTTTGTTTCGTAGCGACTTCGCCGCGGATGCACCCCGCGACGAGGTGGGGCGACGGACGGCCGCTTGTCTCGACGTCCGTGGGTCGTTGCCGCATGGGCGGCTGGAACGACCTACATTATGGTACGCTTGCAATGGCCTTGCAACAGTTGCAACTAGCAATTTCCGGATTGTTGCCTACGCGGGCACCATTCCACCTTTTCCACTCCGTTGGACGCGCCGCGGTGGAGCGTGACGATCGACGGAGTTTCGCGGTTTTGAAGGGCGGAGTTGCCGGCCCTGCCGCAGGAGACCACAAACGTTGCCTTTTATTCCCACGTCATCGCTTCGGGGCGGTCAAAAGGGGGGCGGTCAAACGGGCAAGTTGTCATATCCAAGGCCGTCGGCATGGAAGCTGTCCTCTGCCTGCCTCCGACCCGTTCTTGCTGTGTCTGTTACGCATTTTATCCATGTATTGCATTTTCACATTGACGCCCTTTGGTAAAACGGCTACGATCAATCGCCCAGTGGTTACGTGGGCAGAATATGTACGCTGGTCTGCCGGTCGGGGTACGATCTGCGACTCGATAAGCTAATTTCACACAAGAGCCGATACATTACTCATAGCTTTAGTAGGCGGCATCGTTGATGCGATCGTCGTCAACGCGTCACCTGATGCTCATGGAACCGAGCGCCCTCCGCGGGTAAGGGAATGCCATGCGATTCTTCAGCGATAAATCGGCTTGGCGTAACGCTTTGTGGATAGTCTCTTGTCTGTTTGTCACCTCCGGTTGCACCTCCACGCACGCAGACCGGGGTGCCCTGCTGGGGGGGCTTCTGGGGGCGGGCACCGGTGCGGTGGTGGGCAACGCCGTGGGAAGCACTGCGGCGGGAGCGGCGTTGGGGGCCGGTGTGGGAGCGATTGCCGGGGCCGCCATCGGTGATAGCTTAGACGAAATTGAGGCGCGAAACCGCGCTGCGATTGCACAGCAACTGGGACGAGAACTCCGACCGGGCCAAGTGACTTACGACGACGTCATTGCCATGACCAGGGCCGGCGTCGCGGAAGAGCTGATTGTGACTCACATCCGAAACAACGGCATGGTCTATCCGCCGGGGGTGGATGAGATCATTCGCTTGCAGCAAGAGGGCGTCAGCACCGCCGTGATCAAGGCCATGCAAGAACCGCCGCGGCGTCCCCCGGCCTCCACGCCCTCTACCGTGGTCATTCGAGAACCGGCGCCGGTCGTCGTTCACGAATACCACGATTATTGGTGGGGACCGCCCGTTTATCGCCGGTATCACTATCACCGACCTCCGCCGCCCGGTGTCAGTTTTGGTGTGACGATTCGGGATTGAGGCCCGCATGCGGCGGGAATGCGGTGAAGATTCGACCGGGTCGGTCGCTGAGATTCCGACCGCTTTACGGCCGACGCGTCTTCCGGGCGACGTCACTTTTGCGGGCCATCGTTTTTTCCGCGCTCGGCCTCTTCCATCTCACGTATCGTGACGTCGCTCTCCATGGAGCGTCGCGGATCTTTCTTGCCTTCGCCCGGAGAGGGCGGAATGATCTGCTTGATGACCACGTCGTCGAATTCCACGGTGCCGGCCCCCAAGTAGGCATACAACATCACGCGACCCCATTGCGGCGTGTATTGCGTGTGGCGTGGGGTAAAATCCTCGGTGTGCACGTTCCAGGTGCCGGTGGGGCCTTTCAGATTTTGCTGGCTGCGGTAGCATTCTCGCATTTGATCCCAGTTGATCGCGGAGGCCGAACCGGGCCGGCGGCCGGTCCCCGGCGCACCTCGAGAGGGAGTCGCACGAGGCGCG
>Ga0067045_1027655_pt1 | contig 74519 bp, 48 predicted proteins | sample TerdegcTABiofilm_FD_59184 | JGI IMG/M metagenome (GOLD analysis project Ga0067045, IMG submission 59184) | Combined Assembly of (Gp0054472, Gp0054536) Wastewater bioreactor microbial communities from Singapore -Terephthalate degrading... | reverse complement strand
TCAGCGCTGGCGGTTTTGAGATCACCACGTCGTTTTGCTTTCGCAAAACTCCTCGTGATGACATTCTAATTTAAGCCTTTTTCAGCAATCCCATTCTCTAATATACGGCAAAAAAACAAATAAAGAAAAAAACTGGGATTGCTGAAAAACATTTCTTTTTGACGGCACAAATTACGGGCATACTGCAATTAAAGGTTTATGTAATGTTCGTGAAAAAAAAATCATTCTTTATTCCGGCGAATTAGTCTCATAAGAGCAATAATACCTGATCCTAAAAGCAAAAACGTGGTTGGTTCAGGAACAGCAGTCATCCTTGCGTAAATCCCGTATTGATCGCCATCCTGCAAATTGCTCTGCCATACGATAAGAAATCCCGACCCGTTTGACGACACAGAAGGATTCAATTGGCCGCCGGTGGTAAACGTATTTATTTGAAATTCGTTGCCGACTTTAAACCCATCCGCGTTTAAATACTGGCCGAATACGCCTTCAGCGCTACCATCCTGAAGGTTACTATACCATGTAACAATATATCCCGATCCGTCAGAAACCGTAAATGTATGGTACTGAGACCCTGTTGTCCAACTGTTGATCTGAAGTTCAACTCCAGTTTTTTCGCCGTCCGGACGGATCAGTTGGCCGAAAACGCCGTACTCGCTACCGTCTTGAGCGTAAGAGTGCCACGTAACAAGATAATTGGTGCCGTCGGATGCCACAGAAGGTTTGTATTGAACACTGGTTGTATATGTATTTATCTGAAATTCGTCGTTAATTATTGAGCCGTTCCTTCCGATCAGCCGGCCGAATATCCCTTCCGCGTTTCCATCCTGCCCCTGGCTTGTCCATGCGACAAGATAATTATCGCCGTTTGAAGATACAAACGGCACAAACTGTTCAAGAGACGTGTAGGTATTAAGCTGGATTTCCGAACCGATTTTAGCGCCGGTTGAACTTAGCAATTGGCCGTATACACCGCCAAGTGCCCCGTCCTGAACCGGAGTAGAACTGTACCACGCGACGAAATAATTTTCGCCGTCGGAAGCAACGGACGGCCTGTATTGGTATGAATCCGTATATGTGTTGATCAAAAATTCCGTTCCGATTAGCGAACCGGTTTTACTGATCAGTTGGCCGTAAATATCCTGGTTGCCGCCTCCGAGATCGGTTTTCCATGTAACAAGATAATTTGAACCGTTTGAAGCCGCAGAAATAGCATCCTGATCATACAGAGTGGTTGTATTAACTCTAAACGGCGAACCTGTTTTGCCTGTTTGCGGATCAATCAGTTGCCCGTAAACGCCGTTCCTGCTACCGTCTTCCCCCGCTGAAACCCATACTATCAGATAGCCCGATCCGTCGGATGTTACATACGGATTGCGCTGATTATCCGTAGTATATGTATTCACAAGAAATTCAGGGCCTAATTCGTATGCTGGCGCATAATTTTAACCCCATATAAAAAACGCAAACAAATATAAATAAAACGCTTTTAAAGACTGGTTCATTCTTCTAAGTTTTTAATAATTTGTGTGTTAAGGACTAATAAAAGTTTATGTATAATCTTGCGAAGCCGTAGTAATTTCCTGAAATTATTATACCTCATAAATACTGCTTTGTCAACATTTGGTGAGAAACAATATATTCAAATAAAAGATTTAATCCCGCGCCAAACCAAACAATTCGCTGTTGTATTTTTCAATAAATCTATGATAGTATTTGCTACGAGCGCAAAGAATTTATTTTTCTCATTTCCTTGCCGTTTAAAATCGGATTCGCTGTGTTTAGCCCTAATTTCATCAACTTAATAAACAAAAAAAGGGGTTTCCATGAGACGATCAGTAGAGTTTATCATTGTACTTGGAATTTGTCTGTGCATAGTCGGGTGCAAAGCTCCCCCGAAAAAGAATACCGATTTCGTTACGCCGTCGGTGATGAAAAAAATTGAAAAATACCCGTTTCACAGCGCCTGGGTAAAACCGGGCTTCGATAAAAACCTGTACAATAAACTTTATATCGCACCGGTGAATACCTCCCATATACTGATTGACGAAAAAGACTGGTGGAAAAACTCTTTCAAAACCTATGCCGAACTGAAAAAAGATGTGGAAAATATGGGATTATTTATGCGCAAAACGTTTATAAAAGCGTTTAAGGAAGATCCCCATAAACGGTTTAAAGTAGTAAATGTTGCCGATGAAAAAACACTTATCCTGGAACTTGCTTTAACCGAGCTTACGCCGAACAAACCTTATTTAAAAATAGCAAGGTTTGCGCCGTTCGGAGCGGGCGCGGCGGTAACCTTGCTGAACCAGACAAACCTGAGCACGGTGGCGTTTGAATCCAGAATACGCGACGGCAAAACCGGCGAAATTGTGGCCATGTTTGCCGACAGGGAACAGGAGAAAAAATATATCTTAACAACCAAAAACTTGACATGGTACTCTCATGCCAACGGAATTGTCGAAGACTGGGCACATCAGTTTGTGGAAATAGGCAACAAAAAAGAAGACGAAATTATAAAAGATTCCGCCACATTCGATCTCAAACCATGGTAAATAACAATAAATAATAATATCCGAAGAAGAGATTTAGGATCGCTGAAAAAGTATTTTTTATTGTCATTGCGAAGCAAAGAAGGAACTGTGGCAATCTCAGCTCTGAAGATTTTGAGATCACCACGTCGTTTTGCTTTCGCAAAACTTCTCGTGATGACATAGAAATTTAAGGTTTTTCAGCAATCCCGATTTATAAAACCGGATGGAACCCCCCCCCTCTGCTTTTTGCGCGGGTTTATAAAAAGCATAGGGGATTTAAATTCTGCGCTAAAATTATTGACTTTTTAGTTCGGTTTTTGCGACAATACTGCCTTATTTTTTTTAAAATCAGGTAAATTATTTCGCAAAAGGATAGATAAATGCCTCAAAAAACCCCGTTATACGATATTCATTTGAAGTTAGGAGCGAAATTAATTGATTTTCACGGATGGCTTCTGCCGGTTCATTATTCGGGCATAATTGAAGAACACCTGGCTGTGCGCAGTATCGCCGGTCTGTTTGACCTGTCACACATGGGCGAAATTGAAGTTGAAGGCGAAGATGCCCTGAAATACCTCAACTATATTTTGTGCGGCAACATAGAAAAATTATCGTACGACGGCAGAATTATGTATTGCGGACTGCTCAACGAATCGGGCGGGTTTATCGATGATTTGCTTGTATACCGGAAGAGCAAATTGCAATACCTTCTTGTCGTAAACGCTTCTAACGCGGATAAAGATTACGCATGGATGCAAAAACATATCTCCGGTTTTAAAGCCGAAATTAGAAACGTATCGCTAAATACAGGCCTAATAGCTCTGCAGGGCCCAAAAAGCGGCGAAATTCTTTACGAAACCGCACGTAGAAATTTTAATGACTTATTTTATTATCATTTTACCGAATCGAAATTAGCCGGCAAACCGGTTATAATATCGCGCACAGGCTATACCGGCGAAGACGGATTTGAAATTTATGCACGCTGGAACGACCTGCCGCAAATATGGGATTCGCTATATCCTATAGCCTTCGCGCACGGTGCTAAACCCATAGGGCTTGGCGCGAGGGACACTTTGCGGTTAGAGATGCGCTACCCTCTGCACGGCAACGATATTGACGAAAATACCACTCCTCTGGAAGCGGGATTGTCGTGGATTGTGGATTTCACTAAAGATAATTTTATCGGCAAAGAAATACTGGTTCAGCAGAAAAAAAACGGCGTTGCTAAAATTATTGCCGGGTTCGTTATGGAAGATAAAGGCATACCCCGTAGCGGGTACGAAATAATTCAATCCGGCGAGGTAGCGGGTGTTGTAACAAGCGGTACGTTGTCGCCGAATTTGTCGCAGGGAATAGGGCTTGCATATTTGAATCCTGAAAAAATCGGGCGGGGAGGCGATTTTTTTGTATCCATTCACGGTAAAGAACGCAAAATCAGGCTTGTCAAAGGGCCTTTTGTTAAATCGAAAATATATAATTCACATACAAAATAAAAAAAGGGGGCGCACATGAGTTATCCTGAAGAGTTGAAGTATACTTCGTCGCACGAATGGATTAAAGTCAAAGGCGATAAAGGTGTTGTGGGAATAACATATTTTGCGCAGAAAGAACTTGGCGATATCGTTTTTGTGGAATTACCGGAAACCGGCAGGCAATATAAAGCTAAAAACCCGTGCTGTGTGGTCGAATCCGTAAAAACCGCAAGCGATATTTATTGCCCGGTTTCAGGCACAATAACAGATGTCAACCAGAACCTAAACTCCAACCCTGAACTGATCAACGATGACTGTTACGGCAAAGGATGGATATTCGAAATCGCCATATCCGACCCGTCGGAACTCGATAAACTTTTGTCCGCAGAGGATTATAAAAATCAGTATACAAAATAAACAGAGGGATACCATGGATTATGTACCTGCTTCGGATAACGATATAAAAGAAATGCTCCATGCCGTCGGTGCAGAAAAATTCGAGGATTTGATAAAATCTATTCCGAACGATGTTAGGGCAGGCGCAATCGCTCTCGACACCGGCATGAGCGAATTCGACGCTTCATGCGTTATCGGCAAACTTGCGGCGCTCAACAGCAGTTTGGACAACTATTTGTCATTTCTCGGAGCGGGTGCGTACGACCATTTTATACCCGCTATAGTCCCTGCTCTGGCGTCGAGAGCTGAGTTCGCAACCGCCTATACTCCTTATCAGCCGGAAGCGAGTCAGGGTACTTTGCAGGCTGTTTTCGAGTACCAGAGCATGATCTGCGAACTGACAGGTCTTGATGCCGCCAACGCTTCGCTTTATGACGGCGGTTCATCATGCGCGGAAGCGGCAATAATGGCTGTTTGCGCAAACTCCGGCAGAAAAGAACTGCTTGTTGCACAATCACTGCATCCGTATTACAAAAAAATTATTCAAGTTTATCTGAAATACAGCGGTGTTGAAATAAAAACCGTACCTGCGGATAACGGGATCATCGACCCGCACAAACTGGAAAAATATGTTTCGGATAATACTGCCGGGTTAATAGTACAGTCGCCAAACTTTTTCGGATGCATAGAAGATATGGAATCGTTAGCCGCTAAAATACATCTAAGGGGCGGTCTGATGGTGATGGTATGCAACCCTGTGTCGCTGGGCATACTCGAATCGCCCGGAACACTTGGTGCAGATATCGCCGTCGGAGAAGGCCAGCCTTTAGGCGTGGATTTATGCTATGGAGGCCCTTATTTCGGGTTTATCGCCTGCAAAGAACGTCTTATGCGCAAACTGCCGGGCAGGATTGTCGGCATGACAACCGACAAAAATAACAAGCGGTGTTTTGTCCTTACGCTTCAGGCTCGCGAACAGCATATCCGGCGTGAAAAAGCTACCTCAAATATATGTACCAATCAGGCACTTATGGCGTTACGCGGTTCCATATACCTTTGCTGGGCGGGTAAAGAAGGGTTTTATGAACTGGCTAAACAAAACGCACTTAAAGCCCATTACGCCGCAGAACTGGCGTGTAGCGTAAAAGGCGTAACCCTTGCATTTAACCATCCCTTTTTCAATGAGTTCTGCCTGAAAATCGAAGCGGATATAACCGCAGAACAGATTATTGAGAAACTTTTGCCTGAAAAAGTGTTTCCGGGAATTTCCGTAAAAACCATCGATGAGAACCTGCCGGATTACCTTCTTGTGGCGGTTACCGAAAAACGAACGGCGACCGAAATTCAAAATTGGGTTCATGCGCTCGATAAAGCAATCAACCGAAAATGAAATGACGGGATAAATATATGGAAGAAAAACTTATAATCGAAAAAAGCCGGTCCGGCAGGAAAAGCTATTCGCTCCCTGCATGGGAAGCAAAAACAAAAATTGAGGACTGTATCCCTTCAAAATACCTGCGCAAACGCAGGGCAAACCTGCCTGAAGTTGCGCAAATAGATATTACACGCCATTTTACGAGGTTATCCCATAAAAATTTTTCCGTAGACACGAATTTTTATCCGCTCGGTTCGTGTACAATGAAATATAATCCGAAATTCAACGAGCAGGTTGCCTCAATGCCGGAGTTCGCGCATCTGCATCCGCTTCAGCCGGACTACAGCGTTCAGGGAACCTTGAAATTAATGTATAATCTTGAAAAAGCCCTCTCGCAAATATGCGGAATGGATGCGTTTACCCTGCATCCTTCAGCCGGTGCGCACGGCGAACTTACGGGTATGCTGATAATCAAAGCGTATCATGAAAAAAATAATCAGGCTGGGCAAAGAACTCAAGTGATTGTACCGGACTCATCGCACGGAACTAATCCCGCCAGCGCGAATATCGCAGGGTTTGAAGTGATTACCGTACCTTCCGATGAAAAAGGCATGGTCGACTTGAATAAACTGAAAGAATCACTATCCGATAAGACAGCCGCTCTGATGCTGACTAATCCCAACACGTTAGGCGTATTTGAAGTAAACGTAAAAGAAATTGCCCGCATGACTCATTCAGCCGGAGCGCTACTGTATTACGATGGCGCCAACCTCAACCCGCTACTCGGATTGTCAAGGCCGGGCGATATGGGGTTTGACGTGGTTCACGTTAATCTGCATAAAACCTTTTCTACACCCCACGGCGGAGGAGGGCCCGGTTCAGGACCGGTAGGGGTAAAAAAACGGCTGATCCCGTTTCTGCCGGTTCCGAGAATTTTAGAAAAAAACGGCAGGTTCAGCCTTGACGCGAATTATCCCGACAGTATCGGCAAAATAACCGCTTTTTACGGCAATACCGGCGTAATTTTAAGGGCGTATGCCTATATCCTTATCAACGGTATTGACGGATTAACCAGATCCGGCAATACTTCTATTCTTAACTCGAATTATATCATGGCTAAACTCAAAAATCATTATCATATACCGTATTCCGGTTCGGTTATGCATGAATTTGTTATCTCGCTCAAAGAAGAAGCCGAAAAATACGGCGTGCGGGCGATAGATGTTGCTAAATGGCTTATTGATAACGGTATTCATCCTCCGACAATTTATTTCCCGCTCATAGTTGCGGAGGCACTTATGATCGAACCTACGGAAACGGAATCCAAAGAAACTTTGGATGAATTCATAGATCTGATGATAAAGATAAAACAGCTGATGGAAAAAGACCCTGAACTGTTCCATCATCTGCCTCAAAAAACCGATATATCACGCCCTAATGAGGTTTTGGCCGCAAGAAACCCGGTTCTAAACTGGAACAAAAGATGAAATGGCGCCTGATTGTAGACGGCAAACTCGATCCTTATTACAATATGGCTGTGGACGAAGCAATCATGCAGGCACAGGAAGTATGCGCACAGCCTGTGCTGAGGTTTTATGACTGGACGGGCAATTGCGTTTCCATCGGTTATTTTCAGCGGGTATGCGAACTGATGGAATCGTTTGATCTCGCTAATTCGCAAATCGTAAGGCGCCCTACCGGAGGCGGAGCGGTGATTCACGGACAGGATATTACATTCTCCGTGGTTTTTCCTCAAAAAAGTTTCGGCGGCAGGATAATCGATTCGTACCGCGCAATTAATGAGAGCATAATCAAAAGCATCAAAAAAAACGAGGGGTTTTCTATTCTCGATACCGCTCTGAAAACCGAAAGGCAAGACGCTCCCCGGTTATGTTTTGCCCAGCCGACAAAATATGATATTTTATGGAATAACGAAAAAATCGGCGGTAGCGCCCAGAGGCGCAAAAACGGCGTTGTGCTTCATCAATCCTCATTTTATTACGAAAAATGCATTGATCATTGCTCAAACCCGCAATCTCAAAGAAATACCTTTATTAGCTACATATCGCAGGCGTTATCTTCCCTGTTTGAAACGGATTTTGAACCCGACGGTTTAACCGCACTGGAAAAAACGCTCGCCAACGGACTTCTTATTAACCGGTACTCAAAAAAAGAGTGGAATTATCTGCGGTAAAATTTTCCCCGAGGGGCAAAAAGTTTATTGCGAAAAATGTATCAAACCGGAAAATCGAGCTTAAAATAAATTGGCTTCCTTTTTGCTTTATGGGTTATGCGGTTTGAAAATCGCAAATACTGGGATTGGTGAAAAACCATAAATTTCTATGTCATCACGAGAAGTTTTGCGAAAGCAAAACGACGTGGTGATCTCAAAATCATAAAAGCTGAGATTGCCACAGCTGTTTCTTTGCTTCGCAATGACAATAAAAACGACTTTTTCAGCGATCCTATACTATAAAGCGCGGAATGTGTAGCATTGCGGAAAAGTTTTAAAAAGAACGGAATCATTTTTTTTAATTCGAATCTATGCGCATTGAGTTTAAAATACAATAACCGGTAAAGGAGGCAGTATGTCGTTTGTTACAGAAGGACTGGATTTTTTAGGCAGTGTATCGCGTTACTTAAACCAACAGGGGTTGCAACAGCCTTTGGCAGTACAGCCCGCTCAAACTGCGGTATTCGCTCAGCAGGGCGCTTTGCCCATAACCAGAGACGATTTTGTCAATATGCTCAAAGAAGCGTTAGCCGAACAAAAAAGCGAATCGACAGACGATGAATCTGCGGTTGAAACGGTAACATCTGCGGGCAAAAAGCTGGACGTAAAAGCGCTTTTCAATTATCTTGATTCAAACAAAGACGGTATACTGAGCGCAGACGAGTTCAAAAAACTCGATTACCTTTTTGAACTGATGCAGACTAAAATATAATCTTATTTGCGAATCAGCCTTTTTAAAAACATAACTCCGAAAACAAGTATCCCCCACATCGACGGTTCGGGTACAGGGTTATGCCCGCCAATTTCGATATTGTCTATGTAACCTGTTGTGGTATAGAGATTTGTTTCCGGGTTGTAAGGATCGTAAAAATCAGGGTATACCATTGAGAAGACAAGAAGCATCGAACTCGTTACCGACCCGTTTAGACCGCTGACATCTGCGGTGTAAGAAGCCATATTGCTAAGCGAATAATTCGAATTAAACGGTGACGCGAAACTTGACGGGTTCGGAGTAATATCCAGATCATCGGTAATTATTCCCGTATATTGGAAATAAAGAAGATTGATTTTGCCTATACTTTCAGGAGTTATCAGTTTGCCGGTACTGTCGAGCCGGTAAATTTCCGCAGTTAATGTCGTAGGCCAGTCAAGCGACTGCTGAACAAGCGGGTCGTACTGCATAAAAAAATCGAATTTGATATAATCGAGAATATAGCCGGACGTATTGAAAGCAACAGCAAATTTCGTATCGAGTTTCGGGTAACTGCCCTGTAACATTACCATTTTATTGCCGTTGACAGACTCGATTTTGCCTCCTGCAATAGGAATAAGCGTTTGAAAATCGTTTTTAAAACCGGGTATGGCCCCGTAAGTAGCTCCTTCAGAATACGATGAGAAATCCTCGTCCAAAATTACTGCGCCGTATGCGTTTGTGCTAATAATAATAACCGCAGATAATATTCCCATAAATCTCAGTTTCATAAATTTGCCCTCATATAAGTTATGCGTGCCGTAGAGTATTTTCTAATTTACATTATAATATATAAAACGGAATAAATCAAAAAAAATTACAAAAAACCGCGGGCAAAACACATAATCTATATAATTAATTGTAGTGTGTTGCGATAAAAACAGTTATTTTTTACCCACGATTTCAGGAAGAGACATTGTTTTACCGCCGATAAGTTTTAAGATAAAAAAAGCCGATACGGTTCCCGCCAGCCCTCCGGCAAAATATAAATAATCCGGGGGTTTGTTTATCAAATAAGCTACAGCCAGTATTCCCGCCAAAAATCCCGCTGTGGGCATAAAAAACAATAATAAACCGGCTTTGAGAAAATTTACGGATTCTATCTCCACAACCACATCGTCTCCCTGCGCGATACCGGAGACGGGTTTTACCCCTATTATCCGCCTGGCACCGTCTTTTGCGGAACAGCAACCGCATTTTGCGCATGACGCGGTATCTTCAGGGTAAATCTCAACAAGTATTCTTGAATCTTCTATTTTATAAACTTTTCCGTGTTCTCTTATTTTCATTTCCAAAAAATCCTTCTTTTAAATTAGAACTCACTAAGGTATATCCGTTTATTTTTTTGCCCATAAACCCGGAAAAAGGTTTTAACTTGACAAAATTACTGAAAAATTGTATTATACAGCTCAAATTTATATAAGAAAAGATTATTTATCCTGCCTGAAAAGATATGATTTTTAGCGGTACCGCCGATAATATTAATACCGCTTTCCGCGGTAAATAAAAAAACCGGAACCTCCGAGGGGGGATTGGCGGTTCCGGCCTTTTATCTTAGAGATGTAATACATCTCTTATTAAATTTTTAATGAGCAATATTAATGCCAGTTTATAAAAATATATTTTCGCCTCAAAAAATTATGCCGTTGCAAATAAAATTTTAAAATGTAAAATTATTTTAATTGTAAATGTAAAATTTTTTTGCATCGTTGGGATATCTGATCAAAAAATTAGGATCGCTGAAAAAGTCATTTTTATTGTCATTGCGAAGCAAAGAAGGAGCTGTGGCAATCTCAGCTCCGATGATTTTGAGATCACCACGTCGTTTTGCTTTTGCAAAACTTCTCGTGATGACATTGAAATTTAAGGTTTATCAGCAATCCCAAATTACTCAGAGGGAGAAGTTATGGTAAAATTCAAAAAAACAAAAATATGCGCAATTATCTGGTTTCTGTCCGCCTGCTCGGCGGTTTATTCCCAATCCGGCGGCGGTGAAAACCTTATCGATAAATTCAAACGCGATTTCGCTGATGCCATGAAAAAAAACATTCTGCTGGAAGTAGCCTTTAAATCGCAAAATGTGCAGGATACAAAGATAATGTACCCCTGCGTCAGGCTCCATGACAATTATTTCCGCTGTATCGCTTCCGCGGAAAAAGATAACGATTCTTTCCGGTTTATCGATGTGGTTGTCAGAAAATTCCCTTTTAAGGAATTCAACTTCGATTACGCCATACCTGAAACCGAGCCGTATTATATGAGGCTCGATTTGAACGATATTGCAAGCGTTAAACCGTCTATGGACAGGGATATGTTTGTTCAATACATGAAATTTATCGATTCGGTAAATCTGAACGAGGATTTGTTCGTAAACGCCATTGAAAACGATAAACCGCTTAAAATCGAGTATACCAACGGCACATCTTATGTATTTCTTGTGGATTCGCTTAACAAAAAAATTGTGCAGAACTTTTTTTTAGTCAAACATAAAGGGCGTTCAGTCAGGAATTACAATGAATTTGTCTTTACCGTCGTACCCGATGCCCCGCGAATGGTAACCGATGACCGCAAACAAAAAGACGCCGTTACCGAAATCCGGTTTAACCGGTCGGCGTTTGCCAGTCCAAACAAAACGCCGGGAGTTATTACAAACAAATATATATGGATGGGAAAACATTACCTCGATTTAAGAGACGCCGTAGAGATAGTTGATTATATCGACAGGAATCAGGAATTGAGCCTGCATACACTTAAATTGCTCGATTCTAACCTGAAATACCATTCTTTTTTCTTATCCGACGTATATGATATTAAAAATATCCGTTATGTGGACAACGAAGGCCTTATCCAGCCTGCCCGCGACATTATTATCCATAATAGGGAAATAACAGAAGCCCTTATGCGTGCGTGGGATACTGAAGAACGGACGGTATACGTGGAGTTTCGCAACCGCCCCATGTTTAAAGGCGTACTTACGGAATATGTGCCTTCATATTCGCTTTCCAAAATAGTCCACGCGGTTGCTCAGGGCAACGGCGGCAGGTTTGCTTTTGTAAGAAACACAGATGATGTTGATACCATATATTTTGTCCAAAAACATGATGACGAAGTAAAACAGATGATGGAAAACCGGTATCTGGAATCGCAGAAAAATTTTATTCCACCTCAGGCGCAGTCATTTTCCGTAAAAAACAGTAAACCCGTTTCGGTAAAATCTACGCTGGATTCGAAAATTCAGTACGAATTGCGGTTTAATTCAATAGATAAACTTACCGTCTCGCAACTTGCGGGTTATCAGGTTGAACCTCCGGCGGGCGACTATGACATTATCAAAATAAATGTAGATTTGCGAATAATTAAAGGCAAACCGGAACAACGGCGCGTTTATTTCGACGAGTTTATGATATTCGATACCAATGAAAAGTTTTTCCAGTATTACAGCCTTCTCGTAAATAATCAGATAACCGATTCCGCAGATGTGGGGAAAAAGGTTAAGGTATTTAGCCTTATCGTATTTGCCCCGGCAGGCGCTAAAGAGTTTTTTGTTAAATTCAATAATCTGGAGGCGGTAAAAGTATCTGCGCCGGAATAATTATTTCGGCTGATCAATCAGATGCAATCCCTTTTTATGCTCGTACTTGAGCATATACAACAAGTATACTGCATCGCCGTATACAGCCGCTATTTTCTGAGCTATAACCACTACAATACCAATACTAAACAGCGCAAAAAACCGGAATATAATAAAATTAAAAACACCTAAAAAAATCGACAGGAAAAATACGCGCCACCAGTTTTTATGCACTATTTTCCAACTGTATTTTATAGCTGAAACCAGCCAGTTGTCCCTGATAAGGCATACCAGCGGAACGAAAAAGAAAGTCGGCACGAAATAGATTAACGCCAATACCGAAATTACCGCCAGCGGAGCGATAAGTATTAGAAATAAAACCGATTTCTGAAGCGCCTGCGCGCCGATAGTTAAAATGGTGCCTGTAATTACTGCCGGAATAGAAAAAATAAACAGCGCTAACAGCATCGTAACAAAAATTTTTAAATATTTCACAAGAGAGGTACCGATAATTTTACCAAACTGTATTTCGTTGCCGGTCAACTTTTTGTAAAGAAGAAGGATTGCGCTGAAATCAATCAATGACCCCAAAAAACCGATAAATACCAGTCCGCTGAAAACTGCCCGGGTCTGCGAATAGTATGTCGATGCCGTCTGATCGGGCAACTGCTGGAATACAATGTTGCCGAAGGAAATATAAAAAAGGAGGTATATGGGCAGAGCCATTAACGTAACCAGTATGGATACGGATTTTAAATTCTCTCTGTAAACAGTCCAGGCGGTTTTCAAAGTAGCGAAAAAACCCGGGGTTTTCTGCAGGAATTCGTTGATGTTCATTAACGCATCTCCTTTTTTGAATTAATTTTTCAATTTAAAATAGCATAACTTATTTTTTTTATCATCAAAATTTTTATGAAGCGCGAACCGTATGCAAATTCTCCGATAATCTGCGAAGAAAGCGGGTTATAAAAATCAACTTAGGATCGCTGAAAAAGTCTTTTTTATTCTCATTGCGAAGCAAAGAAGAAGCTGTGGCAATCTCAGCTCTGATGATTTTGAGATCACCACGTCGTTTTGCTTTCGCAAACTTTCTCGTGATGACATAGAAAATTAAGGTTTTTTCAGCAATTCCAACTTTTTAACCGGAAAGGAGTTGCCTTATGAGAAAAACGAACTGGAAAAGTTTCGAGCTGAAAAAACTCGGAGTCCATCACAAAACCGCGCGGGCTATCCTGAGGTTGCAGAGAAACCAGATTTATTCGGATAAAAAACAGCGGGTTCTGCGGTTGAAAATTATGGAAGCCCTGTTGTCAATCAATCCTGACATTATAAGAACAATGATGGAACCTGATTCCCAATGAGCCTAAACGTACTAACCGCTAAAAATAAGGTTTAGTAAATATCTTGTGCAAATTTAATTGACTTAATATGCTAAAAATATTAAAATACCTGTATTGTAAACTGTCAACTTTAAAATACGGGAGTTGCCTTATGAAAAAATTTTTTAAAAGAGAAATTTTTTTCTTTTTACTTCTTATTTGCGCAAAACCTTCTTTTTGCGAAATTGATTCCGATAACGATGGTATGCCGGATGATTGGGAACTATTTTATAATCTGGATATATATTCCGACGATTCTTTTTCAGAAAACGACAGCGACTATTTTTATAATTTAAATGAGTATTTTTTTCAAACCAACCCTACAAACCCCGATACGGATAATGACGGCCTGCTTGACGGCGAGGAAGTGCAGTATATCGATGATCCTTTCTTGTATTCCGCAGAAAACGGTATCTACTGCCAACTGTTTCCCGCAGTTTGTTCCAACGGTACGGATTATCTTCTCACATGGGTAGATTATGGCTATAATCCTCCTGACAGTGAAAATAGCAGTGAAATTATAGGAATCATACTTGACGGTGCGGGAAATCCGAAAACATGGGAATTCATGATCAACACAAATATCGTAGAGCGGCAGGATGTGCCCCAAGTATGCAGTAACGGCGGTAAATATCTTGTGGTATGGGTTGACGGCAACCCGGGCAGTCCGCTGGAAGGAAAAGGGATGGATATAGCCGGCCAGTTTATTGATTCTTCCGGTTCGAAAATCGGATCGGAATTTCAGATAAATTCTTATACAACAGGCGATCAGTGCGCTTGTTGTGCAGTTCCCATCGGAGACAATTTTCTGGTTGTATGGGTAAATAATTTGCCCGGCGACATAAAAACCGAAATTCAGGGACAGATCATTGATCAAAACGGACAGAAAATCGGGCAGGAGATAAATATAAACTCATATCATGCGGAAAAACAGGAAATGCCTGCGGTAGCATCAAACGGGCAGAGATGTTTAGTGGCATGGAGTTCTTTTGCAGACGGGCAATGGGATGTGTACGCCCAGATTCTCGATAACGAAGGCGGAAAAATCGGATCCGAATTTAGAATAAACGATTATACCGACAACGACCAGTCTACTCCGGCTATCGCTTCGGACGGCAAAAATTTTATGATTACATGGAAAAGCAGAGGCCAGGACGGCGACGTATACGGAATATACGCAAAACAGATTGATTCCGACGGCAATACCATAAAACCTGAATTCAGAATCAACGAAACAACACAAAACGCGCAAATGTATTCGTCAATATGTTTTAACGGAAGATACTATTTTATCGCGTGGGTCGACGGAATATGGTATGAGGAGTACGGGAGGGCATTTTTTAACGAAGTTCGCGCTTCGTCTTTCGATAATGAAGGCAGGATAATGCTTCATGAAACCAGTTTCAGGATATTTTCGGATTCGGATGATTATATTTCACAGCAATGGTTTCCGGTAATCGCCACCTTCGGTTCGGATTTTTTTATAGCATGGTGGAACAGCGATATAGAATGGTACGAAGACAAAGTGGATTATTATAATTATATTGCAGGCAAGATGGTTAATCCCGGTTACGGCACCGATCCTGCGAATTCTGATTCCGATGAGGATAATCTGCGCGACGGCGATGAAATATGATTATATAATACCGATCCTTTTAATGCCGATACCGACGGAGATTATATTAGCGATGCCGATGAAATAAATTTGTATAAAACCAATCCTGCCGAAAGTGATTCCGACAATGACGGCCTGTTCGATTTTGAGGAAGTAAAAATCAGGTTCTTTGATGGGTTTGAATCGGGCGGTTTCGGTTCGCTTGAGTGGAACAGTCAAGGCAATATGAACTGGGTAATTTACGATAACGATTCTTATGAAGGAACTTTCTGCGCGGGGTCTCCTTCCGGGTTGCCAAATGATCAATACAGTACTTTGGAAATTACCGTTAACCTGCCGGTGAAATCGAAATTATCGTTCTGCTACCGCGTTTCTTCGGAAGAATATTTCGATTTTCTTCAGTTAATTGTAAATAATTCTGTTGTTGAACAATGGTCAGGCGAAATTCCATGGACAACCTATACTTTGGATCAACCTTTAAATGCCGGAACAAATACAATCATTTTCAGATACAGCAAAGACAGCACTCTCGGCGAAGGGCTTGACAGGGCGTTTATTGATAATTTCACCGTTGAGAATATAACTTACGGCACAAACCCTGCAAAAGCCGATTCCGACGGCGACGGCATGAAAGACGGCGCAGAGATATACGCAGGAACAGACCCGCTTGACCCCGCTTCGGTTTTCGCGGTAAAATCGGTTTCCATAATATACGATGGCGAACAGGAATACGCAGTCAAAATCACATGGAAATGTTCCGATACGCCCGGCAGGACGTTATGGTAAAGTCTAAACCGGTTTCCGGTTCACAATGGGAAAACTGCGAAGGAATTATAATCGATAACGGCAACGGCACTATGTCGTGGACAGGTATGGACACACAGATAATCGGGGCGGGCGTATCCGGCTCAAAAATATATAAAGTCGCGGTAACAAAAGTTCAGTAATAATAAAATAAACACAACCGGATATTTCCGTAACGGAACTAATAAATAATTGCGGATTCGGTTCAAATCCGTTTTGTGTTGACCGGATAAAGATGAAAAATATATACTTTCGCCGGTTGCAGGAAATTGAGATTCCTGAAAAAGGCTTAGATTAGAATGTCATCACGAGGAGTTTTACGAAAGCAAAACGACGTGGTGATCTCAAAACCATCATAGCTTAAGATTGCCACAGCTCCTTCGGAGCTTCGCAATGACAATAAAAAATACTTTTTTAGCGGTCTCAAGTTTCCGGTTTTTTATTCAGGCTGTTTTTATAATGCCGTTTCAGCAGAAAGCAGGATTTACCATAAAGATGCGAAAAATTAAAGCTGATTTAGCTTTTTTGTTCAGTAAATTTATAAAAAGGGAATATATACCTAACCCGAAAGAACACCTTTACATTGCCTCAACCAATATATGCAATCTCGCCTGCAGGTTCTGCGCATACCATAAACATAAATCCGAAATAAAAAGCCAGGTAATGGATCCCGGTTTTTTTTATGAAATAGTAGAACGCGCAACGGATTTCGGATACGGTAATTTCGGGTTGACTCCCATTGTGGGCGAAGTTTTTACCGATAAACATTTTCTCGATAAAGCAGGGTTTCTTGAATCCAGCCGGAAAGTGCGGGGATACAGGTTCTATACCAATTTTACACTTGCCGGCGACCGGATAATAGATTTTTTGTGCGAAGCGAAAAAACTTACCTTTTTCAGTATCAGCTTATACGGACATGACGAGGAAAGCTTTATAAAAATCGCACGCTCAAACACCCGCACTTACGAGAATCTGGTTTCAAATTTGGATTACCTGCTTAATAAACCGAATCTTGGTAAATTAAATATCGAGTTCGGGCTTCGCTCGTACCGGAGTTTGGATTTCAAGTCGTGCAGGAGCGATTTGTGCACAATTGTGCGCGAGATAATGAAAAAAACAGGATGCAAAATGCACGTATCGCATAATTATAATAACTGGGGCGGATACATAAAACAAGAAGACGCTCAGGGACTGGATATGGATATCCAGGAAACTCCGGTTGCCAAAAATGGCCCCTGCGCTCTTATATTTTATAAAAATATAGTTATGCCCGACGGGAAAATAAACGCCTGCGCTTGCAGGGATATCGGAGGGACAATGACTATCGGCGACCTTACCAAACAAACGTTTGAACAGATATATTCAATTAATAACAGCAGTTATATTAATCTGATAAACAATCAGCTCAACGGCAGTTTCCACGATATTTGTTCAACCTGTGATTTTTACAGAAGTATTTACAGTTACCATAAAGTATACGGGTACCAGTCGTTAAAACCGCTTACATTAAATCAGTTTCTCAACGAATACCTTGCTAAATAACATTCCCTATAGATAGATAACTGAAAACATATTTGAAATTTATTAATCACGTAAAATTCCATACGCCTTTGTATTATTTATACAATAAAAAGCCTGATCGTACTGTTTTTGCAAATTCTTCGTCTTGAATATATTTTAATGATTAAAGAAACTGACGCAAAAAACCGATGTATTTTACATAATTTAGGATCGCTGAAAAAGTCTTTTTTATTGTCATTGCGAAGCAAAGAAGGAGCAGTGGCAATTTAAGCACTGATGATTTTGAGATCACCACGTCGTTTTGCTTTCGCAAAACTTCTCGTGATGACATAGAAATTTAAGGGTTTTCAGCAATCCCAATTTGAGAAATTTAGCTAAACGGATTAATGTTTTGGCAGGCGTTGCAGTTTAATACGCCTTTGATTTTTGAAACGATAATGCAATAACTAAAAGGATTATGTTCTTTTTAGAAAAAGAACCGGAAATTTTTTCGGAATACTATGCATTCCAGCATATTATGGGATTAGTATAAATTGTTTTGCGCGCCGTTTTTGCCGGCAAAAACGGCGGGGAACAGGCATTATGGTTAATGAGGCAAAAAAAATAAAAAAAACCAATGGTAAATGCGAAAACGTTTCACGCTGTAAAGCGCTTCAGGCATTATGCGATTTGATCGGCGAAACCGCAAATGACACGGATATCCCCGCTTTAATATCCAAAACCCTGATTGAACTCACCAGTTCGCCATACTGCGCATACCTGTCGTACGACAGAAAAAAATACTCGTTCAGGGTTGCCTGCGAATACTCCCGCGAGGGCGTTATCCGTAAAAAGAGTAACATCCGCATTAAAATCAATAAACAAATCGAAAAGTGTTTCCTTCAGAAAAATATCATTAACGTTTCCGGCAATAGCGAATTGGAAAAAGCGTTTGCAAACCTTACGGGATTATATCCGTCCGAATCTTTCAGCCAATGGCAATGTATACCTGTAACCTGTGCAAACGATATCTTCGCGGTTGTGCTGATCAGGAAATCGCCCAACCTCCTGTACGCGGATATAATCGAGCGGATAATTAAAGTTTGCGCTATTTCCCTGAACCGGATAAAAATTCAGAACGAACTCGATGCATGTAAAGAAACCCTTGCTAAAACCCAGTTTTGGTCTGTTCAGGTATTTGAAAACTGCGGTGTTGCCGTATGTTTTATAGACCCGGATTTCAATATAACAAAATATAACGGTTATTTTCAGAACCTTTTTAATATCGAATCCGGTAAAAAACTGAAATGCCGCGACGTTTTGAAAAATAATTTATGCGGTACAAACCAGTGCACAATGAAACAGGTTGCGCAAAAACAGGCAAGAATAGAAATAGATACCTGTATTCAGCCTGTCGGATGCGCAAAAAAAATATATACGAATATTATCAGTTCGCCGATTTATAACAACGGCAGGTTTGAAGGAATAATTATCGCAATAACGGATATATCCGATTTAAGAACGGTGCATCGTGAATTATCTGAATCGTACGAAGTTCTCAAACTAAAATCCAAAGAGCTGGAAATGACTCAGGACGGATTGATTGAGACATCGAAAATGTCGGCTATCGGCACGCTTGCCGCGGGTGTAGCTCATGAGTTCAACAATATTTTAACCATAATTCAAGGGTATGTGGAACTGTCACACGGTACTAAAGGCCTCGATCCATGCACAAAAAAATCGTTTTCCATTATTAAAGACGCTGTGCAACGAGGAAGAAAAATTACCCGTGACCTGATGGAATTTTATCACCAGAACGGGTCGGGCGGAAAATCGTATATAAATTTTCACGAAATTATAAAATCGGCGTTACTGCTTACCGAGAAGATGATCAACGACAATAAAATCGAAGTGGAACTTCATCTGGAGAAAACACCGCTTATGAAAGGATACGTCAATCAGTTGTCCCATGTGCTGATCCAGATGATATCCAATTCCTGCGACGCTATGGAACTCTCTACCGAAAAACGGCTTAGCATATCTCTAACATATTGTAAAAACGAGAAAAAAAACGAATTGTGCATGCTTAAAAACGAATGCGCACATCCCTGCGGATGCGTATGGCTTTCCGTCGCCGATACCGGTTGCGGAATGGATGAATCCGTAAAAAACAAAATTTTCGAACCGTTTTTTACCACAAAAGGCGTTATCGCCGACGGATACGATATCAAACCCGGCACGGGGTTAGGGCTTTATATCTCGTATGAGATTATAAAAAAACATAACGGCAAATTTTTTGTAGATTCAAAAGAGGGTAGCGGAACAAAGATCAAAATTCAGTTCCCGCTGGCAGAATACAATGATCCCGCAGACGTACCCGACGAATCTTCTTTGGCAGAAAACAGGCAGGATACCTGATCGCGCAAAAAAATCGTAAGTTTCTATTTTTCGCCTAAAAAAACTAAATTATATTTTTTTTTCGACGATTATATAAACGGATTCGCAGTACGACACCGAATGTTTCTTAATCAATCCGTCCTGAATTTGTTCTTGTTTTGTCCTAAAAAAGCTGAACGTTTAACAACAATATCCTGTTGTGTAAAAATTTGTTGTACAATTTCTATAATTTGTTATATTTTATACTGATTAATTGGCTCTATACCGTTTTTAACCGTAAAAGCACAGCAGACAAGCAGTAAAATAGATGTGTTTTCAGTTAAATTTATGTTGAAATTTCAGGCTTGACCGAATTATATTTAGGCTTATCCGGCGAAACAAAAAAAATTCCTGTACATTAATATTTCGAATTCGTATTATTTTATAAATTAATATAGGGAAATCGATTTAAATTTAAGAAAGGGCAGGAAAATTGTCTACGAATAAACGCCGTATTTTGCTCACCTTGCTGATATCGATTTTCGTTTCCGTAATTTTAATCCAGACACGCGCAGTTATCAAAATTCCGCTTAAAAAAGCGGATTTTGGTTTTCAGTCCTGTGCGGTTGCCGCTGAAGCGGACGAAGAGACAATCCGCAATGGAATTGATGAAGGAAGACGGTATTACCGGCAACGACAGTATAAAAAATCTATCGAGGAATGGGAGAAAATCCTGAAACTCGACCCAGAAAACGTTAAAATCAAAAAATATATTGAAAGAGCGAAAGCCAAACTCGGCGAAATCGAAGGGGAAAAAGAAGAACCTGCCGGAATTGAGGCCCAGCCTGCCGCACAGGATAAGGCGTCAAAAGTCAACGAGCTGATAGATCTCGGCAGAAACTATTACCGCGAAGGAAAATATGAAGAAGCGCTAAATGTATGGCAGGAAGCGTATAAACTCGATCCTGAAAATAAAAATATCAGCAGGTACCTTCTGAAAGTCAAAGAAAAAGTCAGGGAGAAAAAACCTGTCGCGGAACAAGAAATACCCTCCGCTACTCCTTCGGTTGCGCCTGTTCCGGAAACTGTGCCTGCAGGCGCGGATGTTGAGGAAATGATATCGCGCGGTAAAGAATATTTCAGGCAGGGAGATTACAAAAAAGCCATCGAGGAATGGGGAAAAGCTCTCGTACTCGATCCCGGCAACGAAAAAATAGAGAAATTTATAGAAAAAGCCAAGAAAAATCTCGACGAAGCGGCCGCAAGAGAAGAAGAAGCCCCTGCACCCGGTATTGAGGAACAACCGCCTGCCCAAGCTGAAGGCGCGCCTTCAGCAGGGCCTGAACAGATGGCTCCGCCGGAACAGGCGGTTCCTTCGATGGAAGAATTTATTGAGGAAGAAGAGAATGAAGCCGAAATTGTGCGGCGCGACCTTCCTTGGTGCGTAAAAATCGCCATAGAAAATCACCGCGAAGCAAAAATCGCGATGGAAAAAATCAAAAAAGCCGAAATCGACCTTTTTATTGCCCGAAGAAACTTTTTCCCGAACCTGTTCTTTACGTACTCGGAAGCTCAGGGCGGTTCAGGTTCGGATACGGGAGGCGGTATTTCCCGGTCGACGCGTGATTTTGCCCGCCAGAGGTACAGGTTTCAGGCTCGACATCTGGTTTACAGCGGAGGGAGAGTCCGGTTTGAAGTGCAAAAAGCGCATATCGCCCTTGATATAGAGAAAAAAGATTACGACAGGGTAGTTTCACAAAAAGCCCTGGAAGTCGCTAAAGCTTATTATGAAGTCGCACGGACGGAAGCCGACCTGAAACTCCAGCGGATACTTTTAAAAAACGCGCAGGCTTCGCTTAAACTTGTGGAAGAACAGTTCAAGTCCGGTCTGGTAGCCGAGTTGGAACTGCTGAATTTAAAGGCGTTAATCAATCAGATTCTCAGCCAGGTTGCATCGTCTCAGCAGGAAGTATCGCATGCGGTTCTTGATTTGCAGAAAGTTATGAACATAGATATTACCACTCCTATCAGGGTGTATCCTCTTGAAGAACTGGAAGTCGATCTTGACCAGCGCTACAGCGAAATACCGCTGATTAAAAATATCGAGGCTTTTCAGATTTCCGGCGGGCAGGGAGTGGACGAGAAAAGCCAAATGCGCCAGGACAGCTATACGATTTTCGCTCTTAAAAACAGGGCGGATTTTGTTGTGGAACAACTCAAACTCCAGAAAGCCCAGAAAGAAGTTGATATAGCCAAATCGAATTTCAGGCCTCAGTTCGAGGTTTACGGAGAAGTCGGGGAAGGAGCGGAAGAAAACGCCCAGCGCGTCAGCCAACTGGATATGAAAGAAGAACATGTGGCTGGAATAAGGCTCTCATGGAATATATGGGGAAACACTTTCGCGGTACGGCGTGAAGAGAAAAAAGAAGCTCCGACCATAACCCAGATTGCCGTACCGCAAACAAGAGAATGGGAAGCCCAAGTCGGGTTGCTGGACAACCTTCAGCCCATAAGCGAAAAACAGGAACTTGTCGTTAAGAAAATGGAAGCGCTAAACGATCTGGCTAACCAAAAAAATACGATTATCGAAGAAGTGCGCGACGCTTATCATAATTTCCTTAAAGCGAAAATATCCAAAGATACCGCAAAAAGCAAAATAGAGTTCAGAAAAAAGACAGTCGATCTGTATAATCTCCAGCGGAGTTTGGGCGAACTGGATACATCCAAACTCGTACAGGCTGAAATCGATCTCGCAAGCGAAAAAACCGGACTGCATAAGGCCCTCGCGGATTACTATATCCAGCTTGCCAGCCTCGATTCATCTATCGGAAAAGATACTTTTTATACCGTTCAGGAAATAAAACACGAAGAAACCGCGGAACCTGAAAACGAGTCTTCTGCAGAACCTGAAAACGAAACCGTTGCGGAAGCCGAAAACGAATCTGCGCCGGAAGCCGAAAACGAAACCATTGCGCCGGTTTTGGCCGAAGAACCGGAACCACCGCTTGTAACCTTTGAAGGATACATATTTAAACTCGAAGACGTTACAATAGGTCCTGCGACACATAAAATAGTTAAAGGTTATAAATTCAGGAAATGGGTTGCTCTTGCCAGAAGCCTTAAAATCGATTTGAATGAGTATATCGGCAAAAAAGTGCGCGTTACGGGTATTGCGGTAAAAACCGAAGATTGGATTGATACGGTTGTTGTCCGGCAAATATCTGTTATCGGCAAACACGGCGAAATAGAGAAAACCGAAGGTTCGGCCGATGAATCCGCAGAAAAAGACCTGAAAGCAGATACCGCCTCCGGTATTGAGGCGAAAGATAATGATTCTTCAGAAGTTTCTACGCCGGTTTCAGGCTTGCCTGAAAAAGACAACGATTCCGAAAAAACCGGCACAATACCGCAAAATAAGCCTGTTGTAAATAATACCGGCATACCCGGCGCAAAACCTCAAAGCGAACCTTCAGCGGTTGAAAAAGAAAACGATGCGAACCCAAATAACCCTAAACAAGATTAAGTTATATCCGATAATCTAATAACCGATATTTCGCTGTTACAATGTGTCGATTCTAAAAAATATTGAACTGCGGTCGGATTTAGTTTAATCTATTTATTGAAAATCAAAACTATTAATTTTTAAATATAGGATTATATTCAGGTTATGGGTAACAAAAAAAGAAGGCGCTTTTTACTGGTGTTATTATTTCTTGTTCTGCCGTCGATAACCGCAATAGGATATGTTTTGGTCAAAGATTATTTCCCAAAGAACCAGTCGTTTATCTCATTTTATAAAGACATGAAACAGCGCGGATTGACAAAACTGATATTCCCGACGATAGAAAAAATGGACGAGGGCCTGGCGAAACTCGGGATCAAAGCAAAAAAAGGGCCGGACAAACAATTGTCCGATAACGAAACCGCTACAGACAACGAAGGGGTTACCCAACGGGCAGAAGAAGAAAATAAGGTGCCCGTAACTGTATTTAAGGCATTCAAGACCGGATTCAGGGATACTCTTCCGGCTTTAGGAACGCTTAAAGGGCACAGGGAAACAAAACTTTCATTTGAAAAACCCGGTATTATAGCCGTATTTAATTTTAAAGAAGGCGACCTGATAGCCGAAGGAGCGCTGATTTGTTCTCTTGACAAACAGGAAAGCGAAATTAAAGTCCGGCATTTTGAAGCGAAACTCAAACAGGAAGAATCTAATTTGTCCATAGCCGACAACAAACTCCAGCGGTCTCAGAAATTATTTGATTTAGGAGGCATGGCTAAATCTATGTACGAGGCGGCACAGCTTGAGTATGAGAAAAACACTCACGCGGTAGAAACCGCCAGTATAGAACTTGAAAACGCCAAATTGGAACTGAAAAAATGCGATCTGTTCTCGCCGTACGAAGGACTGCTGGGCAATAAATATGTAGAATCCGGCGAAGCGGTCAGCCCGAATACGTTGGTGTGCGATGTGATAGATGTATCTTATATGATAGCCGAGATAGGAGTGGTGGAACGCGATATCGAGAAAATATCTGTCGGGCAGAAGGTATCCTTGTATATCGATGCGTATCCCAGCAGGGAATTTATCGGTAAAGTAGAAAACATATCCCCTGTGGTTGAAGGCCAAAGCCGTACGTTTTCGGTAAAAATAAAAGTCGCCAACCCGCAGAAACTTCTTCTGCCGGGTATGTTTGCGCGTGTAAAAATCAATGTATTTGAGCAGAAAGACGCTCTGATTATCCCGTCTTCAGCCATATCGGTTTTGCGCAACAAAACGTTTGTATACGTTGTAAACCAGGATGCCCAGGTTGTCAATGAACGGCCTGTAGCGCTTACCTATCAAACTTCGGATTATGCGGTGGTTTCCCGCGGGCTCAGGGAAGGCGAACTTGTGGTTATCGGCGATAAACAAGGGCTTGGGGAAGGGTCTCCGGTAAAAATTGTCGAGCGGCAAGTCCCTGAAATTTAAGCGTATCTTTAGAAACCGGATTTGCGAACCGGAAATATAATTTTAGAGTTTATGAAAAAGACAGCTTGTTTATAAACAGGCATATTTAGACGCATATTTATAGTATCGGCTTGACAAACCGGTGATTTGGGCTGACAATAATAGTATGGAAAAAACTTTTTAAACGGAGAGGAGTTATTTTCTTGTGTTTGCGTTTCATCTTCTGTTAACTCGCTGTGTGTTTAAGCCGACTATTAAATAAAGGTATTTTTTTAATGGCCGCATACCCGAAACCGTCTCCGAAAATGGTAATTTGATAATGAGTATATCCGCGTATTCGATAAAAAAACCTGTTACGATAAATATGCTTTTTTTCGGCATAACTCTTTTAGGCATAATTTCGTATTTCAGGTTGCCTCAGGAACTGTTCCCGCCGATAAATTATCCGAGGTTGTCGATAGTAACACATTATCAAAACGCCGCGCCTGAAGAGATAGAAACGCTTGTAACAAGGCCTATAGAGGAAACTATCGGCGCGGTAAATAATCTCAAGGGAATAACGTCGTTATCCAAAGAAGGCACCAGTATCGTAACGATTTCGTTTAACTGGGGCACGAACATGGATTTCGCATCGCTTAACGTGCGCGAAAAACTCGATCTGATAAAAGACAGGTTCCCGCGCGAGTCTGACGATCCGGTGGTGATAAAGTTCAATCCGTTTGAATTGCCTGTGTTGCGTTTCAGCGTTACGGGTTCAATGGATCAGTTTCAGATGCGCAAAGCCTGTCAGCGGATACTCAAAGACGGGCTGGAGAAAGTTGAAGGAGTGGCATCGGTATCTATCAGCGGCGGGCTGGTTCGTGAAATACTGGTTGAAGTCGATCAGGGAAGGCTTCAGGCTTCGGGAGTATCCATAACTACGGTTGTACATTCTCTTGACAGGACTAACCTGAATTATCCGGCAGGCAATATTCAGGATAATACCTATGAATACCTGATTCGAACCATAGGCGAATACCAATCTGTAAAAGAAATCGGGTTTACGCCTGTATCTATAGATGCCCGCAAAGGTACGTCCGACGACAAAGGGCCTCCGCAAATCGACCCTCAAACACCCGGCGAACGGCAGACCATGAGCTACAAACGCAAAGAGCAGGAAATCACCGCCGCCAGAAACGAGAAAAGGATTATTTTCCTGAAAGAAATCGCCGAAATAAAAGATACTTATAAAAAACAAACTTCTTATTCGCGCCTTATGGGCAAACCGGATATATCCATAACGGTTCAGAAACAGTCTGGTACAAATACCTTAAGGGTAGTCGACAATGTGAAAAAACAGCTTCAGGAATTAAAAAAGGATCTGCCCGCAGGAATGAATATCGATATGGTATACGACCAATCGGAATTTATAAAAAAATCAATTCGCGGCGTAACGGATTCCGCATGGCAGGGCGGTTTGCTTGCGTTTGTGGTGATTCTGGCGTTTCTGCGCAATTTCAGAAGCGCGCTGATAGTTACTTTATCTATACCCGTTTCTATTCTTGCCACTTTTATAATGATGTATTTCAAAGGCGAAATCGCAGGGTCTATGTCGTTAAACATGATGTCGCTCGGCGGTCTTGCCCTGGCTGTTGGGATGCTTGTGGACAACGCCATCGTGGTAATTGAAAACATATTCCGTTACAGGGAGATGGGCACGGATGCAAAAGCCGCCGCCGTCAAAGGTACGGGCGAAGTAACTTCCGCGATTATCTCGTCAACATTGACTACAGTAGCGGTGTTTTTCCCCCTGATTTTTGTGCCGGGTCTTGCAGGACAGATATTTAAAGACCTCGCGTTTACGGTTTGTTTCGGGCTGGTGGCATCGCTGTTTGTGGCGGTAACCCTGATCCCTCTGCTTGCTACCGCCGTAAATTACAGAAAAAAAGTAAAAACCGAATATTCCATAGATGAAATTAAACGCAACTTGCTGTTTTTGAAAAAAGGAATGCGCAGTCCGCTGGTATACATTCTTATTTTGGTTATCGCGATAATCATGTTTGCCGGATCGGCGTTTTTGTTTTCCACACTCGATGTGGAACTTCTGCCTAAAGTTGATCAGGGCCAGTTTCTTATCAAAGTCGAACTGCCTACGGGTTCTAAACTCGACGTTACCAACGCTACAGTTGAAAAAATAGAGAATTATATCACTAACCTTCCCGAAGTAAAGTCGGTAGCGGTTTCCATAGGATCGGATAAAGAGTCTACGGCCGATAAATCGGAGATTAGCCTGCTGGAATCGTATCAGGGCGAGATTCTTGTCAATTTAAGAGAAGATAGAACTATACCTACCGCGCAGGTGATTCAGAACATAAAATCGTCTGTAAGCACAATGAAACTCGGGCAGGTCAACCTCCAGTATATTTTGCAGGAAAGCGTATTCAAATCACTGCTGGGTACGGAAAGCCCTGTTGTCGTGCAGGTATCGGGCTACGATTTAAACGAGTTAGGAAAAATATGCGATATGATTGAATCGCGCATTAAAAAAGTTAAAGGAATTTACGGGATAAAATCGAGCAAATCTCTATCCAGCCCTGAGACAAAAGTTGAAATATTAAAAGACAACGCCGCCACTTATGCCATATCAGTAGACCAGATAGCAGTAGCGGCGCAGACCGCTCTTAAAGGGTCCGTAGCCACAAAATTCAAAGAGGAAGGAAACGAGTACGATATACGAGTTCAACTGCGCGAAGAAGACAGAAAAGATTTCTTAAAAATCAGGGAACTGCTGATTCATTCCGACGCAATCGACGTGTCCGTACCGCTTAAACAGGTGGCTGTAATATCCCAGGGGCTTGGTCCGAGCGAAATACAGAGAATCAATCAGGAAAGAACACTTCTTCTTACCGCCAATATATTCGGCAGGGAATTCAAAGACGTTACCGAAGATGTGCACAAAGTGTTGTCCTCGCTGGATATTCCCGAAGGATACAAGGTGGAACTTACCGGTGAAGACAAGGAAATCAAAGAATCGTTCAAAAACCTTGGATATGCTTTGCTGTTGTCGATACTTCTGGTTTATATGATCATGGCTTCGCAGTTCGAGTCGTTTATCCAGCCTCTGATAATCATGTTTACGGTTCCACTTTCAATAATAGGGGTGGCGTTAGCTTTGTATCTTAGCCAAACGTCTATCAGCGTAGATGTTATGTTAGGAATCATTATTCTGGGCGGTATTGTGGTAAACAACGGAATTGTGCTCATAGAATTTATAAAATCACTGCGGGCGGAAGGTTATTCCCCTAAAGAAGCGGCGTTTATCGCAAGTAAAATCAGGCGGAGGCCTATCATGATGACCGCGCTTACAACTATCATCGGGCTTATTCCTTTAGCGCTCGGGTTCGGCGAAGGATCGGAACTGCGCGCGCCAATGGCGATAACCGTTATGGGAGGTCTCACAACATCAACCTTGCTGACATTGATTGTCATTCCCATAATTTATTATTTTGTTGAAACGTTCCGGTTATATGTAATACGAAAATTTGGAGGCGGTGCAGAAAATGGGACTACCGTCTAAATCCGTTTCCCGGCCGGTTACAATAGCGATGCTTTTTCTGGGAATAATACTGTTCGGTGTGATAAGTTTAAGCAGGCTTCCGGTAGAGTTGACTCCCAATTATGATTACGGACAGATAAGCATTATCATATCTGTGCGGGGCGGTATGCCGCCTACAGAGATAGAATCGATGATCACCAAACCCGTCGAAGAAGCCGTAGGTACGGTAAGTCACTTAAAAAGTATCTCGTCGTCTTCCCGTGAATCGCTTGCGGTTGTGGTGCTGAACTTCGAGCCGGATATCGATATGGATTTCGCTTCGCTTGAAGTTAGGGAGAAGTTCTCGCGGATAAAAAACAAACTGCCGAGAGAAGCCAATAAACCCGTTATCGCCAAATGGGAATATTCCCAGAACTCAACTATGGTCATATCCGTAACCAGCGACGATTATTCGCCGGAAATGCTTAGGCGCAAAGTCGACGAGAACTTCAAATCCAACCTTATGCGCGTCAACGGAGTAGCCGACGTTCAGGTTTGGGGAGGAAGAGAGCGCAAAATCCTCGTGGAACTTGATCAGGCAAAACTCATGAGCTACAATTTATCATACGACAGGGTTATGGATATACTCGGCGCCAATAATTACAACCTTTTAGTCGGTGAAATAGAAGGTAAACATAATAAACTTTTAATAAGAACATTAGGATTATTCAACACCGTTGAGGATATCCAGAAAATAGGCGTCGGGATATCGTATCAGGGTTCCATAATAAGGCTAAGCGATGTAGCGGATGTTAAAGATTCCTACCTTGAACCTTCCGGTTATTCAAGGGTAAATATGTATGATACGGTATCCATAATGATCTCAAAGGAGAGTATGGCAAATACTCTTCAGGTAACTAAAGAAATCAGGGCGGAAGTATCTAAAATACTGGATAAAATAAATGAAGAAAATATTAAAATTACCTATTTGTACGATCAGGGAGAACATATCGAAGACGCGATTCAGGCTGTAAAAAACTCGTTATGGCAGGGAGCGTTTCTCTCGATGTTCATTCTCATTTTGTTTCTGTGGGATTTACCCGCCACGTTTGTGATAGCGTTGTCTATCCCCATATCGGTTATAGCTACTTTCATTTTTATGAATTTTTTCGGTATAACGTTAAATGTGATGACCTTATCCGGCCTGGCGCTTGGAACCGGCATGCTTGTGGACAGTTCTATTGTGGTGCTTGAGAACATATTCCATAAACGCCAGAAAGGCATGGAGCGCAAAACCGCGGCTATAGAAGGAAGCGAAGAAGTATGGCTGGCTATTTTGGCATCTACTATTACCACTGTGGCTGTTTTTATTCCGATGCTGTTTATAGACAAAGATATAAGAATGATGTACAGCGGGCTGGCAATAACGGTAGTGTTTTCTATTATGGCGTCGCTGTTTGTGTCGATATCGCTTGTGCCGATGGCGTATTTCCAGATTTCACGGTTCTGGAAATTTAAAAAACGAAAATATTCGGTTCAGATGTTTTTCCAGAAAATTTATCAGGAATCGCTTATCATATCTATACGTTTCAGGTATTTGTTTATTGCCATAGTGCTTCTGTTGTTTGTATTTTCCATATTTGAACTCACAAATATCGGTATGGAAGTATCAGGCTCTATGGGCAAAGACCAGTTTTCCATAAATATGACTCCGCCGCCCGGAACAAAACTCGAAAAAGTCGATCAGACCGTAAAAAAAATAGAAAAAATGATGGCGGATATGCCTGAGATTTCCTCCATATCGTCCAACGTAAAAAAAGATGACCCGAAAATAATGGTTACACTTGTGCCGGAATCTCAAAGAACAAAAACAAAAAAAGAAATAATCGATTACCTGCGCACTCAGACGGCTAAAATACCGAAATATTTTATCTATTATTATACGGGAGCTCAAGAAAGCGATACAAAAGAAGTCGTCATCGATATTTTCGGGCACGATTACGACAAACTTAAAAAAGTCGCCAACGCTATCGGCAAATCTATCAGTTCGCTCAATTATTTGTCCGATATTAAAATTCGCATGCGCGACCCTCAACCGGAATACAACCTTGTTGTGGATAAACAAAGAGCCGCCCTTTACGGGTTTACCGTCCGCCAGATAGCCGATATCGTACACGGACAGATGCGCGGATTAAGGGCAACCAAATTCCATTCCGAATCAAGCGAAGTGGAAACCATAACGCGCCTTCAGGAATCTGACAGAAAAACCATTCATGATCTGGAAAACCTAATTCTAACCTCAAAAACAGGACAAAATATTTATCTTAAACAAATTGCAGGGTTTATACCCACATACGGACCGACAGAAATTTACCGCAAAGACAAAAACAGAATGATTCAGGTTACCGCCAATATCGGCGACAAAGACCTCGCTACCGCCTGCGAAAATATCCGGTCGCTTCTTATGGACGTAAAATTCCCTAAAGACTATTTCTACCGGTTTGGTGGTGATTACCCGCTTCTGGTAAAAAGCAGGCGGCAACTGACTATGGCAGTATGCGTTACCGTTATTCTGATTTATATGATTTTAGCGTCGCTGTTTCAATCGTATTACCAGCCCTTCATAATTATGATCTCAGTTCCTTTGGCGGCTATAGGAGTGATGATTGCCCTGAAAATTACCGGTAAACCGTTATCAAATTCGGTTTTTATCGGCATGATTATGCTCGCCGGAATTGTGGTGAATAACGCAATTATACTTATCGATCACGCCAACGCCCTTCGGGCTGAAGGAAAACAGCGGTTTAAAATCATTATCCATGCCGGCAGAGACAGGTTAAGACCCATATTTATGACCACATTCACCACCATTTTAGGCCTGATACCTATGGCGCTGGATAAAAGCAAATCCGCAGACCTGTGGTCGCCGCTGGCAATAACGGTTATGGGAGGCCTTGTGTCGTCAACATTTTTAACATTGATTGTTATACCGAATATTTATATACTTTTCGAGGATGTAAGGTATTCAGCTCAGGATGTGTTTAAAAGAAAAAACAAAAAAATCGGGGATGCTGTTTATGAATAAAGTATCGGTACTGCTTTTAATGCTTGCAGGTTCAATCGTTATATCGGGCGCTGTATTTGCTCAGGACAAACAGGATGGTTCCGAAAACACCAAGACTGTGAAACATAAACGGTCGTTCCATTATAATCCCGACGGTTCTCTGGATTCCATTACCTATATTTTCGATGACGCGCCGTCTTATAAAAATATATATGATGTTAAAGAACGGCTGATTCAAAAAGTTTATCAGGACGGGCGCGAAATAAATTACGAATACTCAAACGAAGGAGAAACAAAGATAATTACCGAAACCGATTCTTTAGACGGTTCGAAAATTATGCGCAAACTCAACAAAAAAGGCGAAGTGATAGAATCCGTATATCCTGCCGGACGGACGGAAAAATATTCTTACGTATATAATGAAATAGGCGATATAGAAAAGATTAAAGTGAAAAACAGCGACGGCACGGAAGAGGAACTTTCGCCCAACGATAAAAGAATGATTTTTTTAAACGATTATGGTATAATCGAAGACGATGTGAATCAGTTTAAGTATTTCAGGGATCAGGAATACCTGTACAACCCGAAAAAATATCGGGAAAAACTTATGATGCATAAAAGGAAACACGACGGAATACAGGATTAAAAATACATTGAAGTTGCATATATGAACCGTCTTTTATTCAAAATAAGAAAATTGAAAGGAGCACGTAAATGAAAAAAATTTTAATGGCCGCAGGCGCAGTAATTGTCGGGGTCTGTATCGTTATGGCAGTGGTGATGTTTAAAGGAGGCGGATCTCCCTTAAATATACTCGGCAAATTAGGCGCGGGCAAACCGGCAGTCTCAGCTACGCTCGCCAATTATGTACCGGGCGATGCGGTAGCTTATATCGGTTTTTACGACCTGAAAGGAAGCTGGGATTCCTTTATAAAAACAAAATTCTGGAAAAATATTACCGCTCTTCAGTTGTGGAAGGACATAGATTTCGACAATTCATTCAAGGCTTTTAAAACCGATTTCCAGACACAAACCGGATTCGATTTATCTGAAGAAAATATAATGGAACTTTTAGGCAGGCAGTTCGCGTTTGTACTTTTTATGAAAACCCCACGGCAGGAATCGCCAAGCGCGATGATTATCACCCAGGTCGGAACAAAAACAAAACTTTTGACCGGCCTGTCGAATCTAATTCAGCAAAATCAGCCCAATGTGGAAAAAATCGACTATAACGGGCAAACTGTATTTCATTTTAAAGCCACTCAGGATAACCCGATGGATTTATCCTATGTTGTGGTAAAAGATATTATGGCTCTGGAAGTGGGTATGGAGAACAAAAATATTAATTCCGTAATTGATATGGTGCTCAACGGACCGGATAAATGCCTGAGTAAAAACGCTACTTTCGTTAAGGTTACCGATTATAACAATGGGCCCCATACGCAGGAACTGTATCTGAACTCAAAAGAGATTGTCTCCGCTCTCGATACAGTTGTTTTGCCTGAAGCGTTTCAGGACGAAACAGTCAAAAACGGGATAAAAAGCGCTCTTAACACTATCGACGCTATGGGCGGTAGTGCGAAATTCGAAGACGGCCTTTACACAAAACTTATTATCGTACCTAACTATGATGTGCAGAATGACCAGTTGAAAAAATTGTGGAAAGCCGAACCGCAGAAATCCAAATCGTTCGGGTTTGTGCCCAAAAATGCAATTTTGTTCAGTTCATCCCATTCTCTGGATATACCCACAATATGGGCAGTGTGGCAGGAAGGCATGGCGCGCCAAAACGCCGATCAGGCCAACGTAATACTTTCCACAATAAATACTTTGGAAACCAATCTCGGTTTATCGCTTACCAAAGACATTTTTCCAGCACTCTCTAACGAAGTGGCCTATATGGTATCCGATGTAGACGTGCAGGGGTTTATCCCTATCCCGAAAGCGGCGGTTTTTTTAAAAGTCAATGATGCCGGTGCGGCAAAAACAATGATGGATAAACTTATTGCCGGTATAAACAAAAATATGGCATCTACCCAGCCGGAAGCACTTCCTATGCTCGATACGGTCAAATCCGCATACGGAACCGATGAGATTTTTTCGGTAAAAATCAACCAATTCCCCGTACCGGGTTTAACGCCGTGTTACGCCGTAATAGAAGACCAGCTTATTATCGCTTCCAATACCGATACGTTATCCGAAGTGATAGACGTTTATCACGGCAAAAAAGAATCTCTCAGGAATTCACCTAACTACGCCAAAGTCAAAAGCGTGTTTACGGATAAAAACAATCAGATATCTTTCATAAACATGGAACTTACGGTAAATAAGGTTGTGGCGGTGTGCAACTGGCTGATCGACCTGCAGAAATCCGCAGGTACTGTCGAGGCGGTAAATCAGGATACAATTACGCTTATTTCCAATAATTTAATACCGTTTATACAGAGTTTCAGTTCCATAAAAGCTCTTGCCGCTAATACCGTTTATACCAATGGAAGCGTAGAGAAAATCATTATTTACAAGGTCGAGGATTTTTAATTGAGGATAACAGATGAAACTTTATTTTTTTAGAAAAATCAAATCGTTTTTTGTACATCACTGGATAGCAATTTTTATAACTTTTTTTGTGATTTTAGTGCTTGCCTTATGCATTATCGGGTTGTGGAGCCTCGAGTCGTTTTACAGGCGCCAAATGCTTGCCACGATTCCTGTCCAGATATTTATCGGTATGCTCCATGCGCTGATTTTTGCGTACATTATTATCAATATGCAGGGGCGAGGTTTCACATCACTCCGATCAGGCCAGATTAAAGCGGAAATGGTAAACATCACTTTCGACGATGTAATCGGTATTGACGAAGCTAAAATGGAAGCGATGGAAGTGGTTGAACTTATAAAAGACCGCAAACGCCTCGACAAAGTCGGCGGGAAAATTATACGAGGACTTCTTATGGTTGGCCCTCCGGGATGCGGAAAAACGCTTCTGGCAAAAGCTATCGCTACGGAAGCGAAAATACCGTTTCTGTCCATGGCGGGTTCGGAATTTGTCGAAGTGTTTGTCGGTGTCGGCGCCTCGCGTATCCGCAAACTGTTCAAACAGGCGCGACAACTGTCTTATGACCATGGTGCGTGCATTGTTTTTATCGACGAACTCGATGTTATCGGGCGAGGCCGGCAGTTCAGCTTTTTCGGAGGCGGCGGAGAAACCAACAGCACTCAAAACCAGCTTCTTGTGGAAATGGACGGACTCGGTAACCGCAAGGAAAACATTATTTGCATCGGCGCAACCAATGCCGCGGAAGGAGTGCTCGACGAAGCCCTGCTTCGGCCCGGCAGGTTCGACCGCAAGATATTTATTGGAAAACCCTACGAGGAAGGCAGGACAAAACTGTTTGAATATTATATCGCCAAAGTAAAACATGATCCTAACATCGAACTTCAGCGATGGGCAAGGCGAACCGTAGGCAAAAGCCCGGCGGAGATAGAGAATATCGTCAAAGAAGCTGCCCTGATTGCCACAAGAAGCGGCAAAGACATTATAACTCATGCCGATTTGAGCCAGGCGCTGGAACGAATCGAACTCGGATACAAACATCACCGCAAAATCGCCGACAGGGAACTGGTAAATACCGCTTATCACGAAGCGGGACATCTGATTGTGCTGTATTTTCTGCACCCGACCGACGATGTATTCAAAGCGTCAATCGCTACAAGAAAAGAGACTTTAGGCGTGGTTTACCATCAGCCCCGCGAAGAATTGATCTGCCATGACAAAGAAATTCTTTTGGCTAACATTAAAACCAGCCTCGGTGGATACATTGCAGAAAAAATAAAATTTAACGTTACTTCTACGGGAGTCTCATCCGATTTCCGCAATGCCATGAGGTTGGCGCATATCATGGTATGGAACCTCGGTATGGCTGACGGCGTGATTCTGGGCGATTATAACCAGATCAACCATCTCTCCGATTCTGTTAAAGAAAAGCTCAATAAGGAAATAGAGAAAATCATCCAGCTCTGCGCCAGAGAAGTAGAGGATCTGCTCAAACGTGAAATTATGCTTCTGGACAGGTTCGCCCTTGAACTTCTAAAACATGAAGAACTTGATTACGACGAGATCGACGCAATATTTAAAGAATACGGCAAAACACCTTTTGATTACCGGCCCGGTTATCAGGACAGGGAACAAATATATAAAACCCTGCTTGATGAAAGAAACAAGTTCGTTTCTCAACAGTCTTCTACCGGCGGTAACGGCGAAAAACCTGCCGGCGAAACTGATATTGCCGGCAAGAAAGACGAGATAAGCGATGATACGGACAATTCTGCGGCCGGCCGGTTTTATCAAATATAATTTATTATTGATAAATTACCGGGCAAAAAATACAAATGCCCGGCGTTATCTTAAAATAGCGCCGGTGGTTGCTGTATGCGGGCTGATGGCAATATTTAGTTGCGGTTGCGATAAACCGTCGTATCCGAAAGAAAGGCTTATCAGCGACGTCAAAGATATGGTGCGCAAAGATTACGGATACGAGATAAAAGCGGCGATCACCGGAAAAACTCTCGGACTGTTTTTGCCGGTGCCACAGATATTTAATTACGATTTGACCGTAAACGACTCGTTCAGCCAGAAAACTCAGGATGTTTTTTTATGCGCTGCCAGAGTAGCTCTTAGCACCGACGCAGACCTTGAATTTTTTTCAACTGTCTATACCGATCAAGTCAAGGGTATAGATATCAGCATGATAAGATCCGTGCTCGATACGAAAAAACTTCTTCTTGGGGCAATATCGCGCAACGACTATTACGAAAGAACGGTATTCCAGTACAAATACAATCTCGATATATTAGCCGAAAAAACTATCCGCAAACTGATACAGGATATACCACAGAAACGCTCTGCGGTTACTACTTATTTTATGCCCGACAGCTCGTTTAACGAATCGTTTTTCTTCGGACATCTTATGGAATCGGAACTCAAAGACCAGATATATTATTCCGTTTTGTCCTTAAAGACAAAACGAATCGGCCATGATGAAGTTCTGGTCTATCTGAAAACAAGGGAAAACTATAAACCCAAACACGGGTATGAGTTTTATAAATTCGCGTTCCCGTCAGGCGCCGTTCATGAGTTTATGTTTGAATTAAAGATAATAAAAGGTATACTGCCCATAATAGTTAAAAATTACGCATATAACGAATCCGTAGACGGGCAGATAATTCAAAAACCTATGCCGTACCCGTTTTCCGAACACGCGGATATATCCGCCTGGGACAGTTATTTTTATCTCGAAGAAATAAAACTGCAGGATTTTTTGATCCAACAACTTGCCACAAAAATCAACCGTAAAATCAACGAGGCCGATAATCCAAAAGCGGAAAAACGCGAAGACGATATGGAACATTTCTCCGAACCCCCACCAGTCGCTATGGCTGAAGGGCAATACCTTTTGGAAAATGAAGGCGCCAGTACTACTTCTTTTCAGCTGATATTTCGGTTTAAAGATAATATCGCTGTCAGGGAACTGTCAAAAGATTTCACCAACAATGTACTGAAATTTTTTAAACGAATAATGGAAAAATATAATTATAGTTCCTACAATAAATTAATTTTCCTATCTGTGGAAGGCGAAGTGATAAATTCATTTGATAAAAACACCATAGATAGATTACAATTAGAAGATAAATCATGGAAATCTATCATAAAGCCAAGCCAGTACTAAAGGAGAAATTAAGTGAACCGGCATCAGATGATTTTAGCGAATGCCATTTTTTTTGTTTTTGTTTGCGGATGCGGTTTGAAAAATGTGCCACCCGACCCGCCTGAAGTGGTTGAAGGAATAAGAAACACTACTTCCGAAGTCGGTACGGCCGTAACCGGAGCTGGAGAAAGAAGTGTAGAAACCGTCGATTCCGTCGGTTCGGCAACAGGAGTGAAAAATGTTATCAAAGGAGTAGGATCCGCTATCGTTGATACATCCGAGGATATAGGTCAGGAAAAAAAAGGCAAGGTTATGGGCAAAGACATGACCATCTTCCCGCCTGAAGCCCGCGACGACGGTAAAGTCATAAAAATCGATTTCTAATACCGGCCTGAAATTATAATGAAAACAAAATCATTCTTAAATTTAGTTTTAATAATTATTTGTGCCGTTTTGCCAATAAACGGGTGTGCGCTCAAAATACCCTTTTTTGACGGCGCTAAAGAAGAACTGCCCGGCAAAGGAACCGAGACTTTTTATTTCGATACCGAAGACGGCTGGAGGCTGGCAATAGAACATTATCCGCCTGAAACCGCAAACATGGCGTTTACTGAAAAAACCGGCCGTACACCGGTGATCTTGTGTCATGGGCTGGGACTAAACAGCTATTTCTGGGACCTGATACCTAAACTATCTTTCGCACGGTATCTCGCTTCATACGGATACGATGTCTGGGTAGTATCCCTGCGCGGATCGGGTACGAGCACAAAAAACGGGTTCAGCGTACTTAGAAATATCGCCTATGTCCGCAAAGGCGAAATAAACAACGCGTCGTTCAGCCCCTTTAAATTCGACTGGAATATCGATCATTATATCCGGTTTGATATACCTGCAACGATAAATTTTGTGAAAGAAAAAACAGGTGCCCAAAAAATAACATGGGTCGGCCATAGTTTGGGCGGTATGATTATGTATGCTTACGCCTCGCTTTACGACGCTCAGGATGTTCAGGCGATGGTTACCGTCGGGTCGCCGGTTATTATACCTCAGCCTCCGAATAATATCCTGCAGGCGTTTATCGACAACAAACTGCTCTTTAAATCGTTTCTGATAATTAATACACGCACCGGAGCGACAAGTATGGCGAATTTTCATAAATTTATTATCACTCCCGACGAAATACTGATGTACAACCTTGAAAACGTCGACGATATCATTGTCAAAAAAACGCTCAAGTACGTTGTCGAAGATATACCTGTCGGCGTAACCAACCAGGTCCTTAATATGATCCGCAACAGAGATTTCTCCTCTTACGACGGTTCGATTAATTACGCCAAACAAATCGAACGCATCAGTATGCCGGTTATGTTATGCTGTGGAGTCGGCGACAATATTGCTCCGCCGGAAAGCGTACGGTATGTTTACCATAATATTGCGTCAAAAGATAAAACTTTTAAAATGTTCGGAACCGCCAACGGACATGTACACAATTACGGTCATAACGATCTGATTCTGGGCAAATTCGCTCGGAAAGAAGTTTACCCTGAAATACTCAATTGGCTAAATAAACATACCCTGCCGGCCGAATAAATAATATGGGATCGCTGAAAAAGTTTTTTATTGTCATTGCGAAGCTCTGAAGGAGCTGTGGCAATCTCAGTTCTGATGATTTTGAGATCACCACGTCGTTTTGCTTTCGCAAAACTTCTCGTGATGACATAGAAATTTAAGGTTTTTTCTGCAATTCCAATATACTTTTTTAATGAAAAATTTTTCGAAAAGGGTAAAATCAAAATATGAGAATTTTAAAAATTTTATGGGTTATTGTATTTTTAATACTTAATTGCGCTTTATCTGAGGCGGGTATGGAAAAATATCCTTATTTTTATACCGATAAAAACAACTATTTTTCCCTTATTCCGCCCGCAGGTTGGGAAGGACGGCAAGAATTCCCCGAAGACACGCGCAGTAAAGTGGTTTTTTCTCACAAAGATACCGAAACCGGAAAAAATGCCGAACTGGTTATTCTTGTATATCAGGTTGACGTTCCGCGCTCGAAAAAATCGCTTGTATCTTTTATGGAAAACAGGCTTAACCTGCTTAAACAAAAATCCGCCTGCGAAATATTCCCCCTTAAAGACGTAAACGTCGCCGGCACATCCTGCGTTCAATATGAGATAATTATGAATAATACAAAAGCGTTTAACCTTGTGGGGTATCCGGCAGGCAAACTGTGCATGAATATCGCGTTCTCCGCTCCTTACGAGGTTTACCACAACTATTTGCAGGCTGTTTTGCAGAGCCTCGATTCGATGATTATCCTCAAAGGATCAATGAAAAAAAACGACGAGATATTAAAAGCCCAAAAACTTATATGGCTCCAAAAACAGGCAAAAATAATGTTCGATAATAACCAATACCATCTTGCTCGGGGATTTATCGAAGAATCGCTGAAGGAATTTCCCGATGACGCATTGCTCCATTACCAGATGGGTTACGCTTTACAGCATCTAAACGACAGCGATAACGCTCTGGTTTATTATGATAAAGCCGCAACACTCAAGAAAGATTTCTGGGAACCGTATTTCCGTATCGGGCAAATATATCATGATAAAGGTGATTATTTTAAATCGGAATCAAACCTGATAAAAGCTATAGAAATCAATCCCGATTCAATAGAAATAATGGCCGATCTGGCGATAATTTACCGCAAAACAAAAAGAACCGCTCTGGCAATAGAGCTGTATGAATCTATTCTTGAAAAAAATGCCAAAAACGTCCCTGTGCTGTTCAATCTCGGCAGAGCTTATTTTGAGGAGCATGAATACGAGCTCGCAAAAAAATGTTTTACCGACTGCCTGGCTATTGAGCCGGATAACCCGTCGGTTATGGTCAATCTCGCGGGATGCCTGTTCAAAGAAGCGAAGTTCGAAGAAGCAAAAGCACTGTGTATCAGGGCGCTTCAACTTGATCCCACTATAGAAAAAGCAAAGCCGATGCTTGAGGAACTCGATAAACTTACCGGACGCTGAATTTTTACCTCCGGATTCCACAATCCACAGCTACGCAAGTAGTTATTGCGCAATCAATATTTGTTTTTATTTATTATTCATCGATCTGCTTTAATGCGTAGTTCCAATTATCATAGGATCGCTGAAAAAGTATTTTTTATTGTCATTGCGAAGCTCCGCAGGAGCTGTGGCAATCTCAGCTCTGATGATTTTGAGATCACCACGTCGTTTTGTTTTCGCAAAACTTCTCGTGATGACATGGAAAATTAAGGTTTTTCAGCAATCCCTTCATCTAAAACCGCTATGCAATGCATTGTGAAAAAGGTTTTTCTTCTTTTAACAAAAAGAAGAGATTTTTTTACCTTCTTTGTTTTTGTAATTTCAATTCAAAAATAAATCTCATTTTCCCATGAAATTAAATGTCCAAAAAAAATCAACCGGAAAAAAATTATATTTTTTTGGATTCCCAACAGATTGTTCTCCGTATTTTAATATTTCTATATATTGTATACTGTAAATAATAACGTATTTTATTTAGATATTTATATTGATTTTTAATTATATATTGTGATATATATTATAATTATAGTTGTTGGCAATAAAACAGAATGCCGGCAGTCGAATTAATTTTCAGGAGTACAAAAGGAGGCATACATGAGCGGAATCGCCGTTTGGCTTGAAGTGGACAAAATCAGGGTTGAAAACCGGATACGCAAAAATTATTCACATTTGGCTGATTTTATAAATGAGCTAAAGGATAAAAGTGAACTTGAAATTCCCCTGCTTGTTGCGTGCAGGCAGTGTTTGCGGTCTGAATGCGATGCGTATAGCGTGTTATCAGGCTCAAAAAATACCGATTGCAAAAATAACCGGTTGGCAGAGGGGTTATGCCTTGATACAGCTTGCCTTCTTGACGGAGCGACACGCCTTGAGGCGGCAAAAAAGCTCAAGTGGCATAAAATAAATTGTATTATAGTTGAAAAAAAAGGCGAATCGTGGATGAAAGAAGTGGAGATAATCACAAACACCATGCGCAAACCATTCGATTTGTGGGAAAAAGTCGAGGCGGCTCTGGTTCTGGAGGCGCCGGAACGCATGATGGCGCAGTCGCGCGCCAAAGCGGGTGTGGCGCGTAAATCCGGCGAACGCGGAAGATGGCGCGATATGGTTGCCAAAAAAGCCGGGTTTAAATCCGCCAACAGTTTTCTGGCGGCAAAAAAAGTGTATCTTGACGCACATCCACGTATAAGAACACTTGTCGAAAACGGGTTGTTAAAAATTACCCAGGCGGCGATGTTGGCAAAACTTCCCGAATACAGGCAGGTGCAGGCGGGATACCTTATTGAGAAATCGGTTGAATTAAATAAATCAAACGGCAAAAAAAGTTCCGCAACTGCCGGTTTTATCGCGCATAATATTGTTCCTTTCGGGAATTTGGCGCAACTGATAATAAATAAGATTAATGCCGGCGAAATCAAATCTTGCGACGAGTTTCGCCAAATAGCACAGAGTGCGCCGGATAACAGGTTTTGCCCGAGTCCAGACGCGCTTGCGCAAAAGAATTTTTCCCGCTGTGCGCAATCCGAACCGGATAAATCCGAACTTGAACAGTGCGTATGCCGAATTTGTGAAAACCTTGCCGGACTGATTGTAACCGAACAGGTTGTCGGCAGATTGAGCAAAGCAGATACCATCGAGCTTGATAAAAACCTGTCTAAAATACTGGGCGTTGTGAAGACGTGCCGTGATTATCTGAGGATAAAAAGCGCGTATTTCGATAATTCGTTTTCGTCTCTGGTGAAGGAAAACGCCAATGTGTTTAGGCAATCCGTCAGGTTTTTCTCCACTGATTTTAGCCGGCAGATAAAAAAAGTCGACAGGGATCTTGCCGAGGATTTGCATTATACCTTCCATAACGCTGTAACCATACTTCATAAAACAGCATTACTGGCTGCACAAAAAACGCGGATCTGATCCGATATCCGCACCCGCCATCCCCATTAAACCGGGCGGCGCCGACCCCGCATTCGCGGTACTGCCCGGCTGAAATATAATTAGAAATAATCTTTACTTAAAGACTTTGTTCTTTTTGAAAAAGAAACAAAAACTTTTTCGGAATGCAGAGCATTCCGGTTAAATAATCATATTCTAACCGGCTAAAAATTCGGTTTGCCCGAAACCCCACAAACAACCTACCTTAAGGAGCAACTCATGGATTCAGAAACCAGAACCAAAATGCGCGGATTTATCAATTCCATAATCTCTAAACCTTTCTCCGAGATCGAATCGGATACGGAAACGTTCACCGACTGGGTTTACGATCTGGCGTACCGCAAAGGATGGAATCACGGTTACTGGAAAATCGACCCGGACTACAGTTATCAGACATTTAATCTCAGACGCAGAAAACGCTGATCAGTCAAATAACGCGTATTTGACTATACAGTAAAATGCGCGGAAAGCGTCTCTCCAGCCGATTTTTTTCCCTTCGGAATAATCTCTGCCGGCATACGTTATTCCCACTTCATAGATACGCGCTTTTTTGCGCGCCGCTTTGGCAGTTATTTCCGGCTCGAACCCGAACCGGTTTTCTTTTATCTCGATACTCTGGATAATATCGCGCCGAAACAGTTTGTAACAGGTCTCCATATCGGTTAGGTTCAGGTTAGTGAACATATTCGATATCAGCGTAAGAATCCTGTTGGCAACATAATGCCAGAAAAAAAGAACACGGTGAGGGCCTCCTCCGGCAAACCTTGATCCGTAAACGATATCGGCTTTTCCTTCAAGTACGGGTTTGAGTATGATATTAAAATCCTGCGGATCATATTCAAGATCGGCATCCTGCACGATAACATAGTCTCCTTCGGCATGTGCAAACCCTGTCCGCAAAGCCGCGCCTTTGCCCATGTTTTTGGAGTGGTATAATATTTTGTCCACCTGCGGTTCGAGTTTCTTTAAAATACCCACGGTTCCGTCGGTAGAACAGTCGTCGACAATAATGATTTCCTTTTCGATTCCCGAAACAGCTTTTACCCGGCGGATAATCTCGTCAATGGTGTTCTTTTCATTGTATACCGGAATTACAATAGATAGTTTCATTTCTGGCACAACCCGTTTTTAAAATATTGTATGGTTTTATCCAGTCCGGTTTCCAGAGTAATAACCGGTTTCCAGTTAAGATGTTCTTTGGCTAAAGAAATATCGGGTTTTCTGCGCACAGGATCGTCTACCGGCAAATCTTTATAGACAATTTTTGAGCCGGACCCGACTTTTTCGATAATTTTGTGAGCCAGCTCAAGTATCGTGAACTCGCCCGGATTGCCGAGATTTACCGGCCCGTGAAAGTTTGGGGTATTCATCATGCGGATAAGCCCATCAACAAGATCGTCAACGTAACAAAACGATCTTGTCTGTAAACCGTCTCCATATACGGTTATATCGTCCCCGCGAAGCGCCTGCACGATAAAATTGCTAACAACACGGCCGTCGTTTTCCAGCATTCTCGGCCCGTAGGTATTGAATATCCTGACAATTTTAATATCCACATTATTTTGAAAGAAATAATTGAAAAAAAGCGATTCCGCCACACGTTTGCCTTCATCGTAACAGCTTCTTGGACCGATACAATTTACGTTGCCCCAATAATCTTCTTTCTGCGGATGAACCAGTGGATCTCCGTAAATTTCAGACGTGGAAGCCTGAAGAATCGGCGCTTTTATCCGTTTGGCAAGGCCAAGCATATTTATAGCGCCCATAACGCTGGTTTTTACCGTTTTTACGGGGTTGAACTGGTAATGTATCGGCGATGCAGGACACGCGAGATTATATATTTTGTCTACTTCAAGAAGTATCGGCTGGATTATATCATGCCGAATCAGCTCGAAATTCGGATTGGACAGCAGATGTTTGATATTGGTTTTTCTGCCGGTAAAAAAGTTATCGAGGCAAATCACTTCGTTGCCCATATTTAAAAGCCGTTCGCACAAATGCGAACCGATAAAACCGGCTCCGCCTGTAACCAGTACTCTTTCCATGTTCGGGTTAAAAACTCCTATGTGAATAATTATGAAAATAAAGGTTTGAAATTTAATCCGTTATCTTACGGTAAAATATCGGTTTAGTCAATAGTTTGCCTTCTAAAACTTAAGAACCCCCCGTTTTTTAAAAAGTTTCGTCGGCATTGATTTTTTTGCAGACACCGTTGTTAGCGCAAAACATAATACGGTTGAATCCGGCGGTATATCCATACAATGTTTCATACAAATATTTGCTGATTCAGGATTGCTGAAAACGTCTTTTTTATTACCATTGCGAAGCAAAGAAGGGGCTGTGGCAATCTCAGCTCTGTTGATGGCATAAAAATTTAAGGTTTTTTCAGCAATCACAATTTACAATCCACAAACTAAAACAGTAAAAAAATCTTGTCTTTTTGAAAAAAGAATCAAAAAATTTTTTCGTAATATAAAAGAAATTTTTCAATCCGCGCATTTTGTTTTTTGTACCGGTTTTTTATTTTATAAAAACCACACAAATGGAATTATCTGATTGCGGTATTAATTTAGCAATTTCAAAAAAACAGCTTCTTTTTTAGAATAAAAATGGATTTAGCAGATTAAATTATTACAAAATTTCTAAAATTTTAAATTTTTTTTGCTTTTTTTAAAATGATGGTGTAGAATAATTAGTGTAAACATGAGTTTGGATATTTAGGTTTTAAAAATCAATAAAGGAGAAACAAATTTATGAAAAAGGCTGTCTTGTTGAGTTTGCTTGTGCTCTTTATCAGTAATCCTGCTATGTCAAGAAGTATTCCCGACGCTCCAAATTTGATTCAAGACCCGTTTTTTGAAGATGTAGCTAACGAATGGTACTTTTCAGGTGTTTACAACACAACGTCCAATTCGCCTTATCTACCGGGTTATACTACCGATCCGGGCAATATTCTCGACGGTTATGTAATGTTTCGCGACGTTGTAGATACTTCGACATCGCTTTATGATCCTAATGCTCCCGGCAAAGAAATCGATCTGACATTTTTCGCTTATCTTACCGGTGACGGAGTAATCAATGTCCGGTTTTCATGGTGGATGGATCCGAATATAAGTATGCCTTCGGATGACCCGACATCACTGCCGGCTCCCGACGGATTCAGCAAATGGTATACGCTGACCTCTATTGATCTAAATGATTATACAGTAAGAAATGATCTTTTAAGGTCAGGCGAACAGCTTCCGCCTAACTATAACCTGTATTGCCTGCATGATATATGGACAATAAACCCGCGCTATATCGCCATTCAGATAGAACAGGCGATAGTTCCCGATGCTCAGGGCAACGGTGACGGAATAACCGGTGTTGGCGAATCGTATCTGACGGGAGTAGATTTTGAAGTCAAATCGGTTCCTGAACCGGGCGCAATGCTGTTATGTTTGTTCGGCGCGGTATGCTGGTTCTTCAAAAGAGCTAAAAAATAATATTTCAAATTATATACAAATAAAAAACCCCGGCTTGATTAACAAGACGGGGTTTTTTATTTGAGAGAAACAAATGAAAAATTTTTTTAATTAAATTACAATTTTACCGTTGTTTTTTTGTAATAATCCTTTTTTTTCGGATATCTGTATCTTATCCGGCAGTCCTGCTTTCCTGCCTACTCGTTTTTCCGCTATACGTTGTGTCCTTCTGATTGAAGCGCGCTGAATTCTCGCTTCGGCCTCAACCGAATACACGCTCTGGATAATAAAAATCAGCAGGCACCAGAACGGAATCATCAAAATCAATATCAATTTCTCCATCATTACCTCCATTTGTAGTATGAGACCGGTTCGCGTTTTGTTTTAGAATTTAAAATGTAAAAGATAAAAAAACTCTCTTCTTTTTGAAAAAAGAAGCAAAAAATTTTTCGCAATGCTCCTCACTACTTTATAAAAAGATAAAAACGTAAATCAGTATGTTCATATATTTAGATACTGAACAAACCGATTTTATTCAATTAATTTTTAAGTAATATAGCGTAATATAGTGTAAATTTCAAGAACTAAATGTTATTTGCTGAAAATTCAGCCGGGAATAATGAGACCGCTGAAAAGTATTTTTTATTGTCATTGCGAAGCAAAGAAAGAGCTGTGGCAATCTCAACTCTGATGGTTTTGAGATCACCACGTCGTTTTGCTTTCGTAAAACTTCTGGTGATGAGATAGAAATTTAAGGTTTTTATGCAATCCCTAATTGTAAATTGCCTGATTCAGTCTTTTTTGGTAAAATAATATATAGTTAAATTTGCGACAATATCCGTTTTTAAGGTTGATTTTATAATATGTCATTGAGGGAAATGAAAATCAGAAATAAACTGTTTTTCTTAATCGGTGTTTTTTTTATCTTTTTCTCCTGCGGAGCGTTATGCTCGGATAAATATGATTGCGCGGTAAAATATGTCAAAAAAAGCGGGCTGAATCTGATTTCGGCACATAAAGGCGCATCGGGAAAACTTTTAATCTACATTCAGGACGCCCATTGCAACTATCCTGCTCAAAAAGAGCTGTCGTCTATGGTAGAAAAACTTTACCGGGGCGGTTTATTTGAGGTTACGGCTGTAGAAGGGTCGTCCGGCGAAATAGACACATCGGTTTTTTCTTCGTTTCCTGTAGATTCGGTAAGGCGTAAAATAGCGGACGATTTGCTTAAAAGCGGTGTTATTTCAGGGGAAGAATATTTTAGTATATCAGGCTCAACGGTGTTAAAGATATGGGGTGTTGACGATAAAACCCTGTATTTGCGAAATATCGAGGCGTTTTCGAGATATTTTGAAATTAGGGGCGATTGCATGCCTGCGCTGATGGAATTAAGTTCGGAACTCAAAAAACTGAAAGAGACCCGCTACAATTCTTCTCTGCTGGAATTCGACAGGCTATATTCACAATTCTGCGGTGCGGTTTTTGAGCTCGATAAGTTTATCGCCAGGACCCTGGAGATTTGCGATGAATCCGCACAGTTTCTTGAAAAATACCCTGATATAATACAAGTCCGCGCTATTTTAAATACCCAGCGGGAATTCGATTCTTCTGTGCTCAATATTCAGACAAAACAGATAATCGACAGGATATCCGAAAAATCCACGCCTCAGGATGTTCAGAAGATAAAAAAACTTGTTGCCGCCCATATTTCCGGCAAAACCGATACCCTTGAATTTTATGCGGCATTGATTGAAAAACTACGGCGTCTGAATATCGATTGCGAAATATACCCGGCGGTTTTGCAGTATATAGGATTGTTAAAAGATATTCGCAATGTGGACAGCTCCAAAGTATACAGGTCGGCGGAATTGTTTGCGGGCGAAGTTTATGGTTGTCTTGTGAAATCGGATATGGAGAAAAAGATATATGAGGCATCCAGCATTTACGGCGAACTGGAAAAATTGTGTTCATTATCATTAACCAGAGACGAATATGATTCACTCGCCAAACCGCTTGAAGGTATATTAACCCGTTTTGAATCGGTTTACAACGGTTTATCGGATATTAAGATGGAGGATAGTGCCCTTAATCCGATCCGTAAACTTGTTGAAAACAACCTGTTGTTTTATCGGATTGCCAAAGAAAGGGACAGGGCGATATTTAATAACACATTATCGTTGCTTGACCGTGAAAAAGCCGGTTCGGCATTGATTATTGCCGGAGGGTTCCATACCGCTGAAATAACCGCTAACTGCCGTTCAAACGATATCAGTTGTCTGGTTCTTAGTCCTAAAAACGCCGGTACAAATGATTTCGGCAAATATGCATCGGTTCTTTTAAGGTCTAACCTCGATTATACAGGTAGCGAAGTGCTGAACACGAACCTCAGGGCATCTTCTTTTTTTGCAGGGGAGAGTTTCGACAGTATAAGCAGAATAAATGAGTTTCGCAACCGGTTTATATTCCGAGCGGTTATGGAATCGCTTGCTGATTTCTCTTACGCTGAAATCCATGATATCCTCAGGGATTGGCGCAGTGGGTTTATGCAGGCGGTATCCGTAAAGCATCCGGCAGGATCGCAGGAGTATATTAACGCAGTTTCATTATTTGATTATGCTGTAACAAACGTGTTTTCTTTCGAGAACCTTAGAATCGACCGTGCGAATAAGGTTCTTGTGCTGAAAGTAATGGGAGAAACCATCGAGTTATCTAAGCAGGCAGGCGAAGCATTAAGGATAAAAACCGTGCCTGCCCGGACAGGACAGGATTATCTGGAAGACGTTGTTAAACTCAGCCAAACTCCTATAAGGCTTGCTAACACCGATGTTTATATATCTTCATGGACAATAGTCGACGCGAATTCGCCTTATAAAGGGCACGGCGATGCCCATTACAGCGTAAAATATATTGAAGCGCTTAACAAAAGAGGTGTACAGCCTATAGTCATACTTCCCGCAGATCAGGCGCAGATGAAAGCTACTCTGGCAAAATATTCTTCCGCTATTAAAGGATTATCATTGAAAGTCCGGTTTGCCAAACTCGACAGCGGTTCTAAAATGATCGAAGTCGATCTCAAAGGTACGCAAATCGGCCAAATTGTGCCGAATATTTCACGAAAACCGGCGGTATTAGGGTTATATTCCAAAATCGACGCTCAGGCGGATGAACGGACCGCTCTTTTGAATTTGTGGTTTGCAACTCAATCCGCAGGCAGGGTAACGCCGGTATTTATTAAAATTCCTACCGCAGGAACAGTCGCAAAACAGTGGGACAGGCTTGATGAAATTACAGTATATTTTAATCCGATGCCTCCCGATTTCACAAAACCTAACGCAATTGAAGCCGGATTTGCCATGGATGAAGAACTCTTATCGCTGATTAAAAAACTGAAATCTTCAGGCAAAAACCGATTCCGAGAAACTATAATGCAGGATTTGGATATGATATCCTCCGGCAGGATTACGCAATCGATTAACTCACTGCAAAATATTGAACCGCTCGATTTTACCGCGTATAACTGGAGTTTCAGGTATTTAACAGAAAAAACCGATTCCGAGCTCGCGTCGTTTATGAAAGCCGTATCTCAATCCGCCGACCCGCAGGTAGTTTTTACTTTTTACGGGGATAAATCGGATTTGGATAAAAAACATAAGGAGTTTCTGAAAAAAAATTTCAGTTTCATCGACCTTCAGCAGATAAATAACGATAACATCCTATCCGCAAGCAGGGTTGTGGTGATAAACCTGCCTGCTCTTGACAGCAGGCTGTTCAAATCGCTTATGAGCGTTGCGGATTGTGCTGTTCTAAGCGGCGAAAACTCGCTTGTGGAAGGGCTGGTTCTCAATAAGTTCGGTATGGGGCCGGCGATTCTGTTTAAACCGGCGATGCAGGAACATTTTTCGATTATTGAAAACGCTATGCTGGCTAAAGGAAGAACCGCTTTTCTTGATAAACTGAAAAGTTACGCAATGCCGGGTTTAGAGCAGGATGAAGATTATTTTTCCGCATGGCAGGCAGGCTCGGCTCTGAATTCGACGGAGCGGTTTATACACGATATTATGTTTAATCCTAACGCAAACGGGCTTTTGCGGTCTTTATCGGCGGATATGGTATTGCCGCAAAACGGATTGAATACCTTGACAGATATTATCGCGGATATTGATAAGAATATGCCAAGGCCGGCAATTATAGCGCGCCATAGTTATCCGGTAAAACAGTCGGCTGTAGAACTGATAAACATTTTTATGCTGAGCAAAACGTTCGACCCGAAAAGCGAACTGAGCCAGAAAGAGTTTCTCGACAAATTCGTAAAAGGGTTTGTGCACCGTTTTATTTTGTCAAGCGCCCAGTCCAGAATAGAATCCGGCCAGATATTGAGCAAACTCGACGAATTTTTACGAGTGCTTGTAAAAACCTACAAAGACCGGTTAGAACAGACAGGCGCAGTAAACGTCCAATATCTTGCAGATAACCTTAAAAGGATTATCGAAACTTATTTTTCCACAATTGAAATCGTAGGAACCGGACATCTGTTTATACCTTCTGCAGAGGATTCGGGTATTGAGTATTATTATCTGGACTGGCAACCTTTTATTCCCACTATGAGAAATTACAATATTCCCACAATCCGGTCGCAGAAAATATCTGTCGAGGATAAAAACAGGCTGGCGAACGACATAAAACAAGCTCAAATCGTTAAAAACATATTCGGCCTTATTGATATGAGCGATATCTTAAAATCATGGGCAAGAAAAAGAACCGACGCGAGTTTATCCAGGCTGATACCTCATTACGAAACTCGGATTATACCCTTTTATACCCAAGCACCCGAACAGACCGAATTCATACTCGATACTGCTTCGTTTATCGCACTTGATTATGCGCGAGAGCTTGTTGATAAACATCGCGCCAAGCTGAAAGAACTGTATGCGGTTGCCGATCTGGAATCGTTTTATAAATACTGCAGGTACTTGAAAGAAAAAGGAGATGCGGTATTTGAGAAATCTGAAGTTTATGCCGGTTTAATGGAACTGAAAAAGGAACTGGAATTCGATTCGTCGGATATGTATACCCAATTTTTCAGGTATCAGTCGAACTGGAAAACCCCGCTGGAAGATTATCTCGACGGCCTTATTGCCCATAAAATCGCCGAAGACGATTTTTCCATATCTGCAAAAAGTATCGGTTCCGCCACAGGTAAAGAACCTTACAGTATAGCGTCTTTGATTGAGAAAGCCCTGTATAAAGCCGGCTCAAAATTATTCGCGGATATATCAAACCCGAAAGACAAAGAAAAAGCGGTTCAGAACTGGATAGACCGATGGCGGATAAACGTTTACGCGGTTGAACACGTATTATCGAGATTTGTGGCTATGCGTCAGGGAATATATGTGCTTTCCCCTGATGAACAGTTTTTTTTCGACCTGAACGCTGAATACGCGGATATGTTTTCTGATACCGCAACTTACGAAAAAAACGAATGTGTTGCCGTAAAAGACAGGCTGAAACGATGGGTAAAACCGGTTTACTGCGATGTGGAGACGCAAGCCGCACGGTTGACCGGCATAAAATCAGAGATAGTTTTTGCGCTAAATATATTCCCATACCTTACTACCGCAAAAGAAAGTGTGCACGCGGCAATGATGAGCTCGTTTTCCCCACAGTACAAAGGATATCTTGCGTTTAACATCAGTTTTGAGAATAAACTTGAAACGCTCGATATGATTAACGGGCAACCTCTGTGCGTACCTGCCCAGAAAGACCCTTGTGCAGGGACAATTGTAACCGTAGCGATGCAGGAGGGAATAGACAATATAGCGGAGTTAGCCAAAATATTCGGGGTTACACCGGAATATATTACGGAAATTCTCAGTTCGCAGATTGAAATAGACTCGTTTCAGAGCGCAAACTCAAAAATTTACGCAAACCTTGCTCAAAGAGCGGTTGACCAATTCGTGGATGAATCGTCTTTCAAGCTGTCGTCGGGTTTAAATCAGCAATGGTTCATAAACGAAAAAGTCAGGCAACTGGTAAAAAATATGGCGATGAAACTCAATTTGCTCGGTGTACCGCCTAAATTTATAGAACGTCATCTTATGCAATTAAAACGCCGGATTGAAGCGTCATACAAATCCAGGCTTGATACGCTTAATCAGGCGCAGGGAGGTATCGCTTACAAATCGTTTTCCGATAAAATCGACAGGTTTTTCGCTCAGGTTACCGTGGGAGCCGACGGGAGCCTGTTTATGGAATCTGAGTTTATGCAATACCCTATGTTTGAACATATTTATGTCGACTGGAACGAATTCAGCGTTAAACCTGAAACTGAAGGACAGCCTCAAATAAAAACCGAACTCGTAGCACCGTCGGTAAAACAAAGATTAATCGCCGCAATGAGCGATGTTATGCATATCCGCGAAATATTTGACGATTTAAAATTCGAAATTCATCCTGTGGCTGTGAAACTTACCGATCTGTTGCCGTATTATAACGGGTCGGAGCGCCAGCGGAATATACTTGACAATGGTGTAGCTCTTGCGGTTCTCGACCAGTTCCGCGAACTGGTTAAAAAATACGGCGCGGTTCTGATAGAAAAATACGGCAGAGCCGATTTATCCGCTTTGCGAGCGTACCTTCTGGATATTTCCCACAAAAAAGTTTCTCAAGATACCGCACTTGCGGCTGATTTGATCAGCATACGCAAATTGCTCAGAGATACTCAGTTTTCCGATACCGCCATAAAAAACGGCGCCACACAGGTATTCAGAGACCATGTAACCGACTGGGTAGAAGCGCTTGAGAGCCATCTTTACGATATTATTGCCCAGAAAACCGTATCCGGCGATTATACTCTTAATCTGCGAAGTGTAGCCAGCTCTATCGGCAAAGAAGCGTATACGATATCGGCGATAACGGAGAAAATGCTTCTAAAATATGCCAGAGATACCGTATTTTCCGCAATAACCGATGAAACGGAAAAAAATAAACTTGCCGAGAAGTGGGTCGATATCTGGGATGTAAAAGTATATGCGCTGGATATGAATTTGTTCAGGTTGGCGCAGTCGCATATCGGGTTTTATAAGTTATTTGATCAGAATATAGAATGGTACTACCCCTCAAAACATCCGGAATACCTGCGTATGTTTTCGGGTTCGCGCAAAACCGACCTGATGACATTGGTTAAAGTCAACGACCGTTACCGGAGATGGATTATTCCGGCATATTGCGATTTCGGGGCAAACCTTGATCCGGTAATATCCAATCCTTGCGAAGTAACTTTAGCGAGATATATTTTTATGTATTTACCTAAAGATGTTCAGGAAAAACTTGCGCAGGCCATAGTTCAGAGCTCAAATCCGGATTATAAATCGTTTATTGGATTTAATGAACGGTCAATATTTAAGCCTTACTTGAAATCGCTGGCCGAAGCGCACGGTATTATGGAACCCGCGCATAAACCGGATGTGGACAAACTTGTCAAATATGCCGTAAATACCGGATTGTACTCAAGTTCCGATTTAGCTAAAATGGTCGGCATCTCTGAAACCGATCTCAAAGAGATTCTGGTCTCAAATACCGGAAATTCAGAGTTTGCGGAAGGTATTTTTACAGCGCAGGCGGAGCAGATCGTAACCCGTGCCATGAACCATGTATTTAACCCTGTTTCCGATAACGGACAGATAGAATTTATCGACATTTATATAGCGGGCAAACTGCCGGAACTGGTGTTGAACCTGCATTTGCTCGGGCTTGATGCGGATAACATATCGCGCCAGATACGAATATTTTTTAAAGATATCGCAACCGCATACAAAAAATCGCTCGATAAAACTAAAGTTGCCGATTCTACAGTGGCTTATGAAACGTTTATGAGCAAATTGAAAGATTATGCCGATTCGGTTGCGGTTAAAAAGGGGCATCTGTTTTTGCCGGAATCTTTCGGGCAGACAGGCAGGTTTACTCACGCGTATCTGGATTTCGGATATTTCGGCATAGATAAAAATAAATACGGCGAACCGCAAATTAAACAAGAAACCGTTCCTTCCCGGGCAAAAGAAAGAATGATCGCCGATATTTCCGACAGCGAACCGATTGCAAGGCTCCTTGAAGAAATCGGGTACGAACTCGATTACTCGAAATTTACCTCAAGCGAAGTTCCTCCAACGTATATAAAAACCGTTGCGCAGAAAGAATCGCTCAAATACGATGTGGCGTTCATACTTCTGGATTATTTCAGGAATATGGTTCGCAGATACTCCGATCAGATAACCCGCATTTACGGCGAACCGAATATAGCAAACCTGATAACGTATTTTAACGATTCGCAGAACAAAAAAGTACCCGAAAACAGAGGTCTGAAAAACGATTTCGCAAGGCTTTTAAGCATTCTTGTAAATAACAAAAACACAAACATTTTCAACGGTGAGGCGACTACAATCGGGTTGACCCGCTTTTTCAGAGACACTGAACGAGGCTGGGTTGCATCGTTGGAGAATTATTTAAGAAGCCTGATAGAACACAAAATCGCTAAGGGCGATTATTCACTTACTTTAAGGAGTATAGGAAGCTCTATCGGCAAAGAAGCCTATTCGCTCGCCTCTATCACTCAAAACGCGCTTAGAGAATACGCCGCAGATAAACTGTATAAAGATATTTCAGACCCCAACGAACGGTATGGCCTTGTGGAAAAATGGATCGATAACTGGGATGTGAGGGTTCTGGCATTGGATTTAAGTTTGCACAGGCTCGCATACGCCACTGAAGGCGTATATTTGGTTAAACGCGATGAAATGCAGTTCCTTGACTCAATGACGCAATACAAACCGATGTTTTCGCAAATCGCTCCTCAAGGAGCAAAGTTTCTCAAATACGAGTCGCTCGCTGAAGTTTCTCCACGCCTGAAACGATGGGTTGAGCCGGTATACTGCAACCTTGATGACGATATGTCGCCGCTTTCAAATAATCCGGCCGAGGTGTCGTTTGCTATGACTGTGTTTATGTATCTGAAAAATCCCGCTGATGTTATCAAAACCATTGTCGACAGCGCAAACCCGGACTACAAAGGTTATTTCGGGTTTAATGAAGACAAAACAGTTAAAGATAAACTCAAAGATATCGGTTATCCGCCTGCGGACGACCATGTGCTAAGCCCGCAGAATATGCCTGATTTGTCGTTTGTTTATAAAATGATCGCTGAAGGCGCAATTACTTCGCTGGCATCCGCATCCGAGTATCTGGGCATACCTGCCCGCAAACTCGGGAAAGTGCTCGATGGAAAAGAAACCTACCGCTCGGCAGGCCCGGATTTTTATGCCGATTATGCCCAAAAGCTGATAAACGGTTTCTATGAAGGTTCACAGTCCGGTTTTGCAGATATAACCGCTCAAACAGAGTTTATAAACACTGCGGTACGCGATTTTATGATTGATTTCGTATTCCGGTTCTCCCTTATTAAAACCGACGCTAAAGTAATAAGGCATGAACTTGACCGTCTGAGCGTGCAACTGAACACCGCATATCTTGAGCGCCTGCGCAAACTGAATATTCCCGCCTACGGTGAAATATCGAAAAAATTCGAGTATAATTTAAACGCCTTGACAGCATCATTTGAAATAGCAGGATACGGCGACCTGTTTTTGCCGTTCAAATATAACGGCACGGTTTTATACGCTCACTATTACGCGGATCCCCGTGCTTTCGAGTTTGCCGAAACCGACAGGAACAAACCGGTTTTAGCCGTTGACTATATGCCTGCACAGGTTAAAAACCGAAAAATCCAGGATATCAACGATTCACGCTATGTAAGGGATCTTCTTGACTATCTTGATTTTGAGTCGTTTTTGAATTATTTTGCCGGATTCAAACAGTCTAAAGAGTTACCCGATTCTTATACCGGTTCGCCAACCCAGATTGATGAACTCAAAGACAAAATAGCCATGATTTCGCTGTTTAATTTCAGGCAGATGGCAAGTATGTTCAGGGAAACTCTTATCGCAAAATACGGCAGGGCGGATTTAGCGAACCTGCACAGCTACCTTAAAAAACTTATCGAGGAAAAATCTACCGACGATTTTGAAATAGTAAACTATTTTTACGGCAAAGTAGTGATAAATTTAAATAATCCGTACAATAACGTCTCTACCGGCATAACGGAGTTTTTCCGCCTCAGCGAATCATGGCTTGAACATCTTCAGAACTATTTAGACGATGTGATCATGCAGAAAACCGCCGCCGGCGATTTCACATTGACTCTTCGCAGTATAGGTTGCGCTACCGGCAAGGAAGCGTATTCCATAGCCGCAGTCGCCCAGCAGAGACTTAAAAAGTATGCCCGCGATAAAGTGTATCCGCATATAACCGATGAGCAGGAAAAAGAAAAACTTGTTCAGATGTGGATTGATTCATGGGATGTTAAAGTGTACGCAATTGACGCCGTACTGCCCCGTGTTGCTACAGCTTTTGAAGGTAAATACAGACTCATGGCAAGCGAATTAGACGTTTTTAAATCTTATCCAGATCTAAAAGATATGTTCAGCCGGATGGATAAAGTCAGCGAACTGGAATATAACGTTACCGTAACCCCGAGGCTTAAAAGATGGCTTGTGCCGGTATATTGCGACCTTGATGAGGATATGTCGCCGGTTAGCTCGGTTTTAGCGGAAATCACGTTCTCGATGAATTTGTTCCCTTACCTTAATTACAGCGAAAACGTATACAAAGCCATTCTGTCATCGCAAAACCCGCGGTACAAAACGTATTTCGCTTATAATGAAACGTTCAACTCGTCGCCTTCAAAACATTATTTTTTCCAGCACAATGAACTGAGAGATTCGCAACCTCACGTTATTCCTCCGGCAATATATCCTGACGCAGTCGTTATAGAATCCGTTGCCCGGCGGGAAAACATAAATTCCATTGACCGGTTATCCGCGATTTTCGGTTTGTCCGCAAACCAGATACAAACTATCATGAATGTGGATTTAGGCGTTCAGTCAACCCGCGAGAAAATCAGCCGGCGAAGAATCGCAAGAGAACTTGTGGATTCCATGATCTAATACCAATTAGCAATCAAAAAACTATTAACTCCACTTTGTCATTGCGAGGAGTTTTGTATAAGCAAAACGACGCGGCAATCTCATAGGCGATAACCTACGAGATTGCTTCACCTTATTCTAATGTTCTAATGACATGGACATTTTGAATACAACTTAGTATAACTTTACATCTGGAGCGAATTCGCGTTTTAAAATATAATTAACTGGAATGCAAAGCATGGTAAAAAGTTTAGGATCACTGAAAAAGTTTTTTTTATTGTCATTGCGAAGCTAAGAAAAAGCTGTGGAAACCTCAGTTCTGATGATTTTGAGATCATCACGTAGTTTTGCTTTCGCAAAACTACTCGTGATGACATAGAAATTTAAGGTTTCTCAGTAATCCCAATTTTTGATTTTTTTTTCAAAAAGAAGAGTATCTTTTTTATTTTAAATTCTCTAAAATGAAACGCGAACCGGCATTATTTTTTTTCCTTCTGATTTTTGACGCTGTAAGCGAAAATAAACCAGTAATCAGCAGAGATACGCTTAGCGATTCAGGGACAGCATTATTTACCGGATCCGACCCGCTCCAGCCGGTAGTGGTTAATTCCGTATAAGCAAGAGTTTGCAGTCCTATAATTTCCTGAGAAAAAGTAAGCAGTCCGTCAATATCAAATTCATACATCTTGATTTTGGTATCCGAATAATCGTAACCCAGTCCGACAAAAGATTCCGTAACCGGATCGAAAAATAAGCTGTTGAGCGCAAAATTGTTTTGCGGCGACGTGCTCCACCATACGGTTGTATCTTGCGTATCTATATTGTATTTAAGTATGGAATCAGTATAACCGTAACTCTGGGTATTTGCGCCGAAATACAGGTTGTTCTGGTTATCTATGGTTAAAGTAGTCGAGCGGGTAGTTCCGATTTTTGTCCAGCCGCCGGTAATGTCTATTTCGTATAATCCGCCCTGATGCGAAATCATATACAGGTTATCGTTATCTCCTTTTCCCTGCACTAATCCGTATGCTCCGCCGCCGAGATTTGTCCATGGAGCGGTAATAACCGGCGAAGACGGGTTTGAAACGTTTACTTGGTAAATCCGATTGGGAACCTCATGATATGACGTAACGTAGATGTTTCCGTCTTTGCCTTCCACTATACCAGTCAAGGCGTTGGCTGAAGGCACATTTACCGGTTCAGCCCATAACAGGGCACCGGAAGTATCTATTGCGTAAATTAGTTCATTATAACAGTCTACAACAAGAAGATTGTCTCTCTGATAAGTTGTTACGTAGGTGATATCCTTACCCGGAAGATTGAAAATCTGGACGGCCTGATTCGACCCGCTTTCTATTTTATAGACTCCCGGCGTGCCGTTTGCGCGGTTGGATACATAAACCGTAGGAGCGGCATAAGAGTTTACTGCGAACACAAAGAACAAAATAAACGGGATAAAATTTTTCATAAACAGAGCCTCTACATTTTATAAGTTAGGATATAGAATTTTTTGCGCTATTTTGCGTTTCATTTTAAAATTTTAAAGACAAAAGATAAAAAATACTCTTCTTTTTAAAAGAAGAAACAAAAACTTTTTCGCAATGCTTTGCATTGCGGCTTATTATAACTTAAAGCACGAATCAATATTATATACTTTATTATACAATGATTTAAGAAAAAGAGCAATATTTCTGTAACAAAAATTCATGAGGATAGTGCAAAAATTTTTTTATATACGCGGATACACTACAGCCGAATGTCGCGTTTATTCTCGCCGACAGCGGCGCTGACTGCTTTGCCAACATTGGATATGATATCCCACTCGGTTTTTATCAGGCTGATTATGGAGTTCCATGGGCTGTTTTCAGGATCATAATAGCGCGCGCCCTTATGGATCTCCTGACTATATATATCGAGTATTTTATCGGCGCATTTGTCTATCGAAAACCTCAATGACGTTTCCCGAGCGGATTTTTTTAGTTCAAGTTTTTCATTCTCGCCAAGCGAAGCGTACCATTTTATCGCCGATACAAACTCATCGGTATTTTCGCCGGATATGAGCCTGCCGTTGAAGTTGTCTTTGACTACCTCAACTACGCCGGTTGCAGAAATTGCGATTACCGGCACGCCCGCCGCCATAGCTTCAGCTACAACCAGCCCTTGCGTTTCGGTTGTGGAAGCGAAAATAAATATGTCCATCGCGCAATAAGCGTCGGCAAGATCGGAATTCTCAAGAGTAGCGGTAAAATGAACTCGCGAATCGAGCTTCTCGGTTATGAAAAACTGTTTGAGCTCTTGCTCCATCGGCCCCGTGCCGACAATTAAAAAATGAGAAGCCGGATCACAACGCAAATACTTTGCCGCCGCCCGGGCTAAAAACTCGGGATTCTTTTCTTTCGCTATCCGGCTGACGAATCCCATAAGAAACGATTTTTCAGGGATATTGAACTTTTTCCTGATGTTGTCTCCGTTGCCTTTGCGGAATTTGTCAATGTCTATTCCCGTAGGCACAACGTCAATTTGCGTATTAACGCCTCGCGCCTCAAGAAGACGGGCTATACTTTCGCTCGGAGCAATTACGCGCGAACACAAATTCGCATATCCGACGGAGAGCTCAATGACAAACCGTTTCATAACAAGCGAATCGCCCGGCACATAGTGAGTATAGCGCTCATATAACGTATGGTTAGTGAAAACGAGCGCGATATTGTATTTGTGTGCTACTCTTATGGCAGTGCTTCCCATAAGAAACGGGTGATGCGAATGAACGATATCGGGTTTAAACTTATCGAGTTTGTCCGATAATATACCCGCTAAAGGAAGCTTGACTGAAAAATCGGTGCCGTTGAATTTCTGTATGGCCGGCACTCTGATTACATGCCGTTCTTCTTTACAATTCTTAAATTCAGGAGCAATAATTAGTACTTTGTGCCCGCGTTCTCTGAATTTCTGCGAAAAAATATCCACCGATCTTTCTACGCCGCCTACAAAAGGTTTGTATGTATTTGTCATCATAATTATATTCATAAAACTTCCTAAACGGTTATTTCAATTTCACAAATCCCTTTGCCGGGTTTTATTGCCGGGTATCCGGGAAGCCTGACCTCAATTTCAGGTTCTTCAATCCATTTGCCTTCCCATTGTATTTTTATTCGGCTTGTGTCGGATTGAACCCGAACGAAAATTGTTCCTTTTAAAGTTGGAGCAGGTCCGAAAGAAAGAGTTGATTTTTTTATGTGCCAGTTCTGGGGTATTCCCGAACACAAAACCAGCGAACCGTCGTTCTCTTCGCGTACAAAACAGTTGCGCATCATCAGAATCCATTCTGCCGCCGCCCATGCATGCTGTCCGTCGCCCATACATCCACCTTTTGTCGCCGGATGAATAGCCTCAGGCCATTGGCCGGTAGGAGACGCGAGCCCGGCTATACCCTGCATCAGTTCGAAAAACCTGAAATCACCCGCCCGTAAAAGTATTTGCGCAATATGAAGGGTTAAATAAGCGTTTATACCGGAATGGGTGATATCGTGAAAAAAGCCCCCTTCGATTACGTATTCGTTGAGCAGGTGTTGTGCCGTATTTAGAATGCGGGCGTCGTTGGCTCCCCATAACATCAGCGGATACCCTGCGCAAAGCGACCCTATTGCGCCGCTGTCTAACCGCCGGTTGGCGGATGCGGGAATAACCGGATACCCGATTCGCTGTGATACGGTGTCTATGCTCGATTCTACAGATTTGAGAAATCCGGCCCATTCGCGCGAATACTGGGTTTGCAAGTTATAATCCCCATAAAGTCCCATAAGATACGATGCCGCCGCGAGCCCGGCTATACCCCAGAAGTTATCCCAGAAATAATGGTCGCTCGGCCCTAAATGTTCCGCGCTGAACCCTGCCGGAAAAAGTCCTGAATATATGTTATCTTTATGGTTTGGGATTCGTTTTTTTATTATCCAATCGGCAGCTTTTTTTATGGGACTATACCAGTTCTGAGGCGGTTTTGAACCGCTGATCCGGCAGTATTTTTCCATAATCCACAAAACCTGTCCGTTGGAGTCCCATTCGCCTTCCTGAGACAAAAAGTAGCCGGAATGTTTCTGGCGTGCGGGAAACTTATCGAGCAGTTGCCCGGCCCTATCTGTAAACCCGCAACAAAGAAGCGAGTATATGATAAAAACAGCGTCTCTGAACCAGAACCTCTTGTAAGTATAAGGCCCTGCGTAAATATCCGACGGCGAATGAAGTATAACCGTACGCACGGCGCAATCATATAGGAATTTGAATTTCTCATCGGGTATTTCCAGTTTGCAGGAGTCGGCAAGCGCACAATCCCAGCCGGTTATGTTTTGCAGTTTAAAAAGATGTTTGTTTTCCGGTTCGTAAGGTATATCCGTTACAATAGCGCGCATAATATTTGGTTTTAGTTCAAATATTGCCGCCGCCGACGCCATTCCCACATCGCATTTTATTTTTTTTGTATCTGATTCTGCGAACAGATGGTTGTAGACATCTCCCGAATTATAATTTGAGAACGCGATTAAATCAGGCCGGCAGTTGAAATAGATGTTATGCTGATGGTTGATTTTAAGCCCGCATTTATCCTCAATTAGGCAAATATTGTGAATAAAACTTATTCCTTCGGGATTAAACGGCCGGACGGATATCACCAGCCATCCTTCAGTATCTGCGCAAGCGAGATAATGTATTCTGCACAAACATTTTCCAGATTCATGAGCTACTTGCGCGGTGGAATCTATCCGCAGGTTTCCCAGCCGGGCGCTTGTACAGATTGACATAGTATTATCGAGGTTGAGTGTTTGCGAAACGGAACGCGATTTCGACGGAATAACGTTTTTGCCGTTGCCGGTAATAATCCAGCCGTCAATAGACCACCCGTCGAAAAACGGTGTAATCAGGCCCCGCGGATCGGCAATGGGCAGTTGATCGAATCCCGGCAGGCCGACTGCCGTCCAGTTGCGGTGTGTAAGGTTGATATGCGTTAATGAAAACGCGCGCGGTATAAACGATTTGCTTTTCGGGTTGAACTGCTGTTGTACCCAGAAAGGCCAAATCCAGTCAAGGTTATGCTGTATAGCCTGGCTGTTGATCAGCCCTCTGGCATGAAGCACAGCCCCAGCCCTTAGCAGTTCTATGGGGGCCATGACTTCCGAGGGCTGGGCAAACTGGCTTAATCTGTACATAAGGTTTACGGGGTCTAAAAATCCTTTGGATTTCGCTAACCTGCTGATAATTAAGCGCCACGGCATCCATTTGAGCCACATTCGCGTGTCTCCAGTTGCCGGTTAAAACCGACATTATTTTTAAATAGAGTTATTTTAGTACAGATATGATATTAGACATATTATTTAATAAAAAGTACATTTACAATATTGGGATTGCTGAAAAACCTTAATTTTCTATGTCATCACGAGAAGTTTTGAGAAAACAAAACGACGCGGTGATCTCAAAATCATCGGAGCTGAGATTGCCACAGCTCCTTAGGAGCTTCGCAATGACAATAAAAATACTTGTTCAGCGAGCCCATATTTTTTATATATAATATTACAATTACTGTTTACATTGTTATAACAGGCATGAATTTTTGGAGCGGTTTTATGGGGATTCACGCCTTATATTAAAGTGAGCCGCAATGTGAAGCATTGCGAAAAAGGTCAAAAAGAAGAGAATCTTTTTATCTTTTGAATTAATACTAAAAATAACCGGTAGCGGTAACGGTTTGCATCAGATCCTGCATTGTTCCAGCGCCCACGCGATATTTGATTCGGATATATCATCTACTATCTGGACAGACCCGATTTTATCGGGAATGACAATGCGTATTTTTTTGTTTTTTACTTTTTTATCATAATACATGTGTTCTATTATCACGTCGGATGTTATATCTTCAGGGATTATATGAGGGAGCCCTGATGAGGCGATAATAGCTTTTATTCTATGCACGCTCTCCTCATCAAGTCCCAGAACTTTTGCTCCAAGATAAGTTTCTGCCATCATGCCCATAGCTACAGCTTCGCCGTGCACAAACTTATCATATCCCGATATGGCCTCGATTGCGTGGCCGACAGTATGCCCGAAATTAAGTACGGCTCTCAGCGCAGATTCGCGTTCGTCTTTGCCGACGACCTCAGCTTTTATCCTGCAGGATGCGCCAATAACCTGTTCGGTACAGTTTTTGTCAAGTTTTAATATTTTTCTGATATTTTCTTCAAGAAAACAGAATAATTCCTGATCCCATATTATTCCGTACTTGATCACTTCCGCCAATCCCGCTCTCAAATGCCGTGGCGAAAGAGTAGTTAAAACCGACGGGTCGATGATTACCATTTTCGGCTGATAAAACGCACCGACCAGATTTTTGCCTTCTTTAAGGTTTAACCCTGTTTTCCCGCCGACACTGCTGTCGACCTGCGCAAGCAATGTTGTTGGTATCTGAATATAGGGTATTCCCCGCATATATGTTGCCGCGGCAAATCCTGCCAGATCGCCGACAACGCCTCCGCCGAGCGCGATTACAAAACTGTGGCGGTCAAGATGAACAGATAGCATCTCGTGATAAATTTTCTCAAGCCACTCTATGGATTTGGTTTTCTCGCCGTCAGGGAGAATCAGGGTCTCCATGATATGGCCATCGTCGTTTAAGTTATTGTATACTTTATCCAAATACCATTTGCTGACCACATCGTTAGTGATTATTATTCCGCGCGTTCCTGTTTTTAAATTAAATATGTATTCGGCGCAGGAATCCAGAATCCCGTGTTCTATGAATATCGGATATGACCTTGCTCCAAGATCGACCATTATTGTCTGTGCCATAAATTCACCTTTTATTTAGTTGCTCAACGGTTATTTTATCCATGCATTCCTTCATTTTCCTGAATACTTCAGGATCGGAATTTGTCTGGATCATTTTTTTATAAACTTTTACCGCCATGGCATAATCTTTCGCTTCATCCTGATAATACAGGGCGATTTGATTAAGAAGCTGATGATCTGTGGGTACCAGCTCGATTATCTGAAGGTAACACTCGCTTAGCCTCTCGTAAAGTTTGTGTTCTTTGCAAAACTGCGCTTTCATCTTCCATAAATCTATATTGCCGGGGCTAAGCTGAGTTGCTTTATCTATAGCGTTATACGCGCGGTCGTATTTTTTCTGTTCGTTAAATATCAGGTACAAATTGGCGTAAGTCCTGAAATCCGACGGATCAAGCTCAATAGATTTCTCAAAATACTGGGCGGCAAGATCATAATTGCCCATCGCCATGTATATTACTCCGATAGTGCCCATGTTGCGCGGATCGTTCGGCCGGTAAAGATCGGATAGTTTCGCTTCGCGCAAAGCATCTTCATACATATTTTTCTCTATATACATATTCGCGATACTGCCGTGAGCGCGAAAACTTTCCGGTGTGGTTTGTGCGGTTTTGAGCCAGAGCCGCTGGCTGGTTGCCCAGTCAAAATTGCGCCTGATTGTAAGAATGACAAAAAGCGCCAGAATAACAAAAAACGAATATGCCATTGCTCTTTTTACCCATTCCGGTTTGCCGGGATAATACCTGTCGTATATAAATCCCGCCAGAAACGCGAAAGCAAACGATGGAATATACAAAAACCTGTCCGCCATAAAAACACCTATCGGAATAATATTTGAAGCTGGCAGAAGCGTCAGCGAAAACCATACAACCGCAAACACAACCGGTTTTTTCTGATCAAAATAACATTTTACGGCAAACCACAGTATACCAATAAAAAGTATTACCGGCACAATAAAATACGGCGAAAATACGCTCGTTACCACTTCCGGCGCGTAATCTATGGATAATCCTACCGGAAAGAAGAGTTTCATCACATAAACAAACCAGATTTTAGGCATGGTCAGCAAAGTGTATAACCACGAACCTGCAGGATACTCGTGAGAATATTTCACTGGCCCCGCATATACCATATTGCGCAAAAAAATGTAAATTACCATAGCAAACGTGTAAGGCAGGGTTTTGCGGATTATATCGAGTATATAATAAGAATAGTTTTTTGTGTGGATTACCTTGAAATACGCCCACAGGAAAAATATTATAAAAAAACCGGCGGCGGAAGCTTCTTTGCATAACAAAGCCAGCAGAAAAAACAGGCCGGAAAAAAACATCAGCCTGATATCTACGCTGTTTACGGTAAGAATAAAAAAGTAAAGCGAAGTAATCAGAAAAAACGCCGCGAAAATATCCGTGCGCCCGCTGATAAACGATACGGATTCCGTATGAACCGGATGAAACGCGAATACCAGCGCCGCCAAAACCGATGAAGTCAGGCTGAAAAAATAAAGACATATCTGAAGAACCATAAATGAAGTTAATGTATGCATAATCACGTTTGTCAGATGATACCCTGCAGGATTATTTTTGTAAAACAGGTAGTCCAGCATTAAAGAAACTGTTATTACCGGCCGGTAAAAAAGCCCTTTCTGCGACTTGAACGACGCTTCCCAGAAATCTACACGGAAAACATTTTTTATGTTAGATATATCCCTGATAAAATGGTTTTGTTTTATAAGCAGAGTATCGTCCCACACGAAATCGCCGGGTATTGAATTGAAATAAACCAAAAGAGAACCCGCGCATATAAGAATAAACGCAATCAACCTTGTTTTCATTTGCCTGTATCCGATTTTATAAAAATGTTGGCGGATTTTTTTTTCAGTAAAATATAATATTTTTTTTCGAAATTACGCAACTTAAATAAAAAATCACGTCATTTATTTTTATCTATTACGACAAAAAAAGGTTCTCCGATACCTGATAGATCAATTTTGTGCACCTTCATGTTTATTTTTCTAACCGGAGGAAGATAATATATTTTTGAGCCCGACTGTTTTGCAAACTGCATTTTTTTATCGTCAAGAAGATACGCGAAGTAAACATTGCCCAGCTTGTATTTGCGCGCCTGCTCAACTGTTTGGGGAAACCATGACCCGAGTACGAAAATACCTTTTGCGCCAATACCGCGGGCAAAACCGATTATTGATTCTGCGAACTTGATTCTGTCAATTCGCGTTCTGCGGTTTGCGAATATGGACGAATCATGAATTTTTGTAAAACCAAGAGGTATAAAAGAAGATAAAATTATCACAACGCAAACCGCTTTAAAAATTCGCCCGTCCATAATGCGTTGCGCGAATAGAATAAAAAAAGGTACTGCCGGTATAAGGTAACCGGATTCCGCCGGAAGAAACACAAACAGCGCCAAATAAATAATAACTGCCATTATCCATATCATAACCTCAAAATTTTTCGTCCGGTTTGCCGTGCCTGCCGGATTTTTGCGGTTGATCAATTTTTTTGATAAACACATAATCCAACCTGCCGCAATCGCTATCGCGCCCGGCCATCCCCACACATTTAAAACAATTCTGCGCAGAAACAAATCCGGCGGCGGGTAGAAGATATCGTAATAAGTGATAAACCCTGTACCGTATTTATAAATTACCGGAATATAACAGATTATACCCGTACATAACGCCGTTATCGCGAATAAAGCGGTTTTTTTGTAGTTGCGCGGGTTTAATATTAAAACCAGCAGTGCCAACGGAACTAAAACTCCAATCGATGTCAGCCTGCAACCCTGTGCCAGCCCGAGCGCAATTGCACAGCATATACAGTTTCGGCGCAAAACGAAATATAACGATGCCATAAGGAAAAACAGAGCCCAGATATAATCCATTGAATTTACGCTGTTTATGTATATAACAGGAGTAAACGCCAGAGCGGATGCGGATAGATAGCGGTTTTCGCAATGAAGTTCTTTGAGCGCAAGCATAAAAAAATAAACCGCCAGACAGCTTAATATTGCTGTAATTAAATTAAAAATAAAGCAATTTGCGCCGAAAACTCTGTATGCAAGAGCATAAAAAAACTCTACTACCGGATAACCGGGTTTGCGCGATGCGGCGTACGTAAGATTGTGCGATATAAACCTTGCGGCGGCAACCATTCTCCATGCGTCGGGGTCGTCTCCAAAACCGGCGGATAAAAAAGGGAGCCGGGATAAAAAAATACCTGAAATAAACAGCGGAATTTTAATTAAATCGGCTTTAGCTGGATTTTTAAAAAAGCTGTTCATATAAAAAAACTCCATTTATTGAACTTAATATTGATTTATGTTTCATATTAATATATTAACTTATATTAACTCCCAAATGCTTAACATCAAAAAGTTTTTGTTTCCTTTTTCAAAAATAGGAAAGTCTTTTTATTATCATTTTTTAAATGAGTCGAATATTCGCATAAAACGCAATTATTATATATTAAATTGAAAAATATTTATGTATATTAACGTGTTAAATAATATAAATTAAGATCGCTGAAAAAGTATTTTTTATTGTCATTGCGAAGCTCCGAAGGAGCTGTGGCGATCTTAAGCTATGATGGTTTTGAGATCACCACGTCGTTTTGCTTTCGCAAAACTTCTCGTGATGATATAGAGATTCAAGGTTTTTCAGCAGTCCCAAATTTCCAAAATTCAACGTCTAAACCGTAATTGCCGGAGGAATAATTAATATATATGATGTTTTCAATTAACACATTCCGCCGGCGGATAATAATACTGGTATTATCCGCCTTATTTATTTCTTATTTACAAGAAACAGTTGTTTTGGCTCAATCGCCTGAATCAGCAGTACCGTCTGATCCGCAAAAAACTGATGAATCGCCTTTAATTAGAATTCAATCACAGCTTGAGAAACTTGACGGTGAGATATCACGGCTTGAATCTGTCGTAGCAGTTAAACCGTCCGGCGGGGCGCAGGAACCTGTCAGCGTATCAATAGTGTCTTCCGAATTGGATCTTATGAAAGAGCTCCGCAATATCTATCTGCGCCAGATTACCGCTCTTCAGCGTAAGGAAACGCTTGTGAAATCGGATACCGATCTTGATAAAATGATTGACGTATTCCACTCAAACGGGATACCGGAAAAACCGCCGTACACAATCAAACTTTTCGATTCCATGCACGATCAGCTTGAAGCGGAACGAACTAAACAGGATACCCTAAGGCTTGCCATAGATACTTCAAGGAAAGAGCTTGCAGATATACAAGCGATTCTAAAACTGGAAGAGAAATCTTATCGCGAACTCAAAGACCAGATTAAACCGGACAATCCTGACGATAAACAAAAACTGAAAATCGCCCAGTTGAAAAAGTCCGTTCTGAAAAGTCTTGCGTATCACAAGGAAATCCAACTCGATATAGCACGTCTGGAACTTAAAATAAATCAGAAACATATTGATTTTATCAAAACCAAGATAAATAAGATAAAAAAACATGTAAATTTCACGCAAAAAGAGTTATCCGAAAAAATAGTGGAACTCGAGAAAAAAACCGGAGAAACCGAGCGTCAGCTTCATCAGGCTAAAATTAAATTAAGCGCTAACGAAGCCCGTCTTGCCGATGCGCGTGAATCGCTAAAATCCGCGCGCGGTGAGCTGGAGATCACCAGACAGCAGAATATACTCGACAGCAAAGAATCTTGGGTTCAGGCTAGCGTCGACCAAGTGGAGATGCTTGAGGAAACTCTCAATAATACGGCTATAGCGCGTGAATTATGGGACAGGCGGTTTGCAGTTTTTACCAACCGACAGTCGGATGACTACGCCAAATGGAAACAGGAAATCACTACTCTTCTTGAAAACACTAAACGGACACGGCAGGTGCTTGAAGCGCGACTTTTAGACCTGAAAACAACGATAACAAACCTGCGCAAAAAACTCGAATCGTGGGATACTTCCTATGGTGCAAAATCCGATGCCGAATCTAAACTCAGGGCATTGGAGAAAAGCGAGGAATTTATTAGCCAGCGGTTATCGGACATCATTTCGCTGATCAGGCTGGCGGAACTGCTGAATTTTCAGGTTCAGGAAGAACTTCAGCACATTACTCTCAGCGACGGGATTTTGTGGTTTAAGAAACTTATTTATAACGTATGGACTTTGGAATTGTGCGTTATCGGCGAACAGTCCGTTACGGTAAAACGGGTTATGCAGGCTCTTATACTCGTTTTTGTCGGTATTTATTTCTCCAGAAAAGTTACTTCCATCATACGGAAAGAAGCTGTACTTCATACGCGTCTTGACGAAAACAGCGGAAAAGCCCTGGAAAAGTTAATGTATTATTTTTTACTGCTTTTAATCGGGCTTTTGGCTCTGAACATATTGAATATCCCTCTGACTTTATTCACTTTCTTTGGCGGGGCCATTGCCATTGCCATAGGGTTTGGAGCGCAGAATTTGCTTAACAATTTTATCAGCGGCCTGATAATAATGTTCGAAAAACCTATAAAAATAAACGATATTATTCAATACGAAAATAATTTCGGCAGGGTAGTCGATATAGGTGCGCGCTGTACGCTGATCAGGCTGATGACAGGTATAGAAATTCTTGTGCCCAACAGCTCAATAATAGAGAAAACCGTAACAAACCTTACCTTTTCCGACTATAATATTCAGCAGTCTATAAGTATCGGCGTATCTTACGGTTCTATACCTAAAGAAGTGGAAAAAATCTTGCTTGATGTGGTTTTGTCAGATTCAAGAATACTTAAAGTACCCGAACCGATAGTATTGTTTACGGAGTTTGGCGAGAATTCTTTGAATTTCGAGATTCTTTTTTGGATTCAGATATCAAGGCTCGTAGACTCGAAAGTGGTAAGAAGCGACCTGCGATTCAAAATCGACGAAAAATTCCGCGAGGCCGGAATCTCAATCGCTTATCCTCAAAGAGATATACATATAGATACATCAAAACCCATTGAGGTAAAAGTGATTCAATGACATTTTAAAAGACGATACTTTAAAAGACTTTGTTCTATTTTAAAAAAGAACCAAAAAACTTTTTCGCAATGCTTAACATTGCGGTTTGAATAATAAGAGAGATTGGCGTAATCAATATTCGCGCCGTCCGTCGATGGCTTTCATCAGAGTCATTTCATCGGCATAATCCAGACTGCTTCCCACAGGCACACCGTATGCTATGCGAGATATTTTGCCCACACGTTCCTTTAACATTTGCGCGGCATATATTGCCGTTGCTTCGCCTTCAACATCGGAACCCGTTGCAAGAATAATTTCGGCGACATTACCTTTAGAAACATACTCCGCGAGTTTGTCAAAAGCCAGTTCATCAGGGCCTATCCCGTTTATGGGAGAGAGTTTTCCGCCAAGCACAAAGTAAACGCCGCGATACCCGCCTCCGCGTTCGACGGCAATCATGTCTCTGGACTGCTCAACCACACATACCAGCGATTTATCCCGCGCAGGATCGGAGCATACCCTGCATATAACGGAATCGGATAATCCGTTGCATTGTTCGCACGACCGCACTTTTTTCTTCAATTCAACCATTGCCTGCGCAAACTGTTCTACATCACCAACAGGCATATCGATCAGTTTCAGCGCCATTCGTTCGGCGCTTTTATAACCTACACCGGGGAATTTGGAAAACCATTTGATAACCTGTTCTATGGATTGCGGGTACTGGCGCATATCAGAAACCGAAACCGGGTATCTTCAGACCGCCGGTGATTTTCTCCATCTGTTCCTGCATCATTTTCTGAGACTGATCTACAGCCTGGTTTACCGCCGCGGTGATAAGGTCTTCGAGCATCTCTATATCGTCAGGGTCAACCGCTTTCGGATCGATTTTAAGTTTGACTATATGCTGGTCGCCGGTCATGCGCACGGTTACCATACCGCCTCCGGCGGTAACTTCGGTTTCTTTTCTGGCAATCTCTTCCTGCACACGGGTCATTTCATCGTGCATCTTTTTTGCCTGTTTGATCATCTTTCCCATACCTGACATTATGGTTTCCTCCTTACGGTTATAATCTTGGCGTCAAACGTGTCTATTAGTTTCTCAATTACGGGATCTTTGAGTATCCGGTCTTCTATCCGCAATCCGATTTCGGGTTTATCCGCAGGCGCCTGTGCCGGTTTTGATTCGGGTAAGCCGGATTCAGGTTTACGGCCGGATTTTTGTGCTGAGTTATTACCGGATACCTTGAACCGGACATTTATCGGTTCTGCGAAAAAATTTTTCAGTACCTGCGCCACTTCTTTTTCCCTGTCCCTGAACAGGCTGAAATTAAATTCGCCTACTCCAAGATACAGCGTGCCGTCTGCAAATTCTTCAAGCGTAACGCTATCTTCCAGAAAATGGCTCAGAAGTTGGTTGCCGCACGATCTGCATACGGAATGCCACGATCTGGAAATAGTATCCAGATTAATTTCCGGTTTTTGTTTGGATTGAGCTTCAATGGTTTGAGCGGATACGGGGTTTATTTGCCCTTCAGGCGGGTCAAGCTCGTTCGGATTGGCAGGTTGCGGTTGACTGCGCAAAGGTTCGGCCGGTGCGGATTCAGGTTCGTTTTGCGCAGGGAACTCGCATTTGGCATTTGGGCGAGGTTGTTTGTCCAGTCCGGTTTTATATTCGAGTTCAGACTTAGGATGATGCGAAACCTGATTGCGCGGGCCGGGTTCGGGCGGTATTTTTGCGCCGGATATGCGCAGTCGCGCGTCGAGTTCCTCAAGTTTGTTGAGCGCCTGATCGACGGTTAATATGGATTTGAGCCTGCTGAGTTTTAAAAACAGCAGTTCAAGAAGTATCTGTTTGGATAAAGCGTAGCGCATTTTTATTGCTGTTTCGGAGATAAGTTCTACGGCAAACTCCAGTTCGCCGGCAGTATATAAATCCGATTGCCGTCGGTATTTATCTATAAATTCCGCCGGACAGTCGAGCACATCGGTTTTTTCCTCGAGCAGTTTTACTAAAAGAAGGTAGCGGAAATGAGTCAGCAGACCGTCCATAAAATGATTTACGTTTTTTCCGCCGGATATAATTGAGTCGATGATTTTTATTCCCTGCGCGATATCTTTGGAGTAAGCGTAACCGGCAATATCGAAAAATATGTCCCGCTCGTATACTCCAAGCACTTCGGATATCTGGTCGGCAGTGATTTTAGTTCCGCAGAACGATATTACCTGATCAAACATAGACTGTGAATCGCGCACTGATCCGTCTCCGGCTCTGGCGAGCGCATCGAGAACGCCCGGTTCAGCGTCGATTCCTTCGGATTGAGCGATTTCACCGAGTTTGCGCGCTATCTGGGCGGCTGGTACTCTGTGAAACTCAAATACCTGGCATCGCGACAGGATTGTCTGGGGAACTTCGTGCGGTTCGGTTGTGGCGAAAATAAAAATCGCGTGGGCAGGAGGTTCTTCAAGGGTTTTTAGAAGAGCGTTAAACGCGTCTTTGGTGAGCATGTGTACTTCATCGACGATATAGACTTTGTATTTAGCATGGTTGGGCACAAACTTAACGCTGTCCCGCAGTTCCCTGATCTCGTCAATACCTCTGTTTGATGCGCCGTCGATTTCGATTACGTCCATGCAGTTGCCCTGAATTATTTCAGTGCAGGCGGCGCATTTCCCGCAGGGTGTAAGTGTGGGGCCTTTTTCGCAGTTTAGCGCGCGGGCAAAAATTCGGGCGGTGCTGGTTTTGCCTACTCCGCGTGACCCGCAGAAAAGGTAACCGTGGGCTACTCTGTTGAACCGGATAGCGTTTTTGAGAGTGGTAGTGATATGTTGTTGCCCGATAACGTCATCGAACATAAGGGGGCGCCATTTGCGCGCTATAACTAAAAAATCGTTTTGCAAGGTATCTGTGCTCATTGGTTGCCTGTGAACGGTTTTTTATAAATAGTAGATCGGGTTGCCTGCGGCACACGGGGTAACTGCTTACCGTTGCTACCTTCCGGTCCTGGCGGGGTTTGGCGGTTTGCCCGTTGCACAGGACCCGATCGTAAACAAGTTAATAATCGTAATCAATCCGGAATGCGAAGCATTCCGAAAAAGTTTTTGGTTCTTTTTTCAAAAAGAACGAATTTTTTTTATATTCATGATATTGAAGATGCAATTCAGGTAATAATATCAGTTAAGGCGCATAAAATCAAGCCGCTTTTTTTGCACTTGGAAAAACCAATAACGTTTAAATGAGAAATACTGTTTGTTTTAATATTGTCGCCTCTTTAATAGATATTATAAAAATAAATTATGCTTTAGGTGGTAATCATCTATTGTCCAATCCATATTCAGGCATAATAAAATTTATTTATAATAAAATTGTTTTATGTTAAATTAATTTGTTAATAATTAATTATAATAAACCATATTTAATGCCCAACAATTTCATAAACAAGGAGGATAAGATGAAAAAAGTATTTTTTATGTTGTTTTCTTTCATAGTATGTATGGGAGTAGTTTCTCTAAGTGAAGCTCAGATCAATACAAGTACCACTTATGATCAGGTTAAGCCGAAGATATTTAGAAGCAATACGTCATACCTTGTTGTATGGGAACAGTCAGCACAAAACGGGCCATCAATCTCCTCATATATTATGTGCCGTACTTATGACCTCAGTGGTAATCCATTAACAGATGTGCTTAATTTGTCATCAGGAACTTTTTATAGTGAAGGGTCGGCTTATAACCCTAAAGTATGCTCAAATGGAACTAATTTCCTTGTTGTGTGGGCAAATGCATCGAAACGGATAAAAGGTCGGTTCCTTACTGCATTGGGGGCAATAAACGGATCAGAATTTGAGATTGAGTCGCCATCAGGTTTCATGGGGTATCCAGATGAAATAGCGATTGCATCGGACGGTACAAATTATTTTGTCATCTATAATGTGGCATATCATGCGAAAACAATCTATGGAAGAATTGTCTCTGGCGACGGATCGGCAGTCGGCAGTAAAATATCAATTACCACAACCGATTTTGCGCAGGATATCTCTATTTCATCAAACAGGTTTCCGTATTATGCTTCATATAACACATATTTAATCGCTTGGAGCAGATATCCTTATAATGGCGGGACATACAAAGTGTATGGTAGGCTATATAACACAAGCGGAATCCCCTTAACCAATGAAACGCTTATCAGTACTTCATATCCTACTAAAGATCAGAAAGACGTGGCTATCGGCACAAATGGATACGATTATCTTGTTGTATGGACAACTCCGACCGATACGGATACCTGGGCGGGAGTCAGGGGAAGGAGAATTTTTTCAATCGTGCCCAACGGAACAAGCTTATATTTCAATGGGAATGAATTTCAGATCAGTACAAATGATGGATCTCAAATTGAACTCAATCCAGAAGTCGCAGGCGGCAAAGAATTCTATTATTTAGTTACGTGGCAGGTTGACGACGAAAACGGATTAGGCGTTTTCGGCCAGTTTCTAACTTGGTCAGGTTCCTTTGTAGGTGGTGAATTTCGTCTGAATGCGGATTTATTCAGAGATCAGCAATGCCCTGCTCTTACGGCGTGCAGTTTTAACTATGGGCAACCACCGTTATCAGATTATAATTTCTTTGTAGTCTGGCAGAGCAATACATACGATTTAGGATACACACACCCGTCGAAAATTGGGTATGATATTTACGGCGGATTTTTCTCTATATCTGATCGGATACCGAAAAATAATCCAAAATAAAGACCTCTGCGCAACTGGAGGGTCTGTTTCAAGTATAATTTTTGGTGAAATTTTTCAGTTTTTGTTGGAAAAAATCAAAGCGCGATTGTTATTTTGCATTTGTTTTTTTCAATTTTACCTCGATTTTTCGGGGATTTTCACGGATTATGCCGCCTGAACCTTTCGTAACGCTTTATTCAAATTGAAGCAAATCGCTTTTAAACACAATTCGGCGTGTACTT
>Ga0067045_1027654_pt1 | contig 74803 bp, 58 predicted proteins | sample TerdegcTABiofilm_FD_59184 | JGI IMG/M metagenome (GOLD analysis project Ga0067045, IMG submission 59184) | Combined Assembly of (Gp0054472, Gp0054536) Wastewater bioreactor microbial communities from Singapore -Terephthalate degrading... | reverse complement strand
GGGCAGGGACGCCCGCCCTGGAGAAAGGTGGTCACGCTGGCGGGGCCGCCGCCCTAACCCCCGTTCCACCTGACGCGCTTTCGCGCCGACACGCGGTGAAGGCTGCGCGTGCGGCAGGGGGCAGGTCGCGGGGGAGGTCACGCCGCAGGCGCGCGCAGGTGAACTACTCCGTTGGGCGGCGAATGATAAGTATTTCCTGTTCTCTTTCATATATCCGGGCTATAGGTGTAAGAAAAGAATGAGAATTCTGATTATAGAAGATGAATTTGATTTGGCTAATGCACTGGCGCGTGGATTGCGTCAGGAAGGCTATGCCGTGGATATTGCTGGGGATGGAGAGAGAGGATGGGAATTAGGCGAAATATATGAGTATGATTTGGCCATTTTAGATCTCAATTTGCCGAAACTGGACGGGCTGCAAGTATGCAAACGCTTTCGGAACAGTAAACCTGAGATGCTCATTTTGATGTTGACTGCTCGTAATCGTCTCGAAGACAAGGTCATTGGTCTCGATCTTGGAGCCGATGATTATCTGGTCAAGCCGTTCCATTTTGAAGAGTTGACAGCACGTATAAGAGCTCTGCTCAGGCGTGATCTCAGGGTGAGGGAACCGATACTCGAAGCAAGAGATTTGAGACTGGACCCGGCCAGTCGCATAGCCTGGCAAAAGAAACGGCGTTTGAGCCTCACGAAGAAAGAATTTTCTATCCTGGAATACTTAATGCGTCACGCCGGAGAAGTGGTTAGCCAGGAAGAGTTGATCGAACATATATGGAACGAAGATGTCAATCTTTTCACTGCGAGCGTGCGGGTTCACGTCCATTCCTTAAGACGTAAGCTCGGCGACAATCCTAATCTTCCACGCTATATTGAAACCATTGCCGGTATCGGGTATCGGCTGATCGTACTGGAAGAAGGTTATCCATGAAGCACATCATAGCATCGACCCGGCAGCGTCGTTTCATTGCACCCCTCACATTGCGTTGGCGATTAACACTTTGGACGGCTGGATTGCTTCTTATGCTAGGCCTGGGTTTGGCCTTATTCATCAACAGCATAACGGCCATTCGGATACCACAAGTTCTCCACATGGAACTTGAACCTACCTCCCAGCCTCTGTCCGATCCTGCGGCTGTCCCGCTTACACCTTTGCCGGAAACGTCACCGTTCTTTGTAGAAACACCAGCTTCACCAACCCCCAGTATACAAGAAGTTGTTATTCGTCAAGTGCGTATCATATCGCTGTTCGGGATCGGGCTGTTTGTTCTTGTGGGAGCAGTAGGTGCATATGGGATAGCCAGGCAGTCGTTACGTCCATTGAACCATCTTGCTCATCTCGCACAGAAAATTCAGGTCAAAACCCTTGATCAGCGTCTGCCAGCAGATGGGCCGCCGGATGAATTGAAAGAATTAGCAGATGCCTTCAATGGCATGCTGGCGCGGTTGGAGAGAGCCTTTGAACAACAAAATCGCTTTGTGGCTGATGCGGCGCACGAACTGCGTACACCATTGGCAACCTTACGCACAAACCTGGAGGTTGCACAAAGAGACCCTAACATGACTCTCTCCGACTATAAGGAGATATCCAGCGTTTTGGAGCGGGCGTTGAACAGGCTAGAAAAGTTGGTAGAAGACCTTTTGCTGCTGGCAAAGGGGGAAAAGGAGCTTCGCGCCGAACCGGTAGAGATGGAGATTCTGTTGAATGAGATCATCCAGGAACTAGAGCCGCTCGCTCAGACTCGTCAGGTCTGTCTGGCTCTCAATATCATAGATCCGGTGACGGTGATGGCAGACGTTTCATTACTTGGCAGAGCTATCAGTAACCTGATCGAAAATGGAATTCGCTACAACCACTCCGGCGGTTCTGTTACAGTAACCGCGCGACGCGCCACGCACGGGGTAGAGTTATGTGTGGAAGACACAGGCAGTGGGATTCCGATAGAGGCGCAATCCCACATCTTTGAACGTTTTTATCGTGTGGAGACCTCGCGCTCACGAGAGCAAGGCGGCTCCGGTCTTGGGTTATCTATTGCGGCATATGTGGTTCAGTTACACAGTGGTTGGCTGCGATTAACAAAGAGCATTCCAGGAATAGGAAGTCAATTTACTATGTGGTTGCCTACCCTAGCACAGGCATCTGAAGAACCTCAAACTTAACAGCGGCTTAACACCGCATGTGCTATTCTGGAATTGCTTGGGTAGTCAAGTCATTCCTTTCTCAGGAGGTGTCAGATGCTAAGAAAAGTGCTTTATAGTATGGTCGTGCTGCTTTTGGTGGGCGGAGCGTTAGCGTGGAATCGGTGGGCAGCAGCTCAGTCTGTCCAAAATGAGGCGTGTCCTCCCGGTTATACTCGATATGCCGTGCTTGAACCCGTACAGGAGGGCGAACAAGCCTCGAAAATAACCGACCAGGGATGTAAGCCTATCGAAGAAGCAAGAGAACTAGTCTTTCTGGACCCTATTCGCCCAGGAGATGCAGGATGGGAAATTGCCCCCTATCAACCAACCGAACAGGCTAAGGTGGTTCAGGGGCCAAGCGAAGAGACTGTTTACCGTTGCGTCATTTTTCTTGACCCGATACAACCTGGCGAGGAGTCGTCCAAGGCTTCCGCGCCTGTTTGTTCAGCACAGAAAATCGATATGGTGGACGGTCACTCGCTTGACTCAAGTTACCTGATCGCCAAGTTCTACGACAACACCGGCTATAGTACTCTCCTTGTAGAATATTATGGAAGTTCAGCCTGTTCTTCTACAATCAGCTATGGAGTTACATCCCTTCCCAGTAGCCTTGACAACAAGTTCGCTTCTGGACAGTCGTACTCCAACTGCAACATCATCGACGTCTACGATTTTACCAACTATGGGGGACCCAACTACGCCTGCGGGCCGAATTGTTCGAGCTTCTATGCCCTGAACGACTATATAAGCTCGTGGCGAACTACCCCGTAGCACAGAATTCTCTAAAAGTTTAGGTTTCAAGCTACCCAAGTGGCGAGTTCTGCAAAAGCCCCAGGCTTGCAGGACTCGCGTTCTCTATTTTACAGAAGCCGCCCACTGATGTATGCTGTTGTCAACTGATGTATGCTGTTGTCAAGGGGAAGGACCTTAAAAAGCTCAAACTCGTGGGGTGCTTACGCCAATCTCGCCCCTGCAATGAAAGACGAGAAGAACGCCTGGCAAACAGACGCCCCTCTCGCCTTCCCTTTGGGGTAAAATGAGTATAGCGCGAGTGTGGGAAAGGGCCAGGTGGCCTGTGGGCCAGTCGATCAGGGCGTCAGGCAACAGCGTCCCTCTCCCCCTTGCTCAGTAGCGTTTGAGCAGGGGCGGAACGCGCGATATGCCATTGTCGTAGCCTGCCGACGACTCAGGTCACGGGCGGCGTCAAGGCGGCCAGTTCCGCAACGGTGGGCAGGGAGCGCAGTTCACCGCCAAAGCGGACGTGGGTCAAGTCGTCGCCGAGGCCGAGGTGCATCAACTGCCAGCGCACGAACTGGCGCGGGGTGAAGCGGCCGCGGTAGTCCTGGCCCAGGCGGCCTGACCAGACGAAGAACTTGGCGGCCACCTTGTCGGCTTGGGCATTGTGATCGGCTTGATGGTCGTGGAGGACGTGCCAGACGACGACGAGCAGCTGGCGGGCGATGGCGACGATGGCCTGGTTGGCGGGCATGCGCTTGGATAGCCGCTCGAACTCAGCCTGCCAGCGCGGGTGGGTGCGCACGGCGACCCAGGCGGCCTCGACCAGGGCGGAGCGCAGGTCGGCGCGGCCGTGCTTGGTGATGCCGCCGTGACGGTGGGTTTGGCCACTATCGTGGACGTAGGTACCCAAACCCGCGTAGCCCACCAGGTTCTTGGCGTGCGCGAAGCGGGTGATGTCGCCCACTGCGGCCAGGATGATCATCGCCGTGATGAGGCCGATGCCGGGCAGTTGGATGAGGAAGGGGACCTGCGCTGCCCAGGGCGCGACGGTGCTGAGGCGCGCCAGTTCTTGTTCGACCTCGGCGAGTTGGGTATTGAGCAAGTCGAGGGTGGCGAGGTCTTGGCGCACGTGCAGCTTTTCGGTGGGCGAGAGGGCCAGTCCCTCCCACCAAGGGCGGTGCTTGGCCGCAAAGGGATCACCGTCTGGGGCGGCGAGGTTGTGGCGCTGTAGCATACTGTGCAGGCGATTGGTGGTCTGGGTGCGGGTGTGCGTCAGGCGCAAGCGATGCGCGGTCAACTCGCGCAGTTCGCGCACCGGCTGCGGGGGTCCCCAGACTTCCGGGATGAGGTTGAGCGCCAAGAGCTTGGCCAACACCTGCACATCGCGCTTATCGGTCTTGACGAGGGCCGCGCCGATGAGTTTGATGTGCGGCGGGTGGGCGACCACGACTGCACCGGCGTAGCGCGCTACTTGGTCATAGAGCGTCCAGGTGTTGGTGGTGGCCTCAATCACCACCTTGTCAGTGGGCTGGAGGTGGGCGCGGAGCCAGTCTTCCAGCTCCGCCCATTCCAGGCGGCGCGGTGATAGCACCAGTTCACACGCCGCATTGACGCCGCCGATGACCACATAGTGTTTGTGGGCATCAATGGCCAGATATCTGAGAAACGCGGGGTTTGTATTCATGAGCTGCTCCTTACACAGTAGAGTTTCGCCATGGAGCGGGCGAGCGCTGGGGCGCGGATTGGAGGCGCAGAGGTTCACCAACTGATGCGGACTCGGTGCGGACACCGTTCCAAAGTAGTATCCGACGGGCAGCCACAAAACATTACGGGCTTACCAGAGGTATCCCATGGGCGGCAACGGCTGGCCCTCACGCTCCGTGCCCCCTGGAGCGTTCCCGTCCTACTTGGGGACCAAGATAGCACGGTCCGCGTCCCGGCGCAAATACATTCTAACATTGCATCAACCCGACCGCGCTATTGCGCGTGCTGGCGGCGGTATTACACGCTTTCAGGTAGTCTGTTACCGAAGGGGCTTTCCACGCAGTCGGCGCGGCGGCTTATGCTTACCGTTAGGGCGGCGCCGGGCGGGAGTGGAGGTCACGTCGGCGGTGGGGGTGGCGGGCAGGGACGCCCGCCCTGGAGAGAGGGGGTCACGCTGGCGGGGCCGCCGCCCTAACCCCCGCTCCACCTGACGCGCTTTCGCGCCGACACGCGGTGAAGGCTGCGCGTGCGGCAGGGGTCAGGTCGCGGGGGAGGTCACGCCGTAGGCGCGCGCAGGTGAACTACTCCGTTATGCGTATAATGTGACCACAGCATGAGCTTAAATGAGACCGACACCCGAGCCAAACTGATTGATCCAGCCTTGCATAAGCGGGGTTGGACGGAAAACCTCATCCGGCGCGAGGAGACCGCCGGCGCCATCGAGATCGTGGACGGCAAGCCGCGCAAACGCGCCCGCGGCCGCGTGGATTACCTTCTGCGCGTTGCGGTCAATGCCGAAAGCCAGCCGGTGGCCATGGCGCTCATCGAAGCCAAGGCCGAAACGCTGCCGCCCGATCACGGTCTGGAGCAGGCCAAGATGTACGCCTCGTGCAAACGGCTTAACGTGCCGTTTGTGTTCTCCACCAACGGGCATCTTTTCGTCGAGTATGACGCCACGACCGGCCTGACCAGCCGACCTCGACCGCTGACCGAGTTTCCCACCCCGGACGAGTTGCGCAAGCGGTATGAGCAGGCCAGAGGCTTCCGGCTTGACGACCCGGCGGCTAAACCGCTGCTGGTGCGTTATGCCGGCGGGGAAGCTACCCGCCGCTATTATCAGGACGCCGCCATCCGCGCCGTGCTGGAAAAACTCGCCCGCGGCGAAAAACGCGCTTTGCTCTCGCTGGCCACCGGCGCGGGCAAAACCTTCATCGCCGTTCAGCTTTTGAAAAAAATCGCCGATGCCGGACTGCTCAAACGGGCGCTTTTCGTGTGTGACCGCGACGAACTGCGCAGTCAAGGGCTGGGAGCGTTTCAGAATGTCTTTGGCGCCGACGCCGCCGAGGTGTACGAAGAACCCGACGGCCGCAACCACGCCCGCAACGCCCGCATCCACATCGCCACCTATCAGACCCTCGATGTGGACACCGAAGACGGCACGGCCAATTTCCTCACCAAACACTATCCGCCCGATTATTTCAGCCACATCATCATTGACGAGTGCCACCGCTCGGCTTGGGGCAAGTGGTCGCAGGTCCTGACCCGCAATCCCAACGCGGTGCAAATTGGGCTTACGGCCACGCCGCGCATCCTGGAGATCACTGAAAGGTCCAAAGAGGCCGCAGCCGACCGGCAGATCACCGCCGACAATCTCAAGCACTTTGGCGAGCCGGTCTATGAATACGACATCGCGCAGGGTATCGAGGACGGCTATCTGGCCGCCTGCGAAATCCATCGCGTAGACCTGTTCCTGGACGACAAGCCGGAGACCGACGGCATCGAACGCGATGACCTGAAAGGCAAATCGCTGACCGACGCCGACACCGGGCAGCGCCTCTCGGTCGCCGAAGCGCGTGAACGCTACGGCGCGACTGACCTGGAGGACAAACTGCTTTTGCCCGAACGCGTGGCCGCCATGTGCCGGGAACTCTTCCGTCGGCTGTGCGACACGGGCGGCCCCGAGCAAAAGACCATCATCTTTTGCGCCCGCGACCGCCACGCCGACGCCGTAGCCGCTCAGATGAACAATCTCTATGCCGAGTGGTGCCGTCAAAACAACCGCCCGCGCCTCGACCCCTACGCCTTCAAATGTACGGCCAGCGTGGGCGGCGCCCAGTATCTGGCCGATCTGCGCGGCGCCAGCCGCTCGCACTTTATCGCCACCACGGTGGACCTGCTGACCACCGGCGTGGATGTGCCGATTGTGCAAAACATCGTCTTTTTCAAATACGTCCGCTCGCCCATTGCCTTTTATCAGATGATCGGCCGCGGCACGCGCCTGCACCCGCCCAGCGGCAAACTCATGTTCCGCGTCTATGACTTTACCAACGCCACGCGGCTTTTTGGTGAGGAATTCAAGAGCCGGTGGCAGCCGCGCCGGCAGCGCGAGAGCGCACCGGAGCCGCCCGAACCGCCCGAACCGACCATCCAGGTCGAAGGCTTTGAGGTGCGCGTGACCGACGCCGGCCGCTACATCGTCACCGAGGTGGACGGCAAGGCCATGCCGGTGACCGTGGAGGAATACAAAGAGCGGCTGGCCGCGCGGCTGGTTGAAGAAGCGCCGACGCTCGAAGAGTTCCGCGCCCGCTGGATCGAGCCGCCCCGACGCCGCGAACTGCTGGGCCGCCTGCCAGATGCCGGCCGCTCCGCCGTTTTGGTGCAGAAACTGGAGGGCATGGACGAGTACGACCTCTATGATGTGCTGGCGGAACTGGGCTATGGACTCCTGCCGCGCACCCGCGCCGGCCGCGCCGAGGCGTTTACCTACAAGCATCAGGATTGGCTGGCAGGACTGCCGCCGGCCGCCGCCGCCACGCTCAAAGCCATGGCCGCGCAGTTTGCCGCTTCCGGCACCGAGGGACTGGAAAACCCGCGCATCTTTGACCTGCCCGAGGTGCGCCGCGCCGGCGGTCTCGCCGCGCTCAAGGGCCTGGGCGAACCGGCCAGAATCCTGCGCGAAACCAAAGAGAGGATGTTTGCCGCATGAGCACGCAAGGTGATGTGACAAAACGCCCCCTGCCCCCAGGGTGGCGCTGGGTGAAACTTTCTGATCTGATCGTAACTTTAGAAAGTGGATCTCGTCCCAGGGGGGGGGCTTTGGGTATAGGTAGCGGTGTTCCGAGCATTAGTGCCGAGCATATGTTGCCAAATGGCACTTTTGACTTCTCTTCCTTGCGTTACGTTCCTTATGAATATTATGAAACTATGAAGCGTGGTCATATTCGTCGAGGTGACATCCTGATTGTTAAGGATGGAGCAACAACAGGGAAAACTTGCTTTATTGATGACACCTTTCCTTTTCGAGTAGCAGTTGTTAATGAACATGTTTTTATCCTTCGCGTTGATAACTCCCAGATTACCCCAGCATTTCTCTTTTTTTGGCTATGGGGACCGGAAGGACAATCCGCTATTCGAGCGAACTATCAAGGATCTGCTATTGGCGGTATTACACAGACTTTCGTAGAAAAAGTTCTTGTGCCAGTTCCACGTTTACCAGAGCAAGAGCGGTTAATTGCTGTTTTGCGCGAGCAGATGGCGGCGGTGGAGCGGGCGCGCCGCGCCGCCGAGGAGCAACTGGAAGCCGCCAAAGCCCTGCCCGCCGCCTTCCTGCGCCAGGTCTTCCCACGCGCCGGCCAACCCCTGCCCGCAGGCTGGCGCTGGGTCAAGCTGGGGGAGGTGTGTGAAATTAGGGCACGGCAAGTTGACCCCAAAGACTATCAGTTCGGTGCTTTGCCACACGTGAACGGCGAAAACATTGAGAGTGGCCTGTGTCGCTTGAAATACCTGAACACAGCCGCTGAGGAAGGTATGATCAGCGGTAAATACCTTTTCGAAAAGGGAGATGTGCTGTACTCCAAACTGCGGCCCTACCTGCGAAAAGCACTAGTAGCTGATTTTCGTGGCGTTTGTAGTGCAGACATGTATCCGATTCGCGTCAACCCGGAGTGGCTCGACCCCTATTTCACTGCTTGGTTACTGGTCTCTGACCAGTTTACAGCGTATGCCGATAAGGAATCTCGTCGCGCCAGGATGCCGAAGCTGAACCGCGATCAATTGTTTGCGTGGGAAACACCCCTCCCGCCGCTTTCCGAGCAGAAGCGCATTGCGGCGGTGTTGCGCGAGCAGATGGCGGCGGCCGAGCGGGCGCGCAAGGCGATTGAAGAGCAACTGGAGACCATCAACAAACTGCCGGCGGCGATTCTGAGAAAGGCGTTCAACGGAGAGTTATAAGCATGGCAAAGAAAGCAAACCACAACGGCAAACGCCACACCACGCCCCAGTCGCTCAACGCGGCGATCAAGAACATCTGCGACATCATGCGCCGTTCCAACTGCGCCGGCGCCCTGCAATACGTGCCGGAACTGACCTGGATTCTCTTTCTGCGCATCCTGGACGAGCGCGAGCAGCACGAGGCCGAGGCGGCGGAAGCCGTTGGCGCCGAGTTCACCCCGTCGCTCGAGCCGCCCTACCGCTGGCGCGATTGGGCCGCGCCGGACGCTCCCAAGCGCCGCGAGCTGGAAGCCGGCGCGCTGGGCGCGTTTTTCAACTTTGTCAACAGCGACCTCATCCCCCATCTCAAGGGCCTCAAAGACCGGCCCAACGCCACGCCGCGGCAAAAGGTCATCAGCGAGATCTTTTCCGGCATCGAGCGCACCCGCATTGACACCGAGCGCAACCTGCTCGACGTGCTCGACAAGGTCAACGAGATCAGCGCCGAGAGCGTGGACCCGACCCACGTCTTTACCCTCTCGCAGGTCTATGAAGGGTTGCTGCTCAAGATGGGCGAAAAGGGCAACGACGGCGGGCAGTTCTTTACCCCGCGCGAGGTCATCCGCGCCATGGTGCGGGTGATTGACCCCCAAATCGGCGAGACGGTCTATGATCCGGGCTGCGGCACCGGCGGCTTTCTGGCGCAGGCGTATGAACACATGGCCGGACCCAACAACGAAAAGATCACCTCGCCCGACCAACTGGAGACGCTCAAACGCCGCACCTTTTACGGCCGCGAAAAGGACAATGCCATCTATCCCATCGCGCTCGCCAACCTGATGCTGCACGGGATTGACGAGCCGCACATCTGGCACGGCAACACGCTGACCGGCGCGGAGATCTACGGCGGGCTGTTCCAGGACGCACCGGCGCTGTTTGACGTGGTGCTGATGAATCCGCCCTTCGGCGGCAAGGAAGGCAAGGACGCCCAGACCCGCTTTGCCTATAAAACCAGCGCTACCCAGGTGCTCTTTCTCCAGCATGTCATAGACAGCCTGAAGCCGGGCGGCCGCTGCGGCATCGTGCTGGATGAGGGCGTGCTTTTCCGCACCAACGAAACGGCCTTTGTCCAGACCAAACGCAAACTCCTCGACGACTGCGACCTGTGGTGCATCGTGAGCTTGCCGTCAGGCGCCTTTGTCAACGCCGGCGCAGGCGTCAAGACCAACCTGCTCTTTTTCACCAAAGGCAGGCCCACCGAACGCATCTGGTACTATGACCTTTCGGACATCAAGGTCGGCAAGAAAACGCCGCTGACGCTGGCGCACTTTGAAGAATTCTTCCGCCTGCTGGTGACGCGCGGCGATAGCGAGCATAGCTGGACGGTGACGCGCCAGGAAATCGAAGCGCGCAACTTTGACCTCAAGGCGGTCAATCCGCATCGCAAAAACGACGAGGACACGCGCACCCCGGAAGAACTGATCCAACTGATCCGCGCCAAAGGCAGGGAAGTCGAAGAGGCGCTGGCGGCGTTGGCAACTCAGAGGCCCGGGTAAGCGAGGAGTAAAAGGCGAACACGCATAACAACGGGTTGCAGCCGACGTTGCTCCACTGCGCTCCGCAACGCGGCTGAACCCGACCGTTAGGCCGCAGGGCTGCTCGATTCTTTGACCACAGTCCACGCCCGCCCACTTGCCAGTAACGCAAACCGTTGGGCGGCTCAATAAGTTTTTTGCCAACAAGCCACAGGTCGCTAGCGAAAGAATCGTTGAAGGAAACAAAATGCAACTCATTGCCATTAATTCAAGTTATCGTGGGGACACTGGTCACACAAAAATCTTACTAGACCATCTCTGGGCAGGGGCACGTTCTGCTGGTGCAGATTGTAAAACAATAACTCTGGCAAAACACAAAATCAATCGTTGCATCGCCTGCGGTAAATGTCATACAGCGGAGCATTATCTTGAATGCTTATACGCTGACAAGGATGATACCTATGAGATTTTCGCCCAAATAGCATCTGCTGATTTGGTAATCTATGCCACACCAGTCTACGTGTTTGGCATTTCAAGTTTACTCAAAATCTTTCTTGACCGTTATTACAGCACTGGTGACGTGAACCAGTTGCGCGTAACTCGAAGCGGGCTATTCTTTCATCATGTGAATGAAAAATTATGTTCCAAACCATTTGTTTCTCTGATCGTGTGCGACAATCTTGACACAGAAACACCGAAAAATGCACGTGATTATTTTCGCACTTTTGGACGTTTCATGGACGCACCTCACGTTGGAGAGTTAATTCGGAGTGGCGGACGACTCTTTGGATATGGGAAAGACTCAAAGGCAATAGAACGTTTCCCCAAAATTGGCACCGTCTACACGGCATATGAGCAAGCTGGGCGCGAACTGGCGCTAAATGGGTATATTGCCAATGCAACCCAGCGCAAAGCCAACCAAGAAATCATCTCCGTTCCGTTTTTTGGCTTGCTTAAACGTTTGATACCCTTTAAAAAAATAATGGTCGAAAAAGCACAGGAGTATTTTGCGTAAAACCTTGTGAGAGTTACAAGTAAAAGCCGCCCAACAAAGCGTGCACCTGACGCTGGGGATTCTGCGCAAATCTCAGGCAAGTTTTCTACGCCTTATCATTTTTCTGGTTGGACAGCTTCGCCGTCCCCCACCCCAGCGCAGGTAACGCAAACCGTTGGGCCGCTGACACGTAACGTCTTGCGGCTCACAATCGAACAATTCACAAAGAAAGGAGCCGAAGATGAAACAAAAACTCAAGATTGCTGGAGGCGCGTTAATCCTGCTGATGGCAGCCATTCCGGTAATGAGGCTGCTTGCATCAACCGGTATCTCCTCCGCTATGGTAACAGCGGGGCAATCTCCGCTGTCCACCCTATCCATTCCGGTCTGTAACGCCCCCTGGCCTACTCCCCCCGCTTTGGCTTGCCCCTGGCTGCCTACCCCTTCTCCACAACCAACGTCAGCATTTCCAACACCGACCTCGTGGAAGCCGCCAATCCCCCCAGCGCAAACACCTACCCCGCTGCCTCTTGTGTCTGTAACGAGGAGTCCGGCCGGTATCCTGGCATATCGGGGCAATTCGTTCCAGAGACGCAGCGTTGATGGACGCGGTAACGTAGCGCAAATTGCTCAAAGGTGGGATCTTCAACCACCCGTAGAAGTTTCACCAGGCTATGACTACTTTGCCCACTTTGACCGGCTTGTGCCTGCGCCTCGCGGCAAGTACGCGGTGGCTGTCGCCGCTACCGAGGCGGGGGATGTGGTGGACATTGTTGACGTGGAAACAGGCCAATCCAGGTGGCTTTACTGGTTGAATGCCGAAGGGAAACCTGTGAGTGCGGAGGGTGTCTTCTATGGGTGGCATCCCAACGGCTACGAGTTCCTGTTCCGCGAGGATAACGCGCCCGATCACGGCCTGTGGCTGGTGGACGCTCGCACGGGAGAACACCGACTCATTGCTCAACCCGCAACGGTGGACGTTTCTGGAGCAGCGATTTCTCCCGATGGACAGCGCCTGGTCTATGCCACCAACACCTTCGATGTGCACCAGATCTGGACGGCCAATGCCGACGGCAGTGAGCCACGTTTGCTCTTGGAGAGCGACATCATCGCCTACGTCTACTCGTGGTCGCCTGATGGACGCTGCTTGCTCTACGTTGGCGAACCCAGCGTCACTGCTTCCGACGCCGGTGGGCCGCTGTGGGTGATGGATCGTGAGGGACGAAATCGCAAGCCACTCAACCTGCCCTTCATCTTTGGCTTCGGTTTTCAGCCGGTTTGGTCGCCGGTGGGACATCGTGTGGCTGCCGTGGGAAGCGCCGACGACGAGATGGCCGAGTGCTGGGAAAGGGACGAGAGTTTCCGGGCCGATCCACTCTGCTGGTATAGGGGAACCGGGGTCTACGTAGAAGATGTGGACACCGGGGAGGCGCAGTTGACAGTCCTTCAAGCCATTCATCCTGCGTGGTCGCCGGATGGCTCGCTGCTGGCGGTGTCGAGAATGGATGAGCGAGAACAAGTAGACATCTGGTTGGTGGGTTGGGATGGCAGAGATTTGCGGCGTGTGATGGACACGGCTGAGGTAGATCGCCACCCGATTTGGCTGGCGAAGGAGGAAACGAAATGAGACCGGCCTTAAATCTCAAATTGACTATTTTGGGCCTAGCAGCTCTGTTAGGGACACTGATGTTCACTGTATCATGCACTCCGCCATCTACTTCGAGGATAGCAGCTACGTCTGTTTCACCGATCGAGTTAAACTCACCACTGGCTACACCGACGTTACAACCAACGCCGCTGCCTACCTCCACCCCTACGTGCAACCCACCGTGGCCTACTCCGCCGTCGGAGGCCTGCCCGTGGCTGCCTTCTCCCACGCCGGGACCCACTTCCTCTCTCCCCACCCCATTCGTAGTCCCCACAGCGGTGCAGACTTGCACGCCTTTACCTTTGCCACGTCCGGCGAATTCTTCCAGAGGTACTATATACTTTGCAGCGTTTTCTGCATCAGGAATGCCGCCGGAGAAACCCAGACTGCTATACGCCCCTATTGACGAGCGTGGTCAACTACTTGATGCTCCTTCTCCATTTACGTGGACTTCTGCCGATGACACACAGATGGTTGTTGGACGGTTGGGGGTCTCGCCCAGTGGCATATATCTGACCAGTATCTATGATACTGAGGAAGGCGAGTCAGTTGTTGTCGTTGATTTGATAGCTGCGCGGAAAACGACTTACGTCCACGGAGGGCAATTCTTTAGCTGGCATCCCAACGGTCACGAGTTCCTGTTTGAACAACAATCAGAGGCTAATCCTGGACTGTGGCTGGTCGAGGCCAGCACCGGTGAATACCGGCTACTGGCCAAGCCGGCCGCGTTGAGCTACACCAACCTTTCCGGCGCAGTTATCTCACCAGACGGGCAGGTGTTAGCCTATTGCATCGGTGGGATTTGGATGGCGAACGCCGACGGCAGTGAGCCTCGTCAGGTGCTCGATTCTGCAGCGGCTGTTTTCTCGTGGTCGCCCGATGGCCGTTACCTGCTGTACGGCGAATATCCACACGGAGGCAGCAAATCGGGCACGCCGTCTCCCCTGCCCCACCTGTGGCTGATGAACCGAGAGGGACAGAGCGTGCGCGCGCTTAGTTTGTCGTGGGAGTTGGGGATTGTGTTCACCGAACATCAGCTGCCAGTCTGGTCGCCGACGGGGCGATACATAGCCCACAGCAGTCCCCTCGATCCGGGCTTTTCCTATTGGCAGGGAAAAGGAGAAGACCATCGCGCCGATCCGCTCTATGCATTCGAGAACACGGGTGTCTACGTGGAGGACGTGGAGACAGGCGAGATATGGCTCGCTGCGGAGAACGCTCTAGACCCCATGTGGTCGCCGGATGGCTCCATGTTGGCCGTGGCCAAGATGGACGAGGACGAACAGGTGGACATCTGGATCGTGAACATCGACGAGCAAAGTCTGCGCCAACTCACAGATACGCCGGAGTTGGATCGTTATCCGATTTGGTTGCGTTCGCAATGACATGAGACAGGAGGCTACGATGAAGAACTTGCTTCTCTCCAAATATGCTCGCCTTCTGGCAGTGATTGGCGCTTTGATCTGCACAACAGTGCTGACTGTACTGATTCTATCGAACGGCGCTATGGCACAGCCGACCCTGTTCCTTTCGCCGTTGCAACAGCCCGATCCCTTTCTCAGCGTGCCTTACTATGGTGCGAATTATCTCACCGCCTATGTCGATCACGAGTTCCCTGATTACCAAATCAATAACCGCATTGTGCTTTACGATGGCCGAGTCATTCAGGCCACAAATGGGGCGTGCGGATGGAACAACCGGGATGAAGCCATAGCTTACTGGAGCCAACCGAATGGTCAAGGACAATGCATTTGGTATGAAGGGCATAGTGGCAACGATTTTGACCTGGAGTATGAGCCTGTGCTGGCATCGGCGGATGGAGCTGTCGTGCGCGCCGGATGGCAAAGATGGGATGACCGAACGGCCGGATATGGGCTTCATCTGCGCATCTCACATGATGGAGGTTATCAGACCCTCTACGGGCACTTGAGTGCACTCGCCGTGATCACTAACGCAATTGTCTCTCGTGGCCAGATCATCGGGACCAGCGGCAACACCGGCAACTCGACAGGGGCGCATTTGCATTTCGAGGTACGTCTGAACGGCACGCCAACAGATCCATTTGGCGGCTCTGGATCGCATTGGCTGTGGTATGACGGATCGTGGAGCGGCGACCAGTGGGTTGGTCAGCCAGAACCGAACTATGGAGCAACCTTTGTTGTTGACGATGATAACCAACAGGCTGGTGAGCCGGATGATAGCCCTTACTTCACCAGGGGACGTGGTGGATTGGGTGGAGTTTCCTGTCCGCCGGAGAACTGTCCCTATTGGTATCCTGTGACTACTACAGGATGGGATGGCGACATGCTGTACACCTATATGCTCGGCGATACGGCCGACTATTGGGCCAGGTGGAGTCCTCCACGCCATGGTCTCTACGAAGTCCAAGTGTGGATTCCAAACAATCACGCCACTGCCTACGAGGCGCGGTACTGGTTGGTTTCGTCGTACAACTATATGCCGTCTATGTATATGGTCATTGATCAATACGGGGTGTCAAATCGCTGGATCAGCTTGGGAATTCATCGGTTTGGTTCATATCCTTCTGCTCCCTGGGTTGGACTGTGGATATCTGACAGGGAGGCAAATCCGGGTGAGCATAACAGAAAATTCGGCGTAGATGCAATACGCTTCAGGACGCCGTGGCCAGTGTACATACCGTTGGCACTGAAGGATCATTGATAGGTTGGTTGTGGAGCATTTATCCTTTCAAAGGAAAAGGCGGCCCAACATGCGGCTCAAGCCGACAGCGCCTCCGCTCGCTTTGCTCGCTCCGGCGCTGCGGCTTAGCCGCCATTCGTTAGCACGTCCATCGCTCAGGCGGTGAGGCCGAAAAATCAACCAACCGAAAGGAGCATTGCCATGAGTTCTCGAAAAAAACAGGGGCGAAGAAATCACAACATCGCACGAGCATCGTCTAGCCAACGGCAAGCTTCGAAGCAGCGTGGCGGGTTCAGTTCGTATATCTGGACGCTCATAGTTGTTGTTGCTTTGATTGCGCCCATTGTCGCCGTCATTGTGTTTCAATCTGCTCAGGCCAACGCCATGCGCCCATCGGACAGTGATACGACGCATAGCGTGTTGTCCCCTCTCCCCACACCGACAGTTCAATCATTGGAACATAGCGGTGTAAGTGAGTCGTCCCCCTACCCGTACTTTTATCCCGACACCGAGGTGCTGGTTTATACCAGCAGTGGTGATACCGGCTGGCGACCGATGCCGTTTGGCGTAGTTCCTTGGGGAGTAGAGTTTCTATTTGACGGTCGTTTCTACGACGTAGATCCGCAAGGCCGCGTGCGCGTGAATCTGAGCGTAGAGGCGAACGCGACGAATCTCACCGAGGCCGACCGGCCGTTCGAGCCATACAACTCACGCTGGCCAGAGCCGGAAGATCTGGTGCGGTTCGTGGATCAGGACAACCAGCATTTGCTTCACAATCGGGCGGGGGCGTGCCAGGTGGAGGATCGTTTCTGGTTCCAAGGAGTGTTGTATAGATGTATCGCAGATCCCAACGACCCATCAAGCCTCATCGTCAAAAGCACATATCACGTGCTGAACGCTGATGGCCGCGTGTTGCCGGTGGAGGAGTTCGCCGTCGCTCGCGGCGACAGCCTGGATGAAGTGTACGGCTCACAGTTAGCATCGGCGGGGTTTGTCGGCGGTACGGTAAGCGGCAGCGGTGATACCTTGCTTGCCCGCTTTGACGGCGGCGCTCTACCCAGCGGTCTTGTTGGTGGACAGCAGCCCGGTGGCATCCAGAGTGGGATGAGTTCCGGCGGCGTCAATGGCATGCCGACTGACTTTGGCTTTGCCGGGCAACGATACGACAGCAGCACCGGTTTGATCTACATGGGCGCGCGGTATTACGATCCAACCCTGGGACGTTTCATCAGCCCCGACACCATCGTGCAGCAACGCAACGACCCACAGAGCTACAACCGGTATGCCTATGCGCGAAACAACCCGCTCAGATACACCGATGAATCTGGTCATTGTTGGGGCATTGCCAGCGGTCTGCGCAATGTTCCGGGTTACGGCGTCACTTGTAACAACTTGGATATGGCGCTTACCATCGCGCAACATCCTGAAGCTTCGGCAGGACAGAAAGCCGGAGCCATCGCCTACATTGCGACCGAAGGGACAGCCCATTTGGCTCTTGCAGTTGGCGGTGGCATATTGGCGTGGGAAGGTGGAGCGGCGGTAGTCGGCACTGTCGGTGGAACGGGAGCAGCAACTACAGCAGGTACAATGGCGACGGCAGCTTGTGCTGATGGGGATTGTGTGAATGAGATCAATATGGCTATGAACTTGGGTGCACGTGCGATCGAAGCCCTCTCAGCAGACGGCGATCCAACCAACGAAATCAACGCTTTGATTAATCCCCAGAACATCTCTCAAGCTCAGGAATACTTGAGTTCAATCGACGCACTAGATCCAGTAGTCTCACCGTACAATCAAGCAATGCTGGATCGGATGGCCCAAATAGCAAACGGCCAAATCCCGGCGACTGTCTACGACGTCCAATGGATGACACACGAGTTAGTAGAAAGTCAACTCGTAGCGAATGGCATGGGGTTGGAAGAGGCTCATCAAGCGGTTCTGCAAATGCAGGGGCTGACCTACAGTTGGGATCTATGGCCTACGGAAATGATACAGGCCTTCTATGGGACGCTTAGTAACCTGGAGTGGTTAAAAGTTGCGGCGCAGCGAGGACAGTGAGGAAGCTATGGTGACCAAGAACTCTGAAAAAAGTTACTCGCTGATTGCGCCAGTATCGGTCGAGTACGAAAGGGACAAAAAGCCAATGCCCTCTGGTTTTGCCAAAATCAGTTTGACCCTGGAACCATGTTCAGAGAATATGACTTTGAAGGTAGTCATTGAAGCAAACATAGATGATGGAAGTTGGCAACTGCTAGAGGCCCATAATGCTACCACGGGCGAAGTTCTGGAAGTATCACCGGAAATTGAGAAAGGCCTTTGGGAAGAAGCCCTTGTAGGTATTAACGAGGGTGCAGAGGCAGCATTACAAAACTATTTGGATCTACCAGTTAGGCAAGTAAAGGTTGTTGTTAAAAAGATAGCTTTTCATCCAGTATATTCCACGATTATGGCCTTCAAAATAGCAAGCCAAAAAGCTGTTGAACTCGCCTTAGATGAGGCTCGACAGCGAGGGCTGCTAGTGATTCTGAGCAACAAGAAGGAAAAGGGTGGCATCTATTGAGTATGCCGCAAGGTAGTACATGCAGACCTTAGAAAGGGCGTGCTAACACGGGCATCAAGCTGACGACCTTACGCGCCTTTTTTCAAGCGTTCCTCGTCTGTGAAGTATCTCAATCGGCAATGGTCCTCCGCTACAGCCGGTCGCAGCTTATGCCTGCCGTTAGGGCGGCGCTGGAGGGGAATGGAGGTCACGCTGGCGGTGGGGGTGGCGGGCAGGGACGCCCGCCCCGGCGAAAGGTGGTCACGCTGGCGGGGCCGCCGCCCTAACCCCCGTTCCACCTGACGCGCTTTCGCGCCGACACGCGGTGAAGGTTGCGCGTGCGGCAGGGGTCAGGTCGCGGGGGAGGTCATGCCCCAGGCGCGCGCAGGTGAACTACTCCGTTAGGGCGGCGCTGGGCGGGCGTGGAGGTCACGCCGGCGGTGGGGGTGGCGGGCAGGGACGCCCGCCCCGGAGAAGGGGGGTCACGCTGGCGGGGCCGCCGCCCTACCCCCATTGCTAAGAACGTAGCCTTGAACGTTCGTCCGGTTGGAAGGCTGGCCTCGCCGGCCAGGGGGAGTTCCACCTGACGCGCTTTCGCGCTGATACGCGGTGAAGGCTGCGCGTGCGGCAGGGGTCAGGTCGCGGGGGAGGTCACGCCCAGGCGCGCGCAGGTGAACTACTTCGTTGGGCCGCTCAGAGTGCAAAGTAGGAAGGCAAGAGGTACAATGCGCAGTGAAGTTCAACCCGTTTGCGCACCCGCCATCATGAAAAAACCATCCACAAGAGTACTGCATTAGCGAGAGGAGTTCTTTATGGCTCAGGAATACCCGTATGTAACTAATCTTAATATCAAGTTCAAGCATCTGGAATTGATTGACCTGCCTACAATTATCAGAGAGTGCAAGGATCGGTGGTTCAATCAGACGTTGACAAAAGTAAACGATAGCGTTGTCCGAATTGGGATCGTGCAGGGTGAATATCACTGGCACAAGCACGACAATGACGATGAATTCTTCTTTGTTCTGGAAGGGCAATTGCTGATCGATCTCGAAGATAGAGTTATCGAATTGAATCCTAACCAGGGCGTGACGATTCCAAAAGGCATTCTGCATCGACCGAGAGCGCCTCAGAAGACCGTCATGTTGATGGTCGAGACCAGTGCAATCCAACCCACTGGGAATTAGGCAATCAGTTTCGGAAAGGATGGCGGGTGGCATCAAGCCGAAAAGCGGGCTAACACAGCGTGCAGCGGACGGCGGGGATTCTGTGGCTTCGAGGAGCCTTTTCCTACACCCAAGCCTTTTTCTGCTCTCTGGCTTTTGTCCACCCCCGCCCCCCGTCCGCCGCTAACGCAAACCGTTAGACGGCGCGGCGCAACCGAAAGAACGTGGACGTTGAAAGGCTAAGCGCGGGCGGTGGGGGGCAAAGCCCTTCAAAAACCGTGCGCGGGCGGTGGGGCATAGCGCTAGCAGAGCGTTGTCGGCGTCGGCTGGAGTGGGCCGCCGCCTAACATCGCTTCAAGACCGACGCGGCTGTGCCGCCTGCAATCGGAGAGGAAACGCGCACAACCAGGTCTGCTATTGAAGGTTCTGCGTCGCACCCGCCGCGCGGCTTAAGCCAGGCCGTTAGGTGACGTTCCGTGCGGTCAATGTGCGCAGTATAGGTCAAAGCCCAAGATTAGGGTATCACCATTATGCCAGATGAGGTTAGCGTAGTGCCAAAAACAAAGCGCATCAACCCGAGTGACCTGATGCCGATTTTGCTAGGGGTTGTGTTTCTCAGCATTTTGGTTGTCATCGACTTGACCTTCCCTGCATATGAGGCTACACTTGCCATAGGTGTTCTCGTAGGACTTTTTCTATTGTGTTGTGTCACGACCTATCCGAGGAGACAAACTCCTGAGCAGGCAAGCCGGCTCAGGAAGGTGGCAGAGATAGGCGCTGTCTTGTTGTGCGGAATTGTTGCGGGCACTGCGTTATTTACCCAACACAAATGGACTATTCTGGCTATAGGCATACCCTGGACTGCGCATCGTTTCGCTCGGTTTCTTTTTGAATCAAGAGACGCCACCTAACACCGCGTTCAGCCGACACGCTGCGCTTCGCTCCGCGTGCGGCTGACGCGAGCCGTTGGGCTGGTAACGCTTATCTCACTTCAAAATCATCACAGGACAGAAATCTAATGAAATATTTATATATGTTGCCCGTTTTCTTTTTTGTTCTCTCTGCCTGTGCGCAACCGGCTCCAAACACCACGCCAGACTTTGTCCACTCCACTTTCGATCAATTAGTGACTTTTAACAACGATGGATATGCCACCTTGCGTGGGCGCATAGCTGGTGGGTCACAATGTCCTGGAGAAGATGGTTTGCCTGTTACCATTTTCATGGCATTAGAATTGCCTATCTACTTAAAAGATATTCCAGCCAAATTAAATATCCCGTTTTCGGTTACATTGGCTACCCAAATTACATCTAAAATCTTCCCAGAAACTACATCGCGCGATTTTTTCATAGCCAACCCAGATTTATCTTTTACGGACGCCTTCCTTCCTGGCGATACAGTTGAAGTAACATTCTCGAAGGAAGGTAATCAATTCGTTGCTTTGGCAGTGCGCCAAGTAGAACCTATTGATTCTGCACAGTCCCCAGTCATTGAAAGTGAAATCTTGAACGGGAGTGAAATAAGGATAGACTACTCTTCTAATACATATATGCCTCACCCAAGTGAAAACACTGATGATTTCGAATGGATAGTTGCCTACTTGACGTATCTACATGGCACAGATGTTCATGTGATGTTACCCATAAAAGTCACCCATGATGTCAAACTTGTGAGTACAACTGGGCAAATATCTTCAATTTCCTATCGAGAAATAGATCAACACCGAATTCCGATTATGCCAAATTCAGCCATCATTAGATTCAAGCACAAGATAGGCGTACTGGAAGCCGTCCTTATCACCGAGATAGAGTGAGAAAATGGGAATCCCCTAAGTCTTTAACCCTAAAAGGCTATCTCGCATCATTGATCAGGGCAAGTACAAGTTATGGGTTGCCTTGCAAAATCAGCCCAACATCGTTTGCAGTGGACGGGCGGGGGCTTTGCCCTCGCTCCAGGGGATGAGCTGCCCCGATTACGGATTCGTTTTTTGGTTTTTTCCGCCAAATCCCCCGCCCGCCACTGAAACCTGCTGTTATGCCGCCAAACGGAGGAAAGACTATGATTCCAGGACCAGACCAAGTAATAGCCTGTCCATATTGTGGCTTCCTTGCAAGACAGCGCACGTTGATCTCAGGCAACACTTTCGGTGCAATTCTGTGGTCTGATGGTAAGCAAGAGTCGCCAATGTTGCCAGAGTTTCCAGCAGTGACAAGATGTCGCGGCTGTAAGCGCTTCTATTGGGTAGATGAAGCCGAAGTCAAAGGTGAAATAGAAGCCTTTGGCGACAAATCCAAACATATGCCCAAAGAATGGGAACACGCTGAACCCACCCAGCATTTGACCATTGACGAGTATAGCGAAGCGCTTGATACTGGCGTTGGCAGCGATATGCCAAAGGAACAATACCTTCGCGTGCACTTTTGGTGGGCGGTCAATGACATCGTTCGCCGAAATGCCAATGCGCAGATTCCAACGAGATATGTCCAGAAATTGCACAAGAATCTAGCCAAACTATCTGTTCTATTAGACGAGCGTGACCCGAACGATAGGATAATGAAAGCCGAGATAGCAAGAGAAATGGGAGACTTTACACAAGCGATACGGCTACTAAGGGATGTTCCAGCGGACTTCAGATGGGTTGCTGATACAATAATAAACTTGTCAGGAAGGAAGAACAGTTTGGTAACGCAATTGCAACCTAGCTAATACAGGCGGCATAACCAGCGCATCCAGCCGATACGCTCCGCTCGCTGCGCGTGCGGCTGAGCGGCAGATCGTTAGGGCGCACATGAAGCCAACAACGGTCATTTCTCACACGCTTTCAAGTTGAACCGAAGAAAGGTGGTATGTCTATGTCTGATGCAATATTCCGCGAGGAAGTTGAACGGGCGATTGTGCTCTATGAGCAAGCAAATAGGCACTTTGCGACTAACACTCGCAAGATGATCGCAGAACATGGTGAAGTAGAAGCCCTATCTCGACTCATGATAACCCCAGACCTTCAGCAAGGGTTCAAGGTGCTTCGAGACACGGGGCAACTCGATAAGACTTTTGAATCTGTCGTCGTTCGATACCAGCACCTCTTTGCTCCCGAAGTTGTCGAAGCGGCACAATGGCGACTTAATCACCCAAATGAACTTCTCTGAGCGCCTTTTAAATAGTTTCTGCGTTCTACTCAATTCTCGCCAGAACTATTTGCCGACGCTCTACGCATTCATTGAGTCATTCAATTGGGCGGGTTGTTAGTTGTTATTAGATGGAGACGGTCAACGACTACGCCTTGAATCAACGATTGCGTGCTCGGCTGATGCTTTGTAGACGTGGGTGGCGGTTGGTCGGCAACGCACTTGTTCCGCCGGGAAGGCCCAACATGGCGTGCAGCCGACGTTACCCAGCTGCGGAAGTTGAGCGGTATTGTTAACCATTGTCGTTCGGGTGGGTGGCAACGCGGCTGACGCCCGACCGTTGGGCGGCGCCGGACGGGAGAGGAGGTCACGCTGGTAGTGGAGGTGGCGGGCAGGGACGCCCGCCCCGGCGAGAGGTGGTCCCGCTGGCGGGGCCGCCGCCCTAACCCCCGTTCCACCTGACGCGCTTTCGCGCTGATACGCGGTGAAGGATGCGCGTGCGGTAGGGGGCAGGTCGCGGGGGAGGTCACGCCGCAGGCGCGCGCAGGTGAACTATTTCGTTAGGTGGCTGTAAGCGTAAATACCAGGAAGATGCGTTATGAACCAAAAGAAAAAGCTAAGTGAAGCCCGAATCGATAAGATTGAGAGACTAACTATTGGCGGCATTACTCAGTGGATATCCTTGAGATCGGACAATATCAAGAATCCAATCATACTTTTCTTGCATGGGGGACCTGGTACGGCACAGATTTCTTTTTCACGAAAATCACAAAAACGGTTAGAAGACAGCTTCCTGGTGGTAAATTGGGACCAAAGAGGAGCGGGCAGATCTTACTCGCGGTCACTACGAAAAGACGACATGAAAATCGAGCGCTTTATCGAAGATACCGAGGAATTGATTGAGCACTTATTGAAGCGATTCGGGCAAGAGAAGGTTTACCTTGTGGGGCACTCGTGGGGAACCATAATCGGAGCATATGTGACGGCAAAAAGACCCGATTTGATTCGGGCATATATTGCCATTGGTCAAATCGTCGATATGGAACGGGGCGAGCTGATTTCATATCAATTCACCTTGGACGAAGCTAGGCGATTGAACAACAAACAGGCAATCCAACAGCTTGAAAAAATCGGACCGCCCCCATATGCGAACCTGAGTGACGCAGGGGTTCAAAGAGATTGGTTATCGAAATTCCATGGCGCAGTCTATGAAGGAAGCCTGCTAGGCACAATCTTGAAAAATATTTCGATTAGGGATTTGCGGCCTCTCGACATCATACGCTTCGTTGCGGGAGCGATGTTATCTCTTTCAACCCTTGAAGATGAACAAAACAAGGTGAAATTGCTACAGGATGTTCCGGAAATGGAAGTTCCCGTTTATTTTTGCTGCGGACGCAGAGACTATAACGTGCCTTTTGAATTAGTCGTTGAGTACGCTGAAAGGTTGAAGGCGCCTCAAAAAAGAATAATATGGTTCGACCATTCTGCCCATTTACCCAATTTCGAAGAACCAGAACTATTCTGTGATTTCTGTAAATCCTTGCTTATCGCCACCTAACCCCCGTTGCTAAGAACGTAGCCTTGAACGTTCATCCGGTTGGAAGGCTGGCCACGCCAGCCAGGGGGAGTTCCACCTGACGCGCTTCCGCGCCGACACGCGGTGAAGGTGGCGCGTGCGGCAGGGGTCAGGTCGCGGGGGAGGTCACGCCCCAGGCGCGCGCAGGTGAACTACTTCGTTAGGGCGGACAGCGCAAGAAAGGCTTGAAACTCTACTAGGTGATCAGATGCATAATATCACTGGTCGATGGTCCACAGCCTGGTTCTACCACGATCCTGCCGATGAGGTTCTGGTGTTCCTTCCTGACGGAGGCGGAGTATTCGAGTATCACCGGTGGACACTGAACTTCTACGAGACATTTAGCTATCGAGTTGAGGATGGCTATCTTTATTTGACTGGTAACACACAATATACAAGCGATTCTGATGAAAACACAGTAGAAGAGACCCCATCAGATATTGACTTCAGCGGCCGGTTCCGGATCCGTGAGCCCAGTCCAGAGGAGTCAGCAGCAGGCTGCGAGGTCATTCTTGAGTTCGAGACACCACTGATTGACGACTTTCCAGCGACAAAGAAGCTCGGACGACGAGTGTCTGATGCCGATGTTTCTGAATACAGGCTGCCACTTTTTGCGAGGAGTGTCCCGACTCGATCCAAATCCGATCAGTTACAGAGGCGCGGGCGCCCCGCCAGGGCGGCGGATTCTACAGCGTACTCCAAAGGGCGTCCAATACCACGCTTCGATCCTCTTCACGGGCCTTTTTGGGACATTCGGGATCAAGACCTCCAACTAGGTCCATGTGCCTTCTGTGGGGAGAGTTCTGTAACCCAAGTGATATCTCGGGTTCGATGCGAGCGTTGTGGTCGTGTCGTGTGTTGGAAATGTGCCGATTGTGGTGTTTTTAGCAGCCTCTCGGATTTTCAAAAGTCTGTTCGTAGGCACACAGACGGCGGAAAAGATGTGTATCTTCCAGCAGAGAACTGCCCCAACTGTCAAGAGATGTCATGGTGGGACAAGCATGCTAGACCGTCATCTTCTGAAAAGGGATAAACGCCCAACAAGCGGCTGCACGCGATTGCCTACCGCTCGGTTTTTCAGAGGTTACGCGCCGGTGAAGTCATTTGTAAGTGAGGGTAGTCTGGCTGGCTCGGCAGCGCGTGAGCCGCAGGCGTTGGGCGGAAGAAAGACAGAGCTATGCCGCTCGAGCCGTTGTCGTTTTTCCAGGAGAGGAGCAGGGAGTAAGATGCGGATTAATGGAATTGGCACCACGCTACTTAGCGTAAGCAAAATGGATTGTGATGGTAATGCAACCGCTACTGTCTGGTTTACCTTTCTTTTCTTGCCCATCTTTCCAATTCGACGTTACCAAGTTCAGTTTCTTCCGCATCAGGGTTCGGGATTCTCGTATCGCATCCTCAGCGAGGAACGATTACAATTTCAAGAAATACTAAAGACCTATCTGTATGGTTGGCTTGTAGCACCGACCTTAATTTTAGGTCCTTTGTTGTTTGGGATTAGAGAGAATTGGGAAGCTCTCAGGCTTCCAGGAACTTGGTACATGCCCTATTTCATTTTTAGTATTGTGTGGTTTGGAGTTGCTTTTATAGCTATCATTAATCGATGTGAAAACAGATGTCGGCCTCCAAAGTCAAAGGCCACTATCGAAGAGCCACCCAAGATTGTCATTGAAGAGCCACAAGAAGTGACGACCACTCCTGGTAAGCACGGGGTACCTTGGGGTGGGATCACGTTCGTGCTGGTCTTGGTTGGGAGTGTTGTTACGGCGCTATACATGGTGGTTGGGGAGGTTGGGCCGGGCGCATGGTTGATTGAGCTTCAAGAGCAATGGTTCGGAGGGTATTATGTGCTTTACACCGTTTTGTTTGTATGGGTATTATTGCTCATCATTGCTGTAATCATTGTGGGGCTGGTTAGTTCAATAATCAGTACCTTCAAAGCTTTGTATCTGAAAGTTCGGGGACGGGCAGGCTAAGGGAAATGTATAAGCGACAGCCGCCCAACAAAGGATAAGGAGAGCATCATGGCATTGGGGTTCCCGGCATATCACACGGAGCGCTATTCGACGGATACCCGCAAATCCACCGATTTGCGGGTTGCCGTTAGAGAGACTCTCACAGCGCTATCTTGGTCGGTTAGAGAGGAATCACATGATCGGATTATCGCCTCCACAAGCATGAGCAGCCGGTCATGGGGAGAGAAGGTATTAATCATCTTCTTGCCCGACAAATCCATCTCCGTCACCAGTAAGTGTTCATTGCCAACGCAGTGTTTTGACTGGGGAAAGAATAAGGCCAATGTCGGGCAGTTCATTGCGGAAATCAGGAAGCACGTCTAACAACTGGTTCCAGCGGACGGAACAGGAACGTTAGCCTGCTTATCGCCAAACATCACCCGATGCTGGGGGTTCTGGCACGATTCCAGGCATTTTTCTACGCCTTATCATTTTCCCAGTCGGACAGCGTTCCACCGCCCGACCCAGCGCGGGTAACGCAAACCGTTAGGCGCGGAAGCCGCATACCGAGGACATGAAATGACGAAACTCTCCATTCGAAGTAAAGAGTTTGTCAACCCGATAGTTGAAGCTTTGGACCAGGGCAAGAAGTTAGTCATCTGGCATCAAATACCCTGGTCAGGTGGCAATCAAGAATGGTTTCTAATCGAGAACATAGAGGCTCTCACACCGATTCTCAACAGGGGACGAGTTGCTTCGGCTTTTACTGTTTATGAATGGATTGAGCTATCTTTGCCGCGCGTCATCAATGAGGAATGGTTGGCACAAGTATCAGAGGCTCTTGCTCATGAAACCCCTAACGACATGTTGTTGATTCAGCAGGCTAAATCAGAAAGCCAAGCACTCACCAAACTCGCTTGGATAAGCGAGTTTGAAGACATCGAAGAGTATTATCAACAGTATATGGGTTTCAAAGTAGCAGTAGGACGTATTCCAAATCTGTGGACAGGGGAAATCGTAACAGGTTATTTCCCAGATGCTAATGGCGTTCCACAATCTGGCCCTTATTGAGCTAAGTAGAATCGCGCCTAACATTGCATCAAGCCGACCGCGCCTTTGGCGCGTGCTGTCGGAAGGGAAACGCGCTTTGGGGCATGCCTGCTGGCAAAGGGATTTGCCACGCAGTCGGCGCGGCGGCTTAGCCGCCAATCGTTAGGACGGCGCGTGACAGCCGTCCCGGATTACGAGAAGTTCATTTTGATGCTGCGCGATCTCACCGAGTTGGTTGGAAAGTATGTCGAACCTTGATTTCTTGCAGGATTTCCATTCAAAGGAGTTGAGTCATGACCGGTCTTAGCCTGGGCATCTGTATGGCAAACAGGGAATTTGACTGCCTCCTTTGTGGACGGCATTTCTCTCGCCTGACGGCCGATGCCATTTTCTTCGTGGAGCAAATCTGCGACGAATGCCTGGAAGAACTCTGGCAGTTGAACGAAGAGGCACGCCAGGAACATGTGTCGCAACAACTGACAAAGAGAGGGATACAGGATGAAGGATTCAAAAACGGGCTCCTCGAGGCCATTTCCAGAATGGCAGAGCAAAAGCAAAGCCTGGATACGCTGACCAAACTATCAGGGGAAAGGAAACGCCAGGAATGAAAAGCAACTGGCGCACTATTTTCCGCTATCTTCTGACCCTGCTCTTTGTCTGCGCTGGGCTTGGATGCTTGCCGCTCATCCCCATCCGCGTAGCGCCTGTCGTTCCCCATCCAGTCTACAGACTGACGTTCGTATCGCTCGTGGGAATGACCTGGCGGCTGGGACTGGTGGGCGTTTCCTACCGTTGGGAATGGTACACGGGCGTTGTCGTCCTGACGCTGATTGTCCTGGGCATTGTGTCGAGCGTGTTTCTGATGACCAGGCTAAAACGTTCCTTGGGATAGCCAGGAATGGCAGTTCGCAACCAGGAGGCCGCAATGAGCAAGTGGAATAATCATTGGGTGGGTGGGATTGTTCTGCTGTTGGCAATTTTGCTGACGGCAGCCTGCACAAACTCGCAGGCGACCCCTTTGCCCTCTGGGACGTCAGCGATTGCGACGGTTACCCCGGCCATTGCAAAGCATAGCCCTGCCGCGCCGACGGCCACCCCGGCCATTGCAAGGCATAGCCCTGCCGCGCCGACGGCTACAGCGACCCTTGACCCACAAACGCAATTCATCCGCTACGATGAACGCCCCGCCTGGCAAGCGTTTTTGGGCTGGCCCGAGGACTGCGAAGAAGGATTCGGGCGGTTCAAGCGGGACCCTGGGGAGGCGGGCGGCATTGAACTTTATCCGGCCGCCGACGGGCAGTACCTGGCCTTCGTGACCTGCAACCTCGGCCCCTACTGGGTGGAAGAGCGCCTCTACTGGCTGGACTATCGCGTTACGCCGCCGTCTGCGCATCCCATCTATGTGCCGGTGCTGCTTCAGGACGATGACCCGGCGCGCGGCCTGCAGGAAGTGGATACGCTCACCGGCGCCTTCCCTGTTTACCATCCTGAGACGCAGACATTGACCAACCTGAACGCCTATCGCGGTCTCAAAGATTGCGGCGTGTTCTACAAATACCATCTCGCAGGCGAACGTTTTGTGCTGGATGAGGCGCGTTACCGGGATTGCGAGCAAACAGCAGGCAATCCATTGGACTATGAAACGTGGTCGCTGGTCTATCCGCTGGCGTCCGGCAGCGAAGCGGCGGTCGCCTTTCACAAAGTCGCCGCATTGCCCGCAGACTTGAGCGGTGAAATCACCCGCCTGGAGGCGCTGCCGAATGGCGCTCTGCGCCTGATGACCACCAATGGCTACGCCGTCTTCCAGGATGGCGCCTGGCAATCATACTTTCTGGCGTCGTCCCAGCGCTTCATCGGGGTGGACGACGCCGGCAGGTCGTGGTTCTACCCCGAAGAAGTGCCCACTACAATTTTCTATTGGGACAGCGCCCTGGCCGATTATGGCGGCTCTGCCTTTGTTCATGCCGATGCTGGCTGGCTGCCGCCCTCCAACCCGGCTTCGCTGGAAGGCCACGGCGTTCTCAGCGAGGCGCACGGCCAGGTGTGGCTGGCTACCGGGCAGGATATCCGCGTCTACGCCGATGGACGCTGGACGATTTTTACGCGCACCACCCTGGACATGCCACCTGCCTCGACCGACGACCTGTTGATGGAACTCCACATTCATTATGTCAAAGAGCGCCAGCAAATCTGGGTGGGCGAATGCGACTGGGCGGAAGGACCCATGGGTGGGGGCGGGGCGCGTTGGCTGGATACGTCCGATTTTGCCGCCGGGCAGGTCTACTGGCGCGGCGGCATGACAGGCACTGGCTGCGTCACTGCGATTACGTCCAACCAGAATGGGAAGGTGTGGCTCGGCATGGCGAACGGCCTCGTGCGGCAATTCGACCAGGGAACCCGGCAATTCAACGATTTTGTGATTCCCAATTCGGGAGAATATCGCCAGGGTTACCCGCTGGCTATGCTGCCCGGCCCTGAAGGGGATCTGTGGGTGCTTTCCGCCCTGTGCGGCGGCGCCAGTTGCGACGCGGCGCGCGGCCTTTATCATCTGCAAGATGGCGTCTGGCAGGAAGTTCTTGGCGTCAATGAAACGCTTGCGCTCACAGACGCCTACCCAAATCTCGTGTTCGATAACGCAGGCAGGCTGTGGTTCTTCCAAAGCGGCTCGGCCTACCGTCTGGAAGGCAACGAATTACTTTCTGTTACGGATATGGACATAGAGGCCGCAACTGCGGACTCCGCAGGACAAATCTGGATTGTTGCGCAAGGCTCTCGTCAAGAAGAGCCGGCGCTTTGGAATTTCATCGAAGGAGAATAAAATGACGATTGGAATTGCAATTGATGAATTCAAGTACGTCCACAATCCGCCTGCGTTATAGTTGGGCGGCGCTTATCAAAAGGAGTGCTCATGTTAAGGTGTCCCAAGTGTGGGAGTACGCGAATCAATCAATACCACATGCATTTCGGCTCATGTAGTGCAACGTTTGTTGGTTTCGTGTAGAAGATAAGAACAAGCATCCCAATCCGTTTGTCGAAGCGGCAAAGCAGGCTGCCCGGCAAGGCTCCGCACCGGATAAGGCTACCGACGCTCGACCGCAAGACTCAGACGATACTCTCCCCGACGGTAAAGTCTGACCGATATATTCATCTGTCACTGCAAATCAGAGCCATGACGGGCGTCATGGATGTATCTGCGCGATCTCATACTTTCAGGGAGAGAGTGACAGCAGACACTTTCGCCGCCCGTTGAGTTGCCGAACGGATAAGATTTGTGCAGGCAGATGGACGCCTGATAATCTGCCATAAAATTCGCAAATTGGAGGGCCTATGTTGCCGGACATCGAGTTAGGTTCTTTACGCGCCACTTTCGGACCGAACAAGGCGAACGCGCGGGTGATTCTCTATGTGATGCCAGTTTTCATCATTGTTGGCCTGATTCTGATCGCCCCCATCCCGGTCGGGGGCATCGCCATGCTGCTCATCGCCGCGGGATTGTTGTGGGGTTACCGCGCCCAGATGCGCGCCAGGGTGGAAGTTTACGATAAAGGACTGGTCGGCATGGATTGGCTGGGACGCCGGTTCTCTTTCCGCTGGGACGAAGTGGCCGAAATGTATGAGTTTATCGGCTACGATATGCGCCGGATCAGGCTGGGGTGGCGTCCCATCCAGTGGGTATACACCGTCCACACCCGGGATGGGCGGCGCATTAAACTGAATATGGCTTATGAAAAGATTTTCAACCTTGGACACGTAGTGCTGAAAGAAACGGGGAATTTGCTGCTCCCGGCGGCGCAATCAGCGCTCAAGTTGGGCGCGACGGTTCCCTTTGGGAAACAGATTGGCGTCAACAGGAGCGGATTGGTTTCCGCGGGTGAGACGCTGACCTGGGCGGAGGTGGAGAAGATGCGCTTCACGCAGACCGGCGACCTGATCATCCACAAGAAAGGTCAGCGCACGCCGTGGAAACTGGTCATGCATAGCCGCATTGCCAATTTCCCGGTCTTCCAGGCGCTTCTGCGCGAAGCCGTTGCAGGGACGCCCGCCGAGGCTGTGCTGGAGGATCCATCCAGGCGCGCAGAGCCGCAGGGCGGCCAGGCGGTCGGCAACATCGGCACGGTCAGCGCGGAGATCGGTTACGATGTGCGTGACCTGCTGATGGAGGGCTACACCTTGCAGGAGATTCACCGTGTCCGGACGGGCGAAATCACCCTGGCAGAACTGTTGCAGGGCGGGCCAAAATCGAAAAAACGGGGATGGTTCAGAAAGGCTGGGGCACGCAGAAGGGGGTTGGGTTGACAACGGCGTTTCTTCAAGTATGCTATGTGGAACTGGACCGGGCACAGGACACGCTCTACCCCGAAGGGCCGAAAAAGTGATCGGGATTGACCCGCTCTATGCTTATCAGCAAGAACTGGTGTTTACCCGGGATGGGGGCCTGTCCATTCCGGGAATTCTGGTGCATGATTACCCGACATTTGTTCTTTTTCAACGAGGATATAGATGACGACAAGACCTCTTGAACAATTCCAATCCCTCTTGCGCGACCTCTTCCAATTTGATTGCGCCGACCTGGACTTCGGCATCTACCGCATTATGAACCACAAGCGGGCGGTCATCGAGCGTTTCATCAGCGCAGACCTGCCCCAAGCGATTGCCGAAGAAATGCAGCGCGGCGCGCTGGCCGAACAAGGGCAGGCGCAGGAAGCCCTGCAAGCCGCGCGGCAGAAGGTGCTGGACGCGCTAGGCGATGACGCGCTGGACGCCGACGGCAACCTGGCCGAAAAATACCGCGAGACCAAAGCGGGCAGGGAATACCTGGAAGCGCAAGCCAAAGCCGCCGGCGCCCGTTCCAGCGAGGCGCTGGAAGCCGCCATCTATAACCACCTCTACACCTTCTTCAGCCGTTACTGGCAAGAGGGCGACTTTATCTCCAAGCGCCGCTACTCCAAGAAAGAGCGCTACGCCATCCCCTACAACGGCGAGGAAGTGTATCTCTACTGGGCCAACCATGACCAGTACTACGTCAAGACCGGCGAGTATTTCACCGACTACTCCTACAAAGCCCCCAACGGCGTGACCGTGCGCTTCGAACTCCGGCAGGCCGACGTGGAGCAGAACAACGTCAAGGGCGAAAAGCGCTTCTTCCTGCCCGTGTTAGACGGCATTGCCTGGGATGAAACGACGCGCACACTGGTCATCCCCTTCCATTTCCGTCCGCTGACCGAGAAAGAGACCATCACCTACGGTCAGAAGAACCAGCAGGAAGCGATCATCGCCCGCGCCGTTGCCGACATCCCCAAGCGCGTCAAGGCTGCCGAAGCGCTGGCTGCGCTGACCACCGAGCGGCGCAAAACCGACAAGGGCGAAAGCGTCTCCTGGTTAGAGCATCACCTTCGGCAGTACACCCGCCGCAACACCAGCGACTTTTTCATCCACAAGGACCTACGCGGCTTTCTTTCCCGCGAGCTGGACTTTTACCTGAAGAACGAAGTGCTCAACCTGGAAGAGGCGGAAGCCGCCGGCGAGGCTTTGAGCGAGAGCTGGTTCCAACTGCTGCGCCTCATCAAGCGCGTGGGCCTGCACATCATTGACTTTCTGGCGCAGATTGAGGACTTCCAGAAAATGCTCTGGGAGAAGAAAAAGTTTGTCGCCGAGACCTTCTACGTCATCACCGTGGGCAGCATTCCCGAGGCGTTCTATCCCGAGATTGCCGCCTGCGAGGCGCAGTGGGAAGAGTGGAAGGCGCTTGGCTTGCTTCCTGGGAACGCAGATGTCTCGTCTGCTTCTTCTGCTTCCAACGTCCCGTCTGCACAACACAAAGGCTGGCACTCGCGCGGCTACCTGCCCCATTTCGACGCCGGGAACATCTTCCAATTCATCACCTTTCGCTTGCACGACTCTGTTCCCGCCTCCGTCATCGAGCAATGGAAACAAGAACTTCATTGGCGCGAAGACCTGGCTGCCGATTCAAAAGAAGCCGTGGAACTGCGTAAGCGCATTGAGCAGTACGCCGATAGCGGTAAAGGCGCTTGCCACCTGCGCGATGAACGCATTGCCCGTCTGGTGCAGGACGCCTTCGAACACTTCGATGGAGAACGGTACCGCCTCATCGCTTGGTGCATCATGCCCAATCACGTCCACGTGCTGATCGAAACAAGGGAGGCATCGCTTTCCAAGATCGTGCAAAGTTGGAAATCCTACACGGCGCATGAAGCCAACAAACTGCTGGGTCGAAGCGGGGCGTTTTGGGGCCCGGATTACTTTGACCGTTACATTCGCGACGAAAAACATTTTCGTGCCACCGTTGAATACATTCTGCAAAACCCGGTCGAGGCCGGACTGGCGGACACACCCGATCAATGGCCCTGGGCAGGATATATTGGCAACGCTGGGAACGCAGAGGGCCCGTCTGCACAGGCAAGCGGACGGGATGTCCGCGCCCCCAGGATGGCCTTCATTCAGGCCCATCCGACCCTGCCGCTCGACACGCGCTGCTTCCCGCAGGACTTCACCGACCGCCTGCTGGCTTCCTTTGAGGACCTGGACGAGATGACCGACGGCCTGCTGGTGCACGCCGAAAACTGGCAGGCGCTCAACCTGTTGCAGGAAAGGTACCGCGAACGGGTGAAGTGCATCCATATTGATCCGCCCTATAACACACAAACCAGCGGCTTCCTGTATAAAAACGATTACCAACATTCCAGTTGGTTGGCGATGATGGAAAATCGCTTTGATTTAGCCCATAGATTGATGTCTGCTTCTGGTCATCTTTTGTGCCACATTGACGAAAATGAATACGAAAGACTAAAGGTGCTTTTGGATATTATGGGTATTCCCGATGCCGGAACCGTTGTTTGGGATAAGCGTAATCCTATGACAGCCCGGCGCGGGGTGGCAACCCAACACGAGTATATAGTTTGGCGTTCTTTTATTAACGACTCTATCTATCAAAGAAATACAAACATCGCCGACATGCTAAGAGCGGCTAAGGAAATCATTGCCAAGTACGACGGCGTGACAGACGAAGCGCGGAGAGAATATGCAGAATGGGTTCGCAAAAACCCTAAACTATCCGGGGGGGAGAAAGCTTACTGCTATTTGGACGATCAGGGACGCATCTACAGACCAGTCAGCTTAAGAGCTCCTGAGCCACGTACTGATCCAAAGTTCTTTGAACCTCTTATCCATCCAGTTACAAAAAAACCTTGCGCAGTTCCGCCTAATGGCTTCTCGCGTACTCCCGAAACATTGAGAGCAATGGTTGAGCGTGGCGAAATTCTTTTCGGTCCAGATGAAACGACTCAACCGCAACAAAAACGCCTTCTCACTGAAGAGTCACAAATGCAGGTTCGTTCAGTTATTCAAGACGCCAAAAAAGGAAAAGAATATCTGGACGTTCTTGGACTTGACTTCCCCTATTGCCACCCGGTATCTCTTTACGAAGAATTGGTTGCCGCAGCAAGCACGGAAAACACCACAGTCCTCGACTTCTTCGCTGGCTCCGGCACGACCGGCCACGCCGTCATCGCCCTCAACCGCGAGGACGGCGGGCGGCGCAAGTTCATCCTGGTGGAGATGGCGGGCTACTTCGATACCGTGCTCCTGCCGCGCATCAAAAAGGTCACCTTCACGCCGGAGTGGAAGGACGGCCAGCCCAAGCGCATGGCCACCGCCGAAGAAGCCGCGCGCAGCCCGCGTATCGTCAAGGTCATTCGCCTGGAATCCTACGAAGACGCCCTGGACAACCTGACCTTTGACGAAACGTCCAGCCAGCAGGCGCTGGACCTGTTCAAGGACGACTATCTCCTGCGCTACATGCTGCGCTGGGAGACGCGCCACAGCGAAACCCTGCTGGACGTGGAGAAACTGCAATCGCCATTCTCCTACAAACTCCGCATCCACCGCGACGGCGAGACGCGCGAGCGCCCTGTGGACCTGCCCGAAACCTTCAATTACCTGTTGGGGCTGGACGTGCAGACGCGCCGCGTCTATGTATGCAGGCAAGATGCCTGCGATCCCGGAAATGCCGGGAACGCGGACGTCCCGTCCGCACAACGCTATTTGGTCTATCGCGGCGCGCTGCGCAACGGGCGCAATGTGGCAATCCTCTGGCGCGAAACGCAGGGCTGGACGCAGCAAGACTACGAGCGCGACCGCGAGTTTGTGGCCGCGCAGAAGCTGACCGAAGGCGCCGACGAGGTGTTTGTCAACGGCGACAGCCTCATCCCCGGCGCGCAGTCGCTCGACCCGATTTTCAAGGAACGCATGTTTGCAGGCGTGGAGGCGTGATATGCCAGACGGCCTCCAGCAATACGTCAAACTCGAAAACCGGCTGGTCCTGCTGGCCTGGCTCAACCATCTCCTGGGCTACCCGAACAACCGCGCCCTGCTGGAAGACTGCAAGACGGTCGCCGAAGGCTTTGGCGCGGACGGGCGCAGTTTTCTCTACCATCACCTCATCGCCCGCGGCCGTCAGGTCAAGATTCCCGCCGAAGATCTAGCGCGTTACGACGAAAACATCCGCCAGCACCTGGAAAAGATCAACCGCGGCCGCACGGAAAAAATCACCCTGCGCTACTTTCAATACCTGGCGGCGCTCTACACCGAAATCGTCCTTGACCGGCTGTTCAATGCAAAAGCCCAACTACTGGCCGACCTGAACGCCTTCATTGCCGAGCGCAACGCTGGCCGTCTGCCCGTCGAACCGCAGGAGGAACCCTTCACCGAAGAAGACTTGACCAAACTGGCTTTCTGGATGGCGACCGGCAGCGGCAAGACCCTGCTCCTGCATCTGAATTATTATCAGTATTTGCACTACTGTACGGGCGAGTCGGCGACTCGCCCCCCGCTGGACAACATCCTGCTCATCACCCCCAACGAGGGCTTGAGCGAGCAGCACCTGGCCGAACTGGCCGCCTCCGGCATCCCGGCGCGGCGCTTCGACCTGAACACCGGCGGCCTGTGGAGCGGCGGCCGGGACGCCGTGCAGGTCATCGAAATCACCAAACTGGTGGAGGAAAAACGCGGCGGCGGCGTGAGCGTGCCGGTGGAGGCGTTCGAGGGGCGCAACCTCATCTTTGTGGATGAGGGCCACAAAGGCTCCGGCGGCGAAGCCTGGCGCAAATACCGCGACGCGCTGGGCGCGACCGGTTTCACCTTTGAGTACAGCGCCACTTTTGGGCAGGCGCTCTCGGCGGCGCGTAACGATCCCCTCACCGCCGAATACGGCAAGGCGATTGTCTTCGATTACTCCTACCGCTATTTCTACGGCGACGGCTTTGGCAAGGACTTTCGCATCCTAAACCTGAAAGACGAAACCGACGCCGAAAAAACCGACGCGCTTCTGCTGGGCAACCTGCTTTCGTTTTACGAGCAAATCCGGCTCTACGAAGAGCAGGACGACGCCCTGCGTCCCTACAACCTGGAGAAGCCGCTCTGGGTCTTCGTGGGCAGCACGGTCAACGCCGTGTACACCGAGAACAAAAAGCCGCGCAGCGACGTGCTGACCGTGGCGCGCTTCCTGCACCGCGTGCTGAGCGACCGCGCCTGGGCGGTCAAAACGCTCAGAGCCATCCTGGACGGGAAAACCGGGCTGGTCTCCGCCGACGGCGCGGATATCTTTGCCGGCCGCTTTCCTTTTCTCCATGAGGCTGGGAACGCAGGCGTCTCGCCTGCAACGCTGTATGACGACATCCTGGCGCGCCTTTTCCACGCTCCGGCAGGCGGCGGCCTGCATTTGTGCGACATCAAGAGCAGTCCCGGCGAATTGGGCCTCAAGGCGGCCGGCGCCGAAGACTACTTTGGCCTGATCTACATCGGCGACACCTCCACCTTCAAGAAACTGGTGGAAGAGGACGCCGGCGGCATCACCCTGGAAGAGGACGCCATTGCCGCCTCGCTCTTCGAGCGCATCAACCGTCCCGATTCCGGAATCCAAGTGCTCATCGGCGCCAAGAAGTTCATGGAAGGCTGGAACTCCTGGCGCGTGGCGAGTATGGGCCTCTTGAACATCGGGCGGCAGGAAGGCTCACAGATCATCCAACTCTTTGGGCGCGGCGTGCGTCTGAAGGGCAAAGGCCTGAGCCTCAAGCGCAGCGCGGCGCTGGAGGGCAAGCATCCCCAACACATCCGCCTGCTGGAGACGCTCAACATCTTTGCCGTGCGCGCCAACTACATGGCGCAATTCCGCGACTATCTGGAACGCGAGGGCGTGGAGGTGGAACCGGCCATCGAACTACCGCTCTTCGTCTGGGCCAACGAGCAATTTCTCCAGCGCGGCCTGGTGGTGCCGCGTCCGCCGGAGGGCCGAGACTTCGCCCGCGAGGCCAGCCTGCTCCTCGAACCGGATGCGTCCATCCCCGTGCAGGTGGATCTATCGGTCAAGGTGCAGGCGCTGGAGAGCACGCGCCTAGGCCTGCACGCCGTCGAGGTACGCAGCGGGCAGGCGCGCCCGCTTCCACCCGAAAGCCTCGCCTGGGTGGACTGGCAGCAGGCCTATCTCGACCTGCTGGCGTACAAGAGGCGCAAAGGGTTGACCAACCTGATCATTCAACCGGAAACGCTGCGCCAGATCATCGGCCTGAAGAACGACAAGGATATCCCCATCTGCACGCTGATCGCCGAGGAGCGCGCCTTTGCGCCGCAATCCTTTGCCGACCGCGCCCTGCTCCAGCAAGCCGTGACCCAACTCCTGTGCCGCTATGTAGACCGCTACTATCAGGCGCGCCGCGAGCAATGGGATGAGCAGACGATGGTGTACCGCCCGCTGGATCAGCATGACCCCAACCTGGGCTTCCGGCCGCCAGGCGTGAGAGAAGAAAAAGCGGGCTACGTGGTCCGAATCCCGCGCTCGGAACAGCAGTTGGTGAAGGCCGTGCAGGCCTTGCTCGAAGAGCAGAAGCGCGTTTACGAGCAGGAGAATGCCGGTCTGCCGCGCATTCATTTCGACCGCCACCTCTACCAGCCGCTCCTGGTGGATATGCCGGACAAGGCGCAGATCGTCCCGCCGGGGCTAAAAGAGAGCGAGGCGCGCTTCGTGCGCGACCTGCGCGAGTATTGGAATGCCGAGAAAGACAAGTCGCTGGCGGGCAAGGAAGTATTCCTGCTGCGTAACTTGAGCCGCGGCTATGGAATAGGCTTCTTTGAGGAGCGGGGCTTCTACCCAGACTTTATCCTCTGGATTGTGGAGGGCGACAAGCAGCGCATCATCTTCATCGAACCGCACGGCATGATCCATGCCAAAGCCTACCTTTACGACGAAAAGGCGCGCCTGTGGGAACGGTTGCCGGGGCTGGCCGCAGAAATCGGTAAACGCTCCGGGCGCAATAACATCTCGTTGGATGCTTTCATCATCTCTGCCACACCATACGATGAACTTTATCGGCGTTATGATGATGGAACTTGGGGCCGCGCCGGGTTTGCCGAAAAGCACATCCTTTTCCTTGAATGTGGGGCGGATTACGATTACATGAGGATCCTGTTCGGGCAGCTAACACGCGCTTGCTAAGAACGTAGCCCTTCAAGCTTGGATAAAGGTACAAGAAGTAATGCCTGTATTACAGATAGGGCGGTGACATTCGCTGAGCAGGAGTTTGTGATCAAAGTATCCGAAAAACCACGCTGGTATGTCTACATACCCCTCGTGCTCAGGAACTGGCGGCCATAGCTCAAAGAGCCGCCCAACATACAGGTTGAGCCGCCGCCAGCCGTTAGCCCACCTTACTAAATTGCCTTAGAGGATCTCAACCTATGGACAAGAAGCCCAAGAGCAATATCTCACCAATTAGTCAATCAGGACAGAGGGAAGAAACGATTGATATTTTAAAGGCAGAGTATGCGTCTCTATCAAACTTATATATTCATACGGAAAACGCGATCAATGGGATTTTCAATTTCTATCTCACTTTACTGTCTGCGGTGACAGGGGCCATCATCGTGCTTTTCCAAGTGAACAGTGGCAATTTGCTGCTATCGTATCCAAGCGTTGCGGGCTTGCTTGTATTCGCCATATTAGTTGGAATTGTTATTCAAGATTCTATTGTTAACAGAAACATTGACCTCTCCAACTTCGCCCTTGGATTAAATTTGTTGAAATACCGTCTGTTTCAGGGTAGAGAGACCGAAAAACCATACATTTTTTATATTGACAACTTTTTTGCTGAAGTCAGTCCAATTTCACCACGAAAAATAAACTTGGTTGAAAAAATCAACAAAAGGTTATGGTGGATATATCCCCTTGGAACCCACCAACTATTTATCGGCATAGTAAACGGATTTGCTCTTACTGGCCTTATGATCATTACGGTGCAATTTTTGTCCCAAGATACTGTTCCTCACAGCAATCTTATCGTCGGTGGTATAGTTATGTTTGTTATTTCCTTTCAAGTCCACTGCATTTATGCTCGGATTAAACACAGACGGGGCATTGAAAGGTTCAATACTGCTGCAAATACTCAAGTTCCTTGGCTGAAAAAGGCGAGCTAACAAGCATTTGCTAAGAACGGGCCACCGGCCCGTTCATCCGGGGGAGGCTGGTGCAGCCAGCCAGGGGGAGTTCCACCTGACGCCGCTCCGCTGCGCTGCGCGGTGCAGCTGAAGCGCCAGCGGTTGGGCGCTATACTATGTACATGAAATTGGAGGAAATAAGACCCATGAGCTTGTTCTATTCCAGCAACAAAGAATTGCGTTCCGGTTGGAAAATCCTGCGGGTATTTGTGTTTGTGATAATTCTGATGATAGTGTTTGCTCTACTCGCTTCATTGCTCAAGGTTAAAGCAATAGGGGAATACGCTTTTCATCTGGCGATAATAATCAGCCTTCTGTTGGAGTTATGGCTGGAACGCAAACCGTTAAGTTTTATCGGCGTCTGTTGGCCGGATAAAGGGTTTTGGACAGATTTGTTATTGGGGATAGTATGGGGGAGTTTGTCCATTGGTTTGGTAGCAGGGGGCATGGTATTCATTACAAAAGAAATGAGTCTCGATCAAATAGGGCACGCCACTACAAGTGTTGATGTGGGGGCGCTGTTGTTCTTTTGGTTGATAGTCGCCATAGCGGAAGAGGGTCTCTTTCGCGGCTACATACTCTCTGTGCTCAGACACCGCGTGAGTATAGGGGTAGGGTTAATAATATCTGCAAGTCTCTTTACGGCCATACACCTGATTAACCCCGACTACTATTGGTTCGCTTTTGTCTATGCGTTTCTGATTAGCATAGTTTTGGGCGGGATGGTCATCAAACGAGGCAATTTAGGTTGTGTGATAGGTTTTCACTATGCATGGAATCTCCTGCAAGACAAAGGTTTATTGAATGTACCGGATCGTGGAGGAGAGCCAATTTATGGTGTTGTTTTGCTGGTTACTCTGGTTTTGGTGTACTGGCTGTTACCTCGCAGGGTGCCCCGTGAAAGGTAAAAGAGTATAGAAAAATGTCCAACCTTGCACAGAAACCAGTAAGGGAGTGAGCAGAGAGCAGTAGGCCGTGAAAGGTAAAGGAGTATAGAAAAATGTCCAGCCAGCGTTTCCAGCCAACAGGACTCCGTGCTGCGGCTGAAGCGCGAGTCGTTGGTCAGCACCGTTCCTCGCCTGAGGAAGTTGATTTTTAACCCCGTTGTGGTACAATGACCGGAGTCAATTTTGACCAGGGTCATGATAGCATTGATACCAGAGGCACCCATCCAGGCCGGCTCCCGCCGGGAGCGCCGCAAAGAAGAAACCCGCCGCCGCCTGTTAACGGCGGCGGAGCAGTTGTTTCACGCCAAGGGGTTTGAGGCCACCACTGTGGAAGAAATTGCCGCGGCGGCCGACATCGCCAAAGGCACTTTTTTCAATTACTTTGAGAGCAAACAGACGTTGCTGGTGACGCTGACTTTCGCCCGCGTCCAATCACTTTTGGCGGAGCCACCGGCTCCAGGGCAACCGGCTACCGAGCGGATTACCTGCACGCTCCGGGCGATGGGCGACGAGCTCTTCCCCTACCGCGATGTCGCGCAGCAGATCTTCATGCACGCCCAGGTCTACCCGCTCCCCACCGGGCCAACTCCCGCGCAGGTGCTGGCCGCGATAGTCCGTGAAGGACAGCGGCAGGGCGAATTCAACCCAGACGTGGATGCCAACATCGCCGGTGAGCTGCTGGCCGCCTATTTTATTCGCCTCTTCGTTGTGTACACCTGTCTGCTGCCCGCGGCGCCGTCACCCCATTCCTGGTACGCCCGCTTGGACGCCGGGTTGCAGATCATTTTTCACGGGTTGCTGGCTCCAGAGGCCCCTCGCCCATAGCCCCATTCTCCATATTGAGCCCCTCGTTACTTGTCTACCAGCTTGCCTTACCGCCAGCGGGGGAAGTAAGGAAATCCCCCCACGAAATTTTCCCCTTGAAAAGTACCGGGTTGTGTCCCCTGTGCCACGCTTTCTATTTTTTGTGGTATACTTGATTTAACCGTTCCCTGTTGCAGACGTAGTCATTTTATGCTAAAATTGGGACATCTTGACAAGTATAGCTTGACATGACCTCATTCTATGGTAACCTTTTCATAACCTATAACTTCCCGGTTGCGGGGCCCCCCGGACCGAGAAACTCAATCTCCACATGGAGGTAAACAAGGATGGCGAATAGATCTCGTACCGAACAAATGGTGGAACGGTTGCGCGATTTGCAAGTGAGCAGCCCCGATGTTGAAGCCGCCGCGATTGTCAGTGTAGATGGTCTCACCATAGCCTCATCTCTTCCCCAGGGAGTAGAAGAAGACCGGGTTTCCGCCATGTCCGCCGCTATGCTCTCGCTGGGCGAGCGCATCGCCAGTGAGTTGGGACGCGGCATGTTGGACGAGGTTTATGTCAAAGGGGAAAAGGGCTACGTGATTCTCCGGGCCGTCGGGGAAGAGGCCGTATTAACCGTGCTGGCGCGACAACAGGCCAAGTTAGGCCTACTCTTCCTTGACATGCGCCGGGCTGCCGATGAGCTGGCCACGATTCTCAGGTAGATAAGGAGGGCCGCCATGACAAATGCTCCTGCACCCAGTGGATTCTATTACCCCAACCGTTTCGCCCTGATTCTCCTCAATGCGCTGGAGGAAATCATGGGCCGCAACGGGCTTAACGCTGTCCTTAACATCTCCGGCCTCTCCCAGTTCATTGACAACCCCCCGCCCGACAACATGGATAAGGGTTTTGATTTTGCCTACATTTCGGCCCTCAACCGCGGGCTGGAGGAAATGTATGGGCCACGCGGTGGCCGCGGGTTGGCCCTGCGCTCCGGGCGCGTGCTCTTCGCCCAAGGGCTATCCAACTTTGGAGCCCTGGTCGGCGCCAGCGACCTGGCCTTCCGGGTACTGCCGCTGCCCGCCAAGCTCAAGTTTGGGCTGCCGGCCGTCGCCAAAGTCTTTGACTCACTCAGCGACCAAAAATCCTACGTGAAAGACCCCGGTGGTGAGTATTTTGAGTACTACATTGACCGCTGTTCAATGTGCTGGGGCCGCGAGGTAGATCGTCCCGGTGGTTATATCGCCGTCGGCATCCTGGAAGAGGCCATGCGCTGGGTCAGTGGCGGCCGTACCTTCCGAGTGGATCAGGTCAAGTGCATGGGCATGAAGCACGACGTTTGTCTGTTCCACGTCTACAAAGAACCTATCGGTTAAAAAGGCACAGCAAACAATTATGGGCGCGACAGTGGGTGAAGAAAACGTTCCCCGCCATATCCTCATCGTGGAAGACGATCCCAATACAGCGGATATGCTGTCGGCTTACTTTGCCTCGTTAGGCTACAAAGTCTCCCATGTCGCCTGGGGTCAGGATGCGCTGACCATGGCCACCGAGCGACCGCCTGACCTGGTAGTGTTAGACATCCACCTGCCGGATATTGATGGCTACGAGGTCTGCCGGCGGTTGCGCTCTCAGCGGCGCACCGAGCACATCCCCATCATTTTCCTGACGGAACGCCGCGACCGGATTGACCGTCTGATGGGCCTGGAACTGGGCGGGGTAGATTACATCACTAAACCCTTTGATGTGCAGGAACTGCGGTATCGGGTACGCAACATCCTGCGCCGCAGTAACCTGGACACCCTGCTCCACCCTGTGACCGGATTGCCCATCTCGGTGCTGCTGGAAGAGCAAATGGAACGGGTGGCCGCCGACGCGCATTTATCCTTCATCGGACTGCGGCTCCAGGGGATGGAGGCCTTCAGCGATGCCTACGGCTTCGTTACTCACGACGATGTCCTCCGGGCGGTGGCATTGATTTTGCAAAATACGGCGGCCGAAGTGATCACGACCGATCCTTTTGTAGGCCAGCTGGATATTTACCAGTTTTTAATCGTCGTCCCGGCTGCTCAAGGCTATATTGTTATGGGGCGGCTCCACCAGCGCCTCAACGAGGCGATCTCTTTCTTCTACCCTTACCGGGATTGGGAAAGCGGCAAACAAAGCGACGGTACGCCCCTACCCCGCATCACTTTTGACATTCAGCTCCTTTCGTCGGTCCAGATCCCGCGCGAGGGAGGATTAACGCAATTACGGCAGGTACTATTCAGCAATCATCCCCAGGCCTGACCCCGGATGATCACTCACAGGGCCGGGAAGGTCATACCCCCTTCCAGGCCCTGTTTGCTTGTATGGGTCGGCATGTTTATCAAGAGTGGAGGCCTGAAATTTGAACGGTCCGTGGGTGGTCATCCCAACCTATAACGAAGCAGACAACGTTGAACCGATGGCTGAGGCGTTGCTGGCGCTGCCGGTACCCAACCTGCATCTGCTCTACGTAGACGACGCTTCGCCGGATGGAACCGGCGCGGTGGCCGACCGGCTGGCGGAGCGCTGGATCGGCCAGCTTCACGTGTTGCATCGCACCGGGCCACGCGGACTGGGACTGGCCTATGTGGACGGTTTCCGCTATGCCTTGGAGCATGGCGCTAACGCCATCGTCCAGATGGATTGCGATTTCTCACATCAGCCGACGGATGTGCCGCGCTTGCTGGCGGGGTTGGCCGCGGCGGATATTGTGATCGGCTCGCGCTATATTCAGGGCGGGGGCACGGATGTCAGCTGGGGATGGGCGCGTAAGGCGCTTTCGGCCTGGGCCAATTTTTACACCCGCACGCTTTTGGGAGTCCCGGTTAAAGACACCACCGGCGGCTTCCGGGCCTACCGGGCAGAAGCCTTGCGCGGCGTCGGCGTGGGGCGCGTGGTCTCCCACGGTTACATCTTTCAAGTGGAGACGCTCTATGTCGCCTGGCGGTTGGGGTATCACATCATAGAAGTGCCCATCTTCTTTCCAGACCGGCAGCGCGGGGAATCCAAGATGAGTCTGCGGGTGCAATTAGAAGCTGCGCTGCGAGTCTGGCAGGTGCGTTGGCGCTACCGGCAGCTAACGCCCGCGGATCGGTGGGCGGCATGACGCGACAACGCTGGCTTGACCTGGCGTGTCTCGTCCTGCTCCTGCTGTTACCCCTCCTGTTGTTTGCCCCGGTCACCCTGGGGAGTAAAACGCTCCTGCCCGGTGATATTTACTACGGCTTTGAGCCCTTTCGTTCGGCGACCCCGGCGGCAGAAATCACGGCCCCCCAAAATGGGCTGCTGGCCGATCTCGTGCTGGAAAATTATCTCTGGAAGCAATTTATCGTCCAGGCGCTGCGGCAGGGCCAGCTGCCGCTCTGGGACCCCTACCTTTTCACCGGCCATCCGTTTCTGGCCAACGGGCAACATTCGGGCCTCTACCCGCTGAGTATCATCTATTATCTTTTTCCCTTACCGCGCGCCTACGGCATTTTTACGGTAGTGCAATTAGGGCTGGCCGGCATCTGGATGTACGTGCTGGTCCGGGTGTTGCGCACGGGACGGCTGGGGGCCCTGCTGGCCGGGATTACCTTTGAGCTCAGCGGCTTCCTGCTCGTCTCAGTCGTCCATCCGATGATCCTGGCGGCCGCCTCCTGGCTGCCGCTGCTGCTGGCGCTGATAGAGCTGACGGTGCGGCGGGCTCCCTTCGGGGGCCGCGGACCGGCAACGTTGCCCTGGGCGTTGCTCGGTGCAGCCGCCCTGGGGCTGCAATTACTGGCCGGCCATGCCGAGATCACCTATTTCGTCCTGTTGGTGATGGGGGCGTTTGCGCTCTGGCGGCTGGTCTACACCGCCGCGACGACGCCGCGCACCCAATGGCTGACGGCGGTCGGTTCCCCCCTGATGATGCTGGCGCTGCTGGGATTGTTAGGGCTGGGCTTCGGCGCGGTGCAGCTGATTCCGCTCTACGAGACGGTACGCGGCAGTTTCCGCCAGGGCGCAGTGACGTTGAGCCAGGTGCGCAGTTGGGCCTACCCCCTGCGCCACCTCATCACCTTTCTGATCCCCAACTTCTACGGCAACCCCGCCCACCATACCCTGCGGGACCTCTTCACCGGCGCTGTGGTGCCGGCGACGGTCAACGCCCAGGGCCAGCCGATTGATTCATTCTTCTGGGGGATCAAGAACTATGTGGAGGGCGGCGTCTACCTGGGGGTGCTGCCGCTCCTGCTGGCGCTGCTGGCCGTGGTCAAAGGCGAGCCGGCGAGTCAGCAAAGCGGCGAATCAACGAGTCAACGCCTCAGGGTCCGCCTGGTCCACTGGCTAAAACAGCCCTACGTGCCGTTTTTCACGTTGTTGACGCTTTTTTCGCTGGGCTGTATGTTTGGGACGCCGCTTTACGCGCTGGTCTATGCCCTGCCCTTCCTGAACCAGTCCCACTCGCCCTTCCGCTGGGTCTTCCCCTTCACGGTGGCGATGGCGGCACTCGCGGGGATCGGGGCGCAACGGGTCAGCGAATCAGCAAGCCAAAGGCTGCAAGCATCGGCGAATCAAGGAAGCAAGGGATCAAAGAATCAAAGAACTACGCCCCACATATTCAGGATTTTCTGGTTAGATACCACTCCCAGTTGGGTAAGCGCGCTGGGCGTTTTGACCTTTTGGAGCGGGGTGTTGTGGCTGGCCGGGCTGTGGGCCTCGCGCTGGGCCTTTGCGCAGGTGGAACCGTGGATAGAACGTGCTTTTTGGGCGCTGGCGCTGGCATCCGACGCTTTCCCCGACCACCGCGCCTTTTATTCGTACCTCTTCCCGTGGATCCAGTTGGCCGGCTTTATGCTGCTGACCGCCGGCATTGTGTTGCGCGTCTCACGCTGTCCCATTTATCTGCCCCGGCGCTTGGGCGGCCGCCCGATCTGGGAACTGCTGGCGGTGGTGGTGCTGGTAGTGGACAAAGTGACCTTCGGCGCCGGCTTCAATCCGGCTACCGATCCCGCGCTGCTCACCGTGACGCCGCCGGTAGTGGAATTTTTGCGGCAGGATCAGGGCCTCTGGCGCTTCTCCACGTTTGATCCCTTCGGCGCGAAGACGTTCAACGCCAACACGGGGATGCTCTTTGGCTTTCAGGACGTGCGCGGCTATGACAGCCTCTTCTCAGCGCAATATGCCCGCTACATGGGCTGGATTGAGCCGCAGGGCGAGCTGCCATACAACCGCATCGCGCCTTTCACCCGCTTTGACAGCCTGGATAGCCCGCTGACCGACCTGCTCAACGTGAAATATATCCTCAGCGAGATTGAAATCCCACTGCCCAAGTACAAAGAGGTCTACCGGCAAGGCGAGCTAAGAGTCTACGAGAACTTGGCGGTGATGCCCCGCGCTTACACGCTGCCGCAATCGGCAACGCTGGTGGTGCCCAACGTGGAGGCGATCCAAACCCTTATCCAGACTTACGATCCGCGTTTCTATGTGATGGTGGAGGGAAACGCGGGCAGCGGGTCGGCGGCCACGCCGGTGCGCGGTGAGCCGCAGCCGCAGTCCGTCGTGGCCTACGAGATCAACCAGGTGGTGGTGGAGGCCCAGACCGACCTTCCCGCCTGGCTGGTCCTCTTGGACGCCTACGCCCCCGGCTGGAAAGCCTTCGTGCGGCCGGCCGGGACCGACGAGACCCAGGAGACGGAAGTGCCGATCGTGCGGGTGGCCGGCAACTTCCGCGGCGTACCATTAGAGCCGGGAGCCTGGACGGTACGCTTCCGTTATAGCCCCGACAGCGTCAAAGTTGGCGCCTTCACCAGCTTCCTGGCCGGGATGGTCTGGCTCTTCCTGGTACTTCTGTGGGGCTGGCGGCGCGGTTACCGCGAACCCGCCGGCACCGAAACCGTCCAGCGGGTCGCCAAAAACAGCATCGCGCCGATTGTCCTTAACCTGTTCAACCGGGCCCTTGACTTTGCCCTGGCCGCGTTGATGTTGCGTATCCTGGGTCCGGCCAACGCCGGCGATTACTACTACGCCATCGTCATCTTCGGCTGGTTTGAGATCCTCACCAACTTCGGGCTGGATGCCTATCTGACCCGCGAGGTGGCCTGCAACCGGGAACAGAGCAACCGCTACCTGTTCAACACCACGGCCGTGCGGTTGGCGCTCAGCATCGGGGGAATTCCGCTGCTGGTGGGGCTCCTCGCGCTGCGCCAGACGCTGATTGCGCCGGCGCTCAACGCGCAGACCCTCACGGCCATCGCCCTGCTCTACGTCGGGTTGGTGCCGGGCTCGCTGGCCAAAGGGCTGACCTCGCTCTTCTACGCTTACGAGAAGGCCGAATACCCGGCCGCCATCTCCACAGTCTCCGCGCTGCTCAAGGCCGCGTTGGGGGCCGCCGTCCTCCTGTTAGGCTGGGGAGTGGTCGGCCTGGCCGGCACCTCCATCGTCATCAACCTGGTGGCCATGGGCATTTTGGGCGGCGCCGCGCTGAAGTTCTTCTTTAAGCCCCACTGGGAGCCAGACGGCGCGCTGCGCCGTTCCATGATGGCCGAATCCTGGCCGCTGATGCTCAACCATCTGCTGGCGACGCTCTTCTTCAAAGTGGACGTTGTGCTCCTGGAAGCCATCCAGGGCAGCGCCGTGGTCGGCTGGTACAGCACCGCCTACAAATTTCTGGACGCCCTCAACATCATCCCGGCCATGTTCACGATGGCGGTCTTTCCGGTCCTCTCACGGCAGGCCCGCGAGGATCAAAACGCCCTGCTCTTCTCCTACCGGCTCGGCGTCAAGCTGCTGGTGACGCTGGCCCTGCCGGCCGCGCTCATCGGCACGCTGCTGGCACGAGAACTGGTCCTGATCTTAGGCGACGTGGCCTATCTCCCCCACTCCATGATCGCGCTGCAACTGATGATCTGGTCCATTCCCATCGGCTGGATCAACAGCCTGACCAACTACGTGCTCATCGCGTTGGGCCAACAGCGCTACCTGACACGCGCCTTCGTGATCGGCCTGGCCTTCAATGTGCTCGCCAACCTCCTGTTCATCCCCCGCTTTGGCTACCCGGCCTCGGCCGTGATCACCATTCTCTCAGAGCTCGCGCTGCTGATCCCCTTCGCCATCGGCCTGCAGCGACAGGTCGGGGCGGTCGGCTGGAAGCGCATCGTGGCACGACCGGCCCTGGCGGGGCTGGCCATGGGGGCAGCGGCGCTCGCCTTACTGCCGGTGGGCCGCCTGGTAGCCCTGGCGGGCGGGCTGGCAATCTACGGATTGGTCGCCTGGCGCATCCGGCTGTTGACGCCGGAGGAGTACGCTCAACTCAGGCCGGTGCTTAAACGGTGATTTAGTTTTCAGTGAGCAGTGAGTAGTGAACAGGGCAGTGGACTGACGGCACCTGTTGACTATTCCCTACCCACTGTTCACCCGTAACGATGAAGGAGTTGAAACGATGGAAATCACGCAACTGGAACAATTAGTTCGCTGGCTGGACGAAGAACGCAAGAAAGACAAAACGCTCGTTCTGGCGCTACAGGAGCGCCTTGAGCAGCAAAATCTGGTCATTGAGGCGCAGGCCAAGGAGCTGGAAACGCTGCGCCAGGAGATCGTCGTGCTGCGGACCGACGTCCGCCGTACCGATGAGTACCCGGGCATGGTGGAAAAGAGTCACCGCGACCTGACCGGGATGGTAGAAGAATTGCGCGAGCAGGTCCGGCGCGAGCGAGCGGAATCCGACCGGCTGCGGCGTATGGAACAGGAAGCCATAAGCAGCCAGGTTGCGGAGCTGGACAAGAAAATCCGCCCCTTCTTCCGGTATGAGGAGCAGCTGAAAGCCCGCGAGGCCGGTGAACAGCGGTTGCAGACACAGATTCAGCAGCTCTCAGGAGCGTTGACCGATCTCACCAAACGCACCGAAGACCGGCTGCAGCTGATTGTCTACCTGGACGAACAGCGCCGGGCCGATGCGCGCCGGCTTGCCGCCCTGGAGGGCGAACTCCCGCCCCTGCGCAAGACGGTGGACGAGTTGAACGTCAAGCTGGTGCGCCTGGAGGATGCCATCCGCAAGTTGCCGGGCCGGGTAGAAGAGGCCATCCAAATCGCCAAATCTTACGACCCCAAGATTGAAGAACTGCGCGTCTCCGATTTCCAGCGTGAACAACGGATCAAACAATACTTTGACCAGGCGGAGCGAGTCAACGCCGAGCTGGTCCGGTTGGTAGAACAAACTCAGAAATACGCGCTGCTCTACAATCAAAACAAACAGGCGTTGGAGGCGTTAGAAGCGTTCCAGGCGCGGTTAGACAAACGCCAAAGCGAGAGCACCGAAATGCAGCGGCTGGCCGAAGAGCGGCTGAAACGACAATGGGAGGAATGGCAGGCCGCGTTTGCGCGCGACTGGCAGAAGCGGCTGGTGACCGAAGAAGATCGCTGGCGCCGCCAAGACCTGGCCGGGCAAAAGGTCACCGAGCATATGGCCAGTCTGGATGAACAGGTGGCGTTCTACTACTCCGAACTGGCGGCCCTCTGGGAAGAGCTGCGCAATGCCTTAGCCCGGTGGGAGAAAGCCGTGCAAGAGGCCTTCCAGGCCAACACCGAAACCCCGGAGCAGCACATCAAGGGGCTGCGGCGGTTTGCGGAAGAGAAGCACAAGGAATTACTGTAAGGGATTCGCCGAATAGATGAGCTCCAGTACCCTGGGAGCAAATGGTTGCCGTCAAAATCAAAAAACAAGGAACTGTTATTTAACATGTATGAAGGTGCACGTGTAGGAGTAGTGGTACCCGCCCACAATGAAGAAAAATTGATCGGGCGGGTCCTGGAAACCATGCCTCCCTTTGTGGACTACATTGTGGTCGTAGATGATGCCAGTCAAGATCACACCGCTGAAATAGTGGAAAGCTATCGCGGTCGGATACACGCCGAACTGGAGCTCATCCGCCATCCGGTCAATCAAGGAGTCGGCGGGGCCGTGATTTCGGGCTATCGCCGCGCCATAGCCCTGGGGCTGGATGTCATGGCGGTCATGGCAGGTGATGCCCAAATGGCACCGGCCGAACTGGCTTCCGTCATTGAGCCGGTGATTAGAGGCGAAGCCGATTACGTTAAAGGCAATCGCCTCTTCACCGGCGAAGCCTGGGAAAAAATGCCCCGTTATCGCTATTTTGGGAACAATATCCTTTCGCTTTGGACCAAAATCGCTTCTGGCTATTGGCATATCGCCGACGCCCAGGGCGGATACACAGCCGTTTCACTGCGGGCACTCAAAATGCTGCCGCTGGATAAGATCAGCCGGGGCTACGAATTTGAAAACTCCATGCTGATCCATCTTAATGTCTTCAACCTGCCCGTCGTCAATGTGCCGGTCAGCCCGGTCTATGGCATCGGCGAGAAATCCGGCATCCGGCTCTGGCGGGTCATTCCCTCCATGAGCTGGTATCTGCTGAAGGGGTTTTTATGGCGACTGCGGGAAAAATATATGATCCGCGACTTCCACCCCCTGCTCCTGTTTTACATGGTCGGCTTGAGTCTGTGCGCCATAGGATTGCCATTGGGCCTCTACCTGGTGGTCTACCGGCTGCTGGTGGGGGTGGCTTCAGCCACCAGTGCCTTGCTGGCTGCGTTGTTATGTCTGTCAGGTATGCAATTATTGTTGTTCGCACTATGGTTAGACACAGAATATACCCGTGATGGAATGCGCGCCATGACGGCTTCCACCAAACGTTGAATGAAACGTTGACCTGGCAATGTTATCACGCAAGGATTTACCAGTCGCTTTAGCGCTTTTCTGCCTGTTCGCTTGCTGGTACGCTTTCACCGGCAACGGCTACATTGACAGCCTGGATGGGGAGACGGTCTATCATGTCACCGAAGCGCTGGTGGAGCGGGGAACCTTTGCCCAGTTGGGGCCAGAACTGGCCGGCGATATTCACCGCTCGGTAACCTCCGGTTATGATGGTCGGCTCTACGCGATTACGGCGCCGCTCCATTCCCTGCTGGCCGTGCCGCTGTACTCCCTGGGAACATGGGTAGCGCACGGGTTGCCGGCGCTCTTCAAACCCTACTTCACCCGCTTTTTTGTCACCCTTGTCAATGGGCTGGCGGGGGCAGCAACCGTGGCCTTGCTTTATCTATTCAGCCTGGATTTGGGGTATCGCCGGCGGACGGCGCTCCTGGTAGCCGTTGCCCTGGGGCTCACCACCATCATCTGGCCCTACTCTCGCGTTTTCTTCACCGAAATTCTGCACACCCTCTGGCTGGTGCTGATGGCCTGGGCAGCTTATCGCTACAGTCAGACCGGGCGCTCGGGTTGGATGGCATTGAGCGCCACCGCATTAGGCCTGGGCATTGCAGCCAAATATGTGATGGTGGTAGCCGCCCCGGCCCTGGCACTCTACCTGCTGCTGGAGTGGCGCCGGCAGCCGGAGCCCGGGCGCTGGCTGGTCCGCACGCTCTGGGCCGGCGGCCTGCCCTTGCTCATCATTGGCCTGGCCCTGGGAGGATTCAATTATGCCCGTTTTCACAACTTTTTAGAAACAGGTTACACCGCGCCTGAAATGCGGGGGGCGGTTAATGAATGGTGGGGCGCGCCCAACCTGGTAGATAGTCTGTATGGCTTCTTCCTCAGTCCAGGCAAAGGAGTCTTCTTCTTCTCCCCGCTGACCCTGCTGGGCTGGTGGGGATGGGGAGCTTTGTGGCGCCGCCAGCGTCACGTCACCGTGCTCTGCCTGGCCCTGATAGGACTCTATCCCCTTTTCTACGGCCTCATCAGCAACTCCCACGATGCGCTCCCGGTCTGGGTAGGGGGCATGTGTTGGGGACCGCGCTACCTGGTTTGCATCACCCCCTTTCTGCTCCTGCCGGTCGGCGCTTTCCTGGAGCGGCGGGACCTGGCACGCAGCTGGCAAATAGCCGTCACCGGGGGCCTGTTTGTGACGGGGTTTTGGATCCAATTCTCCACCTTGCTGGTTAACTACAACCTCTATCTTTTCGGAGCTACCCCCCAGGAAAACCAGTGGTATCGCGCCCATGATTCCATTCTACTGGGACAATGGCGACTGTGGCCCCGCGAAGTCCAGGCCTGGCAGACCTATCGGCAAACCAAAGACCCAACCATTCAGGAATTTCATCAGCTGGAAGAGGGCTTTTATGATCCCGAAGTACCCGACCTGGCCCCGTGGGGGCGTTGGATGGGGGCCAACGGTCAGTTGAAGCTCTATGCTACACCGCGCCAGGCCCTCACCTTGCGCCTTACCTATTCACGGCCCCGCCTGGCCGATCCCACCATTCCCTGGACGGGTCCCACCTGGCTCTATGACGGGCAGCCTTTGCACCCTGAACGCCAGCTGTGGGCCACGAATGACCGCGAGACCCAGTGGCTGGAAACCGTTGTTTTACCGGCCGACCAGATCCGCTTCCTCCCCGGCACGCTTCAGCTGACCGCCACAACCTGGATTCCAGCGGAGTACGGTGATGCGCGCTCATTGAGTATCTTCATCAGCCAGTTCGAGGCGCTAAGCGATGGCGTCCCTTTACGCTACCGGCCCTACCGCCCACTCCCCCTCACTCCCCGCTATCCCTGGAGCGAGTCAGCCCTGCTGTGGTTCTCCGATCCCCATAATCCACGCCTGGGCGATTGGTGGCCCGGCTACGTCTGGACCAGCGGGCTTCCTCGCACCCAGGCGCGGCGGTTCATTCTCGCTTTTGGCGGCACGCTGGTAACCGGTTTGTTGCTCAGCGCCCTCTGGCTGCGGGCCGCACTGAAAAAAGCCTACAGTTCTGGATAACGCCAGACCCCGCCGACCATAGTGCGCAACACACGGCCTTCCAACCAGGCCTCCGGCGACACAGCGAAAAGGTCACGATCCAACACCACCAGGTCGGCCCAATAGCCGGGAGCCAGCCGTCCCAGCTCTTGCTCCAACCCGGCGACATAAGCCGGCCCCCAGGTGTAAGCGCGCAGCGCCTCCGGCAGCGTCAAACACTGTTCGGGATGCCAGCCCTCCGGTCCCGGCGAGCCGTCTTCGTGGCGCCGGGTGACCGCTGCGTAGAGCCCCAATAACGGCGTGAAAGGTTCCACGGGCGCATCGGAGCCGAAAGCCAGCACCGTGCCGGCGGTCAGCAGCGAGCGCCAGGCGTAGGAATAAGCAGTGCGCCGGCCCAGGTACCGCTCCGCCATCCGCCAATCATGGGTGGCGTGAATCGGCTGCATGGAAGCGATGACACCCAACTGGGCTAAGCGCGGTAAATCGTCAGGGTGGAGCGTTTGCACGTGCTCAATCCGATGGCGTAACGGCATTCCGCCCAGGGCGCGCTGAGCAGTCTCCAGAGCGTCCAACGCCAGCCGGTTGGCCCGGTCACCGATGGCATGGATCGCCAGGGCCAGTCCTCCGGCAGTGGCCCGGCGCACAACGGCCTGCAACGCCTCCGGCTCCAGAGCCAGGAGGCCGTAATTCTCCGGCTCCTCCTCGTAAGGCGCGAGCATGGCCCCGGTGCGCGTGCCCAGCCCGCCATCGGTGAACAATTTGAGCCCGCCCAAACGGAGCCAGGCGTCGCCTAAACCGGAGCGCAGCCCCAGCGCTAAGGCCTCATCTAACCGGGCCACCGGGATGTACTTGACCACCCGCACCTGCAACCGTTGCTCTGCCCGTAACGTCTGGAACGCTGCCAGGGCCGGTTCGGCATCCATGTCGTGGATGCCGGTGATACCCGCTGCCAGCAAACGTGGTTGGGCGGACTCCATGGCCGCCACCAGCTGCGGGAGAGACGGGGCAGGGATCGCGGCCTGGACCAGCTCCATGGCCGCCTCAAAGGCCATGCCGTCGGGCGCACCATCAGGCGTCCGCCCCAGCCGGCCGTGGGGCGGATCAGCGGTCGCCGCGGTGATACCGGCTGCCCGGAGCGCGGCGCTGTTGGCGACCAGCGCGTGCGCGCTCTTGGCGACCAGCGCGACCGGATGCAGGGGCGCGACCGCATCCAGTTCTGCGGCAGTGGGGAAACGATCATCGGCCCACAGATTTTGATCCCAGCCGCGTCCGAGGAGCCACTTGCCCGGCGGGGTCACTGCCGCGCGCTCCGCCACGCACCGCAAGAAGTCGGCCCGGCTCAAGTCCCGCAGGTCCAGTTCTTGCAGCGCCTGGGCATACCAGGCAAAGTGCATATGGGCGTCGGTGAAACCGGGCACCACCAAAGCGCCCGCCAGCTCCTCCACGGTTGCGCCTGGGAGAGCGGCCCAGGCCAGCGCCGCCTCACCGGTCGCCGTAATCCGGCCGTTGACCACGGCCAGCGCCGTGGTCCAGGGCTGCTCATCCACACCGGTATAAATCCGGGCGTGGCGCAGCACCAGCACCTTGTCTTCAGGTGTCATCTGAATCCTCCTCTTTGAAAATAGGGGTTAGAAAGCGGGGACCAGGGAACCGCCATTTTACCCAGGACTTGCGGCAGAGCCCCGCCCTTTGCACATATAGAGCGGGACGGTAAGGTATCATTCTCACCGCCCCGCTTGATTCGCCGCTCAGGTCGTTCGCGTGCCTCCAACGCCGATGCAGGCCGTTCTATTCTACCACCTTTACCCCCTTCCAGAAGGCTACGTAGTTGGTGATATGCCTGGCGGCCTCTTTGGGGGCCGGGTAATACCAGGCCGCGTCTTTGTTGACCTGCTCTCCCACCACGACGTCGTAGTAGCTGGCCACCCCTTTCCAAACGCAGGTCGTATGCGTGGCGCTGTCGCGCAGATATTCACGCCGGACGGAATCGGGCGGGAAATAGTAATTTCCCTCCACAATGATAGGTTGGTTACTCTCGGCGATCACCACGCCGTTCCAGATCGCTTTCATGGCTCATACTCCTTTCAACCGGTTAATTTAGTATAATTTTATATGATAATTATGGTTTTGTAAACCCCCAATCACCGGGGAGTACGGCCCAAAAGGAACTTCTGACTGCACTCCGGGCAAATACCGTGAGTAAAAGCCACCTGGGTATGACCTTCAAGGTAGGTTTCAACCGGCACCCACTGCCCCTGTTCATTCTGGATTTTGCGGCCGCACCAGGCACAGATAGGGATGATGCCGCTCAACGTCTTGATGGCCGTCAAGGCTTCTTGCAGCTCAGCGTTGCGGATTTCCAGTTCGGCGTTACGGTGTGCCAGTTCCAGATTGATCTGCTGTAATTCACGCTGCAACGCCCGCAAGGCCAGGTGTGTTTGGACCCGCGCCAGCACTTCCGCCGGCCGAAACGGCTTGAGGATATAATCTACCCCGCCGGCCGCAAAAGCCTGGACGATACTATCTACTGCATCTAAAGCACTGATAAAAATGATGGGGATTTCTTGAGTGCGGGGATCGGCCTTGAGTTGCGCTGCCACCGTATACCCATCCATCTCGGGCATCATCAAGTCCAACAGAATCAGATCAGGGGGCTCCGTATACGCTGTACTCAATGCCTGCTGACCGTTCAACGCCGGCTGCACCTTATACCCCTCCCCGGCCAGGATCCGGCTCAGCAAGCGCAGGTTCGCCGGTTTATCGTCAACTACCAAAAGATTACCTTTGAAGTCGGTCATGGGATTCACGCTATTTGCCGCTCGTGTCTGTGCATTAGCATCATGGGACCATACCACCTGCGCCGTCTCACCCGCCGGCACCGCCACTCCCCCCCGGTTCCGTCATCCGCCAGGGGTCCAGCAGTGCCTCCAGCTCCTCGGGCGGGAGCACCTGCCACGCTAAGGCCACCTCGCGGATGGTGCGCCCGCTGCGATAGGCCTCCTGGCTGAGCGCGGCGGCCCGGTCGTAGCCAATGGCCGGCACGAGCGCGGTCGCCAGCGCCAGGTTGCGTTCCACCGTCTCCCGGCAGCGACGCTCATCGGCCTCCAGCCCCCTCACACACCGTTCAGTGAAAGCCCGCACAGCATTCGCCAGCAGCTCAACGCCGGTCAGCAGGTTGTGAGCGATGAGCGGCATCATCACATTGAGCTCTAAGATACTCCCCAGCCCGCCTAACGTGATCGCCAGCTCGTTGGCAATCACCTGCGCAGCGGCCATGATCAACGCCTCGGCCATCACGGGGTTGACTTTGCCCGGCATGATGGACGACCCCGGTTGCACGGCCGGCAGGCGCAGCTCCCCCAATCCGTTGCGTGGACCGGAACCGAGCCAGCGAATGTCGTTGGCGATCTTGGTGAGGCTGACGGCAATCGTCTTGAGCTCGCCCGCAGCCTCTACCAGGGCATCACAGGTAGCGTTGGCCTCTATGTGATCGGTCGCCTCCAAAAACTCGGTGCCGAGGGCCGCGTTCAGGTGGGCCAGCGCCCGCGCCGGGAACCCCACCGGACAGTTGAGGCCGGTACCAACAGCCGTCCCACCTAACGGCAGCTCGCAAAGTGCTCCGGTCGCCACCAGCGCCCGTTCAATGGCGTGCTGCACTTGCGCGGCGTAGCCGCCGAATTCCTGGCCCAGCCGGATCGGGGTGGCGTCCTGCAAATGCGTCCGCCCGGTCTTGATGATCCGGTCCCAGGCCTGCGCCTTCTCCAACAGCGCAGCCTGCAACGCGACCAGAGCCGGGATCAGCGCGTCGCGCAACGCCAGCGTCACCGCGATGTGCATCGCGGTAGGAATGACGTCGTTGCTGGACTGGCTGAGGTTGACATGGTCGTTGGGGTGGACCTGCTTGCTGCCGACCGTCCCGCCCAACCGTTGAATAGCACGATTGGCAATGACCTCGTTGGCGTTCATGTTGGTGGAGGTGCCGGAACCGGTCTGAAAGACATCTAACGGGAACTGCGCGTCCCACGTGCCGGCGATCACCTCATCACAGGCGGCGACGATCGCGTCTCTCACGTCTGATTCCAGCAACCCCAATTCGCCGTTGGCCAGCGCCGCGGCCCGCTTCACCTGCCCCAACGCGGCGATGAACCGCCGCCCAAACCGCCAGCCGGAAAGCTGGAAATTCTCCAGCGCCCGCTGGGTCTGCGCCCCCCATAGCGCCTCGTCGGGAAGGCTGACCTCACCCATGGAATCACGCTCTACCCGCATACCTGACCCTCCTCCGAAAATAACGCGCTGAGTTTGTAGTGAGGCGCTTTAGCGCCGTCTGAGCCGCGCTGAAGCGCTTGACTACAAGCCTGTTTTCATCCCACCACTGATGGACGCCGGTTCATGTTGGATTCCCCCAACAATAATCAACGCATCAACGACCGGCCAAGATTTTGACATGCCACACCCTTCATTACTCCTACTCTTTACTCCTACTCTTTGCCCCATTGTGGCACAGTCAAGGAAGCTGTCAACCGGTTGACTTCTCCCTCAATTTACCTATACTGAAATTGTAACCTCCGAACCGGAACAAAGTGAACCTGGCAGAAAAAACCGCCCTACTTTAACTTGAAAGGAGCACCAGTGACCATCCTACCGATTACTCACATGACGTTGTACAAACATGGCGTCGGCTTTTTTGAGCGCCGGACCCGGTTGAGTGGCGAAGAAGTCCAGCTGGCCTTCCGGGTGGAAGAAATGAACGATATCCTTAAAAGCCTGACCGCGCTGGATTTGGGCGGCGGGCAGGTGTTGGGCATTGACTACGCCACGCCGCAAAGCCGGGAGGAACGGCTGGCGGGCTGCACCATCCGGTTGGACGACACCCGCAGCTGGCGCGATCTGCTGGCCAACCTGCGCGGCCGGCGGGTTACGCTGCACCTGGATCAGGAAGAGCAGGCCACCGGGCAGCTGTTGGGCCTGGACGAATTGCCCGACCGGCAACCCCTCGCCACCGCGCTGGTCTCGCTCCTGCTGGACAAAACCGCCCACGTCCAGGCGGTCCCGCTGGGCCGGGTGTTGGGCGTGGAGATTCTGGATGAGCAAGGGGCTGCCGACCTCCGCTTTTTCCTGGAGACGGCGCTCGGCCAGGAGACCTATCGCCAGGTCACGATCCGGCTGACGCCCGGCGAGCACGACCTGCTGGTGAGCTACATCGCTCCCGCCCCGACCTGGCGGGTCAGCTATCGTCTGGTCCTGGACGCCCAGGCCAAAGGCGGGCCTCGCGCCCTGCTCCTGGGCTGGGGCATCTTTGACAATCGCTTAGAGGAGGACCTCCAGGGCATCGCGCTCTCCCTGGTGGCCGGGATGCCGATCTCGTTCATCTACGACCTCTACACACCGTTCACGCCAAAGCGACCCGAGGTGAAAGAGGAACAGCGGGTCGCCGCTGGCCCGGTAGAATTTGCGGAAGTTATGCCTCAGTATCTGCCGGCCCCGACGATGGACATGATGGATACAATGCGCAGCATGGCAGCGCCCCCTGAGGCGGACTTCTACCTGGAAGAGATGGCCGAAGCCACGCAAGTCACAGCCAAAGGGGAAGCGCTGGGTGAACTGTTTCAGTATGTCATCGGCACACCGGTGACGGTAGGACGCGGCCAGTCGGCAATGGTGCCCATCGTCTCCGCCGGGCTGAAGTACCGCAAGGATCTGCTCTACAACGGCAGCAAGCTGGCTGCCCACCCCGTGGCGACGCTGCGCCTGAAAAACGAAACGGGCCTGACCTTAGAGCGAGGTCCCGTCACCGTCCTGGACGGCGGGGAATACGTGGGCGAGGCGATCCTGCCCTTCACCGTCGTCGGTGGCGAGATTGTGGTGCCCTATGCCGTGGAATTGGGGCTGAAAGTCAGCGAAGAAAGCGGCAGCAGCCGCGAGATCCGGCGGCTGCAGTTCAAAGGCGCTTACCTGCACTTTGAGGAATGGGACATGCGCTGGCGGGAGTACCGGCTGACCAACCGCACCGGCGAAGTGGTCAAGGTACTGATTGAGCATCCACGCCAGGCGCACTACGATCTCTTTGAGACGCCAGCGCCGGCCGAGCGCACCGACGAACACCTGCGCTTTGAGGTTACGGTGCCGGCACGCGGTGAGGCCACCCTGCGGGTGCAAGAACGGCGCTTGGTCACCCGCCAGGATCAACTGCAGCGCCAATCTTACACCAGCTTGATGCAATACTTAAAGCAGGGGCTGCTGAATCAGACCGTCTACAATCGGGTGACGGCCATTTTGAAGCTTTGGGAGAAAATCGCCGAGAACGAGCGCACGCTGGCCGGGCTGGATCAAGAACGGGGCAAAATCTACAAAGCCCAACAGCAAATCCAGGGAAACATGGGCGCGCTCGGCCAGACCGGCAAGGAAGGCGCGATGCGGGTGCGCTATGTGGAGCAGCTGGAGGCCACCGAGGAGCAGCTCAAAGCGTTGGCGGCCCAGGAAATCGCGCTCAAGGCCGAGAACGAGCAGCTCCAGCGCGAGGTGGAGACCCGGCTCAAAGCCTTGTAATGACCCGTTAGGAGATCTATGCCTATCTGCCGGACCTGTCGGGGAGAATACAATCCGTCGGAGACGTTGTGCCCGGCCTGCCATAACCCGCTGGGGGGGCGGAGCCTCAACCTCTGTCACCATTGCGGCGCGGAAACCAGCGGCCAGCGGCTCTGCCCCCGGTGTTACAGCGATGTGAGCGCCTGGGAAAAAGAGCAGTTGACGATGCTGCAATTCATCCTGCGGGGCGGATTTTTCGGCCTGTTGCCCCCACTGCTGATGCTCGGCACCTGGTTATGGGTGATTGCTTGGCGGGGTTACCACCTGTTCAACTTGCTCAGCACAGGGATGGGGGTCGCCGCCTCGCTCATCCTGTTCCGCGTCCTGTACATCAAGCGGCTCTTCTGGCGCGAGCGCTTCTGGGCCGCTCAGATCTACCGCGAGAATAACCCGCCCATGTTAGTGATCATCCTGGCTTCCCTCTTTGCGGGGATCATTCTGCTGGTGCTTTGGCTCGTCCTCTACGCCGAGATCTTGAAAGAGCCGCAAACCATGCTGGAAAAGCTGGCCCTGACCCTGCCCTATGTCCTGGGGTTCATCGGGCTGACCATCGGGCTGACCATGTTTGCCATCCAAAACTACCTGGACGCGCTGGATGAACGGGTGCCGCAACCCCTCTTCGTCCACACTGACCGCCTGCTGGAGGTGGTTTTGCGCACCGCTGGCAAAAGCATCAAAGATGGCGACAGTCAGGCCGTTGAGCCAGGCAGCCTGGAACGCTTTGACGTGCTGCAGGTCGTCCGCAACCCCGCCGACGGTGGTATCCGGATCTGGCTCAAACCGCGTAAACCCACGCTGACCACCGAAGAAGCGGCTCCCTGCGAAGTGGTGCCGGAGGAGACCATCTGGCTGGTGGATGCCGACCGTTGGGGGCGGGTGCGCGCCATCAAGCGCAGTACCACCACCGAAGATCCCTGGGCCGGACGGGGCCGTTCTGCCCGCACGTTAGGAAATCCGTTACGCTACTAAAAGCCTGCCGCCGCCATGCAACTTTCCACTCTAAGCCTGCGTAATATCATGGTGAAAGCCACACAACACAGGCTTTCAGAAAGGATGGTGAATAAAATGGCAGGACATCCACTCAGGCGACAAAACGGCATGGTGGCGGGTGTGTGTGGTGGGTTAGCGGAATTTTTCGGGATCAACGTCTTCTGGTTCCGGCTGTTGTTCTTGATTCTGCTGATCCCCGGCGGGTTGCCCGGCCTGCTGCCCTACTTCATCTTGTGGCTCGTCATTCCGCACAAGTAGCTCTACCCAACCCGCTCTAACTGACCAGCTCAGGGGGCGCTGGAGAAACCGTCCGGTTTCTCATCAGCGCCCCCTCTCGTTTTGCCTCAAGCCGCCTGCGGGCCGCCCAGTCAAACCGGCATTGACAAATCCCATCACCGCGTTACAATACCCCCTTGTGTTGGAGCTTGCCCATTGATGATCACCGAACCCCAGGAGACCCAACCGCTGGAGCGGGACCGGCTCAGCATCTTGCTGGCCGTGACCCTCAGCAGCGCCACCCTGCTGCGCTTTGTGGAACTGCCCACAGTCAATTGGAGCGCCCGGCGGATTTTTGGCTCGGCGCTGGGCTTCTCTATCGGCGGTGACTGGTTATTGGCCGCGCTGATGATGGGCCTGGTAGCCACCGGCACCTTTGCGCTGCTGCGGGCCTCGCCGGTTCAAGGACAGCGCGAACGGCGGTTAGGCTTTTCCCTCATCGCTCCCACGCTGGGCGCGCTTTTAGCCTCGCTTTTGCTGATCCGGGCGACCTCGTGGCCGCTCTGGTTGGGGGCCCTGATCCTGAGCGGGTTGATCATCGGCGGGCTGGTCCACTTCACCTACCGCGCTTTTTCCCCCAAGAACCCGGGGTACGCCCAGGCCCGCACCCTGCTCAACATCACCGATTATCTGCTGGGGTTTGCCCTGTTCACCTTGCTCTTAGGCAGCGGCGGCCGGGCGTTGATTATGGGGCCGGCCGTCCTGGTGCTGAGCGGGCTACTGGCCATGGATCTGCTCAGCGCCAGCAGTGCGACCGCTAGCTCCGTGCTGCTCTTTGGCGGCGTGATTGGGATTCTGGAAGCGGAAGCTACCTGGGTGCTGAGCTACTGGCCGCTCTCAGCCTGGTCCACCGCCACCTTGCTCACCATCGGATTATATCTACAGGTCGGCCTCATTTATCAATATCTCCTTAACAAGCTGGACCGTAAGGTTTTGTTAGAATTTATCGTCCTGGCCCTGTTGATCTTCATTTTCATCCTGTGGGTCAGACCCTAAAACGTTATGCAAGACAAATGACCAACTCATTGGTCATTTGTCTTTTTTATCCGCCCTTATTGATCGGGAGGTTACCATGCATGTAGAACTTCAAAACACCATCCGGGACAAGCTCCCGCTCCGGATCGCCCGCCTGGAAGAACTGGCTTATAACCTGAGCTGGTCCTGGCACCGCTCCGCACGCGATCTGTTCAGGATGGTGGACCGCACGCTCTGGAGCACCACCCGCCACAACCCGGTTCGCATTCTCTTAGAAGTGGCGCCTGAGCAGCTGCAGGCACTGGCCAAAGACCCGGCCTTCCTGCGCGCTTACGATGCAGTGATGATGGAAATGGACCGCGACTTGAAAAATGGGCACCTCTGGTTTTCGCGCACCCACAATGATCTGTTAGATTACACGATTGCCTATTTTTCAGCTGAGTTTGGCCTGCACATTTCGCTGCCCATTTATTCCGGCGGCCTGGGCATTCTTTCCGGCGATCACGCTAAGGAAGCCAGCGATCTGGGACTGCCGTTTGTGGCCGTGGGCTTCCTCTACGAGCAAGGATATTTCCACCAACGGCTGGATCATAGCGGTTGGCAGGAGGCCATCTACAACCCCTTGAATCCGGGTGAGGTCGCGCTCCGTCCCAGCTTGTGTGCAGACAACAGCTGCCGGCTGGTTCCCGTGGAGGTCGGCGACCGCACCATCCAGTTGCAAATCTGGCAGGTGCAGGTGGGCCGGGTACGGCTTTACTTGATGGACTCCGACACCGAGCAGAACGCCCCCTGGGACCGGGAACTGACCGCCCGGCTCTACGGGGGCGACCAGGAGATGCGCATCCAGCAGGAGATCATCCTGGGCATTGGGGGGGTCCGCGTGCTGCGCGCGCTGGAGCTGGAACCCCGCGTCTGGCATATCAACGAAGGGCACGCCGCGTTCATGGTGCTGGAACGGTTGCGGGAATACGTTGCCCAAGGGCTCTCGTTCCCGGCAGCCATGGAACGGGTCCGGGCCGGCACCATTTTCACGACCCACACGCCTGTCCCGGCCGGCCACGATGCTTTCTCCTTTGGCCTGATGGAGAAATACTTCCACCGTTTCTGGCCCCAGCTGAACCTCAGCCGGGATGAATTCATGGCCCTGGGCAACCACGAGGGCAGCTATGGGCCGGCTTTCAACATGACTGCGCTGGCACTCCAGCTCTCCGGTCGCGCCAACGGCGTCAGCCAGCTGCACGGCGAGGTCTCCCGCCGGATGTGGCAGAGCATCTGGCCCGACCGGCCCGTCGCGCAAGTTCCCATCGGCCAGGTCACCAACGGCATTCACCTTTCCTCCTGGGTCGGTGAGGCCATGCACCGGATTTACCGGCTCTATTTGGGGCCCGATTGGATCGAACGACAAGACGATCCGACACTCTGGGAGCGGATGGACGATGTGCCGGACGAGCGGCTGTGGGACGCCCACGTTTCGCTCAAGCGCAAGATGTTCTCAGTGATCCGCGAACGGGCCCGCCTGGCGCGCGTCAGCGGGGCAGTGTCACCGGAGCAGCTGCTGGCCTCCGGCATTTTCCTGGATCCGGACGCGCTGGTGATCGGCTTTGCCCGCCGCTTCGCCACTTACAAACGGGCCTACCTGCTTTTCCGGGACATTGACCGGCTGCGAGCCCTCGTCCACAACCGCTACCGGCCGGTGCAGTTCATTTTTGCCGGCAAGGCCCACCCGGCCGATGAACCGGGCAAGCGGCTGCTCCAGGAAGTCTATAACTGGGCGCGCAGTCCGGAGATGGGCGGGCGCATCGCCTTTGTGGAAGATTACGACATGCACGTGGCCCGCTATCTGGTCCAGGGGGTAGACATCTGGATGAACACGCCCCGCCGCCCCCAAGAGGCCAGCGGCACCAGCGGCATGAAAGTCGCCATCAACGGGGGCATCAACTTGAGCATTCTGGATGGTTGGTGGGCGGAAGCCTACAATGGCCGTAACGGTTGGGCCATAGAAAACGGCCAGGAATATGACGATCCGGAGCAGCAGGATAACGCCGACGCCAACGCACTCTATCGCGTACTGGAGGAAGAGGTAGCGCCGCTCTACTATCAACGCGACCGGGACGACATCCCGCGCAGTTGGGTGGCTATGATGAAAGAATCCATCCGCACGGTAGGCCCCCGGTTCTCCACACGGCGCATGGTCAAGGAATACACCGAGCAGTATTATCTGCCGGCCCTGCGCGACATACTCACGCTGGAGAAGCGCCGGTAATGTAAGCCCGGCAGCTGGTACAATCATTTGGCGGCCTGAAGGCCGTTCGGAAATTGTTGAGGGGGATTTCTCGTGGCTGAACCAAACCCGCCCACGAAAAATCCCCCCTTAAGACGTCACGACAGCCGGACGCTACTCGTCTTGCAGGGCTGTGCGCAGAGCCTGCCAGAGGGGAGCCAGGTCCACTTTCGTAAAATCGGTCATATCCAGCGAATAGACTTCCCCGCCGATGTCCAACACGCTGTAATCACCACTGACGATGCTGGCTTGCAGTTCCTCCAGGCCGAGATGATCCACATGCCCGGGATGGCGGTCTCCCGTGGCCCAACGCAGGATAAAACGCTCCAACAGCACCATCGGATTGGCCGTCAGCCAGATCTGAAAGATGCGAAAGTCGTATTGTTGCCGCAGGGCCAGAAACTTGGGGGTATCACTCTGGGAATGGAAGTTGCTCTCTACCACCAGGGAACGTCCCGCCGCCAGCTGGACGCCCACAAAGTAGTCTATCAGGTCCCGGGTGGCCCAACCTAACCGCCGCGACCATTCCCGGTCGCTCCAACCCAGCCGGTCAAACAAACATTCCTTAATGCCGTCCTTGGTGATGAGCGGGAGCCGGAAATCAACGGCAATTTGCCGGGCCAGCGTAGTCTTGCCTGTCCCAGGTGCGCCGGTGACGATGACTAAGAGAGCTGCCATTTTGGCTACACGAAAACTTTCATTCAATAGGCGCCCAGTTCCTCCAGCCGCTCGTCGCTGATGCCGAAATAATGTGCAATTTCATGGCGCACCACCCGGCGCACCAGCCCCCGCGCCTCCTCCCACGTGCGACAGCGGAGCAAAATCGGCTGGCGGTAAAGACTGATCTTGTCCGGGAGCACCAGCCCGTAAGAGTGAGTCCGGCTGGTCAACGGCACGCCGTGATAAAAGCCCAACAGGTCCGTACGCCGGGCGACAGCGGCCAGACGCAACGTCTCCGCATCGGGCCATTCCTCCACGACCACCTCCACGTTTTCCAGCCGCTCCAGGAATGTTGCCGGCAGGCTATCCAGAGCCTCGGCGACCAGCTGCTCAAAAGCGCTGGGATCAGTCCACAGGCGCGTTGCCTCTTCCCCGGCTATCATAGGGACAATTCTTCAATCTTCAATTGCTCTAGATCGTAGATACCCAATCCCATCTCCGCCGCGGCATCTATGTAAGGAACTTCCCTGGGCTGCAAATCAAAGAGCGTCGCGGCATAGCTGTCGGCCGCGACGATGTCGGGGCTGACGATCACGGTATCCATCTGCCGCACATCGTTCAAATCGCCGCCGGTCGGGCCGTTGGCCATGAGGATGCGGATGGCATCCACAACGGTGAGGGTCGGGCGCACCCGGGTGTTCAAATCGGCAATCTGCTGGCCCAAGCTGCGATGCATCGCCTGGCGGTCGCGCACCACCCCCATCAGGTTCTTCATGCCCAGCGTCAACCGCGTTGAACCGTGGTCTTTGGCAATCGGCACATTGATAAGCACGTCCGCGTTGAGAATTTCGTCGTAAATAGCGGTCTTGTGCAACGCCACCCCTTCGGGGATCTGTGTGTTGACGAATTTGAAATCGGACATGAGCTCCATTTCGCCGCCGGCCGCCGCCACCTGTTCCTGGATGCCGCTGCGAACGTAAGCTTCTTCAGCCCCGCCGCCAAAGGGGAAATCCATGACGCGGATACGCCGGGCCCCCGCCGCCAGACAGAGCTTGACGAGCGCGCCCACCACCCACGGATTGGTCGTGGCGGCATACTCGTAGGTATGATAGGCCACGCAGATATTCGGCTTGATGATCACGTTAGCACCGGGGGGGACAAAGCGTTCCATCCCGCCCCAAGCGGCCAGGGCCCGGATGACCAGCTGCTCCGGGTCGCTACCACGGGCGACAACCAGGTCAGGATTGCCGCCAGCCGATGTGGTCGGGGCCGGAGTAGCCGTAGCAGCCACGGCAGACGGCGCGACGGTGGTGTTAGCCGGTGGTGCAGAAGTCACCAGCGCCGTCGGGGTCGCCGGTGAGGGCGGCAACGGGGTAGTCCGCTGCCCACAGGCGCTCAAAAACCAGCCGCCAACCCCTGCCCCCAAACCGGCGGCCAGGTAACGCAACAGTTCACGGCGAGTGATGGGTCTGTTCATGGTCCCTCCCTGAAAACCTCCCAAGAATCTTAACGCCAGCACACCAGGACACCCGGAAAATCATCGTCTAATCTTAAATTAGAACTGTAATGACGCCTGCCGGCACGCTTGTCACGCAAAAAACAGTTGAAACCGCCATCACAAAGCCTATTCTGTGCAGGTCCTGATTCATTCTAAGGCTTGCGCAATCGTCTCGGCCAACTGCTCCAGGCTCGCCGGCTTGAGGATCCAGCCCACGATCCCCATGGAGGTCGCACTTTGAGTTACCGCATCCTCTAAAGGATGCCCGGTCAGCACCAAAACTTTGACCGCCAGCTGGCGCTCTCGTAACGCCCGCACAAAGTCCTGCCCTCCCATAGAGGGCATCACCCAATCGCATAACACCAGAGCGATCTCCGGTCGGCGCGCACAGAGCTCCAGCGCCGCCTGTCCCTCTGCCGCGGCCAACGTCTGATACCCCAGGAGCTCCAGCACTTCCACCAACGCAGTGCGAACAGCCGCGTCATCCTCCACCACCAAAATGGTTTGCCCCTGACCAGAAGTCACGGCAACGATGGGCGCCGGTGTGTCAGCTACCGGCGCCCGGACCGGTAGCGCCGGTAAATAGAGCACGAAAGTGGTGCCACGCCCGTCCCCGGTTTCCACCGCCAGATGTCCCTCGTGCTGCTTCACGATGCCGTATACCTGCGCCAACCCCAATCCATGCCCCAGGGGCGCCCTGGTAGTAAAAAACGGCTCAAAAATATGGGGCAACACCTCCGGGGGAATCCCCATCCCGCTGTCTGTGATCCGCACCTGAACCCAAGCGCCGCCGGTCACACGCCCACAGGCCACGCAATCAATTTCCTGGCCCTCTACTCTGGCCAGGGTGAAGGTGAGGGTGCCGCCCTTCGGCATCGCATCCCGTGCGTTGAGCGCCAGGTTCACCATCGCCTGTTGCAGGCGCGCCGGATCGGCATTGACCCAATACTCATTCGGCTCAAAAACCAAACTGAGTTGGATGCTCTCCGGTAGCGTGCGTTCCAACATTTGAACCACGCCCTGCAAAAACAAGTCCATGGCAAGGGGCTGGCGCTTCATCATGGCCTGCCGCCCAAAGTCCAGGATCTGCTGTACCAGGTCGGCGCCGTGCTGGGCCTGTTGGGCAACCGTCTCCAGACGCTTGCGGAGCTCTGGCGTGAGCACGTTCGCCCGCAACGCCAGCTGGGTATACAACGTGATGGTCGCCAGGATATTGTTGAAGTCGTGCGCGATGCCGGCAGCCAGCTGGCCCACGGCGGCCAGACGTTCCTGCTGCATCATCCGCTCCTGCATCGCTTGCAATTCTGCCAGCGCCCTTTCCAGGCGGCGGTTGCTCTCACGCAAGGCCGCCTCGGCCCGCACCCGCTCGGTCACATCCACCCCCACGGCCCACGAATCCCACCCCGGTACCGGGAATTGCTGCGAGGTATTAGACCAGGAAACCACGCGCGTCTCACCATCCTTACAGGTCAGAGTGAGCTCCCAATTGCGGAAGTTGTTGCCGGTCTCCCGCCACGTTGCCATCACTTGCTGGAGATAAGTTTCATCAGGATACAACCGACTCATGCTTTGCGGATTTCCCACAACCTCCTCGGCCCGGTAGCCGGTCACCCGCTCACATTCCTGATTCCAGGCAATCAGCGTGCCGGCGGCATCAAAAGCATCCAGCAGCACAGGCATACTTTGAATCACACGGCGCTGGCGCTCTTCACTTTCCTGCAAGATCAGCTCCACCCGCTTGCGCTCAGCAATTTCAGCCGTCAGGCTCCCTAACGTTTGCTTCAACTGGGCGGCCATGTCGTTGAACGAGTGCGTCAAGGCATCCACTTCATCCACCCAACCGCCCGCCGACACCGGCTGCCATTCTCCGGCCGCCAGCGCTTGAGCCGCGGTCTTGAGACGTAAAATGGGCCGGAGCACCCACCGGGTGATCATAAAGCCAGCTGTGACCACCACCAACAAAATAATCGCCAAAATGAGTCCCGCTGTGACGCGGTTGTTGGCGTTGATTTGCGCCATAAAATCGGATTCGGGAATCACCACCACAACCAGCCACTCAATCCCGTAAGGGTCTTGTACCGGCGCGACTTGCAGAAATTGACGTTGCCCGGCCATTTCAAACTCTAACTGCTGCACGGTAGTGATGTTGTGATAATCGCCAAAGTGCGCGCTCAAAAACTCGGCCGCGCTGCGGACCAGGGGCGTAGCGCTTTCGCGGGCATCCAGTCGCCGCGGAGCGGACCCCTCAACTGTAACGAAGGGCTGCTCCCCAGTTGAAGTTGCCACCAGCAACCCCGACCGTTCCATGATGAAGCTTTGGCCCGTCTCACCCATTTTGAGGCTCTGCAAAAAGTTGCTCAGGTGTGAAAGGAAGATGTCGGTAGAAACCACGCCCAATAAATTCTGCTGCTCATCGTACACAGGGCAGCTGGCGGCAATCGCCATATCCTGCCCTGTGAACAGGATGTAAATATCGTTCCAGGTGCTGTCCCCTTTGGCCACGGCGCCTTTATACCAGGGCCGGGTGCGCGCGTCAAAATTGGGGACGGTGGCCAAGAGCTCGGTAGGCTGTCCCTGAGCATCCGTCGCATATTTCCTAAAGGGGCCCTGGGCAAACGCATCTGTGACAATGACGTACAAAGATCCGGCGGCACCCTCCCGCCCGGCATCCACCAACCCGCCGGCCGTGTTCCCAAAATAAATGCTCGTCACCGAATCAAAAACCTGAATTTGCTCCCACAAATAGCGTTCCCAAGCGGCGGGATCGTTGGCATCTAACGTCCCCTGGCGCAGGGCATTGGCGTTGAGCCGGTTGATACGATGCGGAACGGCCAGAAAATTGAGCAGGTGCTCCTCAATCCGGGCCGTGATTTCGTTGCGCAGTTGGTGCGCCACATCGTTCACCGCCCGCCGGCCGTTGAGAAACGAAAGGTATCCTATCAGGGCCGTCGCCAACGCAATTTGTACGGCAAACGGCACGATGAGGATCAGGCGCAACGGGATTTTTAACGCCGGATTGTTTTCAGGTTTTGTCGCCACACCGCCCCCTCAACGCAATGTTGGCCTGAACAACCAGATTTTATCCCATCAGATAGCAGCGTTTTTCTTACTCCCCAGCCGATCAAGCCACGTCCGCGCCGGAGACCGCCAGTTCCAGTTGCCGCTGGTAGAGCTGGCTATAGAGGCCGCCGCGCGCCAGCAATTCCTGGTGATTGCCTACCTCGCGGATGCGGCCCCCCTCCAGCGCGATGATTTTGTCAGCGTTACGGATGGTGCTCAGCCGGTGGGCGATAACCAGCGCCGTGCGGCCCTTGAGCACTGCCTGGAGCGCCTGCTGGATCAGATACTCGGCCTCCGCATCCACCGACGAGGTGGCTTCATCCAGGATCAGAATGCGCGGATCGGCCAGGAGCGCCCGCGCCAGGGCCAACCGCTGCCGCTGACCGCCGCTCAGCTTGACGCCGCGCTCGCCGAGCTCAGTCTCGTAGCCCTGTGGCAATTCCAGGATGAAATCGTGGGCGTAGGCTGCCCGCGCCGCCGCGATCAAATCATCCTCAGTGGCCTCTGGCCGGGCGTAGCGCAGGTTCTCGCGTACGGTCGCGTTGAACAGGAAGGTGTCTTGCAGAACCACTGCCACGTTGCGCCGTAAGGTCCGGAGGTCCACCTGGCGCAAATCGTGGCCGTCCAACAAAACCCGCCCGTGGATCGGGTCGTAGAAGCGACAGAGGAGGTTGGCAATACTGGTCTTGCCTGCCCCGCTGGGTCCCACCAGCGCGACCACCTCACCGGGGGCCATGTGGAAATCAATATCATGCAGCACCTCGTCGTTTTCCGGCCCGTAACGGAAATGCACATCCTCAAACACGACCTCACCGCGCACGGCAGCCAGGGCCATAGCCTCCGGGGCGCTCTGAATGTCCGACCGCTCGTCCAGCAGCTCAAAAATGCGCTCGCCGGCAGCGATGGCCTGCTGGAAGGTATTATCTACCTCCGTCAAGCGCCGGATGGGATCATAGAACGACGTAATGTATGAGAGAAAGGCCACGAGCGTCCCTAACGTCATCTGCCCGCGGACGACCAGCCAGGCCCCATAGCCCAGCACCCCCACCCCGCCCAGCGCCGTCACAAAGTAGAGCGCCGGGAAAAAGGTGGACCAGCTGCGAATCGCCCGGACGCGCTCCAGGTAGTAGCCCTCGCTGACGCTGCGAAAGCGCTCCAGTTCGGCGTCCTCCTGCCCGAAGGCCTGGACGACGCGAATCCCGGCCAGGTTATCCTGGAGCCGCGCGTTAATGTCGCCCAACCGGTCGCGCGTGCGGCGGTAGATCGGCCGGGCAATCCGGTTGAAACGCCGCAGCCCCACGGCCATGATCGGCACCGTCACCAGCACGACCAGCGCCAGCCGCCAATCCAGCACCAGCAGGACGATCGTCGCGCCGAGCAGCCGCAACAGGTCTACGGCGGTAAGGATGACACCATGAGTGACAAATTGCTCCATTGCGTTGACGTCATTGCTGACGCGCGACATCAACTCGCCGGTGGAGGTCTTCTCAAAGAAAGCCAGCGAGAGCCGCTGCAGGTGGTCATAGAGCCGCACCCGCAGGTCAAAGATAAAGCGCTCACCCAGGGTGTGGCGGATGTATTGGTCGCCGAAATCGGTCAGTTCGGAGAGTGCGTAGACGCCCACTAAGCCGGCCACCAGCCAGCCCAGTCGCGCCAGGTCTCGGCTGCCGATCACCCCGTCAATGATCTGCCGCTGGAAAAGCGGGGGGAGCAGGCTCAACCCGGTGTGAATCAAGATGAGCACGCTGGTCACGATCAGCGATTTCCAGTAAGGGCCCAGGTAGGAAGCAAGACGTTTCAAAACCGGCACAGGCACAACTCCTTCAGCAAATCAGCAAAGCAACGCAGCAACGGTTCAGCGGCTCAGCGAGTCATCCGAGGCCACCAGCCGGCAGCGCGCGCGGCGCGGAATGAAACGCGGGACGCGGTGTTGATAGCGACGGTAGACTTCGCCGAACTCGGCCACCAACCGCTGCTCTTCGTGCAGCGAACCGATATAAAAGTAAAGCATGAAAAGCAAGTAAGTGACAAGCAGATTTACCGTCATGACCGGCGTCAACCAGAGCAGGATCATGCTGAACAGATAACTGGGATGGCGAACATAACAGTACAGGCCACGCACCTGCAGCGCACCGCCCGCCGTCCGTGCACCGCCAAAGAGCGGCGCCAGCCCTACGAACTCAAAAAGGCCGGTCTGCCAGATGGCTATTGCGGCGCCAATTGCGCCGCCCACCTGCCCGGCCACCAGCAGCCAGCGCCAGGGCGTCGGCACAACGTAAAGCGTCCGATCGGGCAAGAGCATTAGCAGCACCGGCAACGGCGCGAGCGTCAGCACCGCCAGGCCGACGTAAGCCAGGCGATACCAGCGCTCCACGCCGGGGCCAAACGCCCGCCGCGCCCTATCTTTGACGGCCAGGCTCGCCAGCCAGCTGTGCACCGCCGCCCAGGCGGCGAAGTAAAACGTTATAAGCAACACGCTGGTTATCATCAGTCCCTGCGCCGGGAGCGGCCGCCACGCCGCCCCACCAGCCACCCGCCAAGCAACAACAGCCCGGTCAATGCCCCCACTCCCGCCCAGATGGCCCGCCAGTCCAGCCGTAACTGAGCGCTGCCCTCCGACAGCGGGGCCTGCACCGGATTCAAGTAGGTGTAGAGCTGATCCAGCGCCGGCGTCGGCACACCACTGCGGCGCGCCAGTTCCCTGAATTCTTCGGCCAACTTTTGCATCTCGTCGCGGGCCGCGTTGGCATGGCGCGCCAGCCCCAATGCGGCCCGCTCGGTCGCCAGGCCTCGTTGTAACCAGGCGACCAACAGAGGCTCCGGCAACCATTGCAACACCTGATACTTGCACGGCGTGATGGGGATCTCCAGCGCGCGCAGCACCCGCAACCCTTCACGGACGCCGCGCACCAGCAACACCACGCCATCGCGCGTCTTCGCCAGCCGGTAGTTATCGCCGCCGGCCAGGTAAAGCGCGTTGGCCATCGGGCTGACGAGCGCCACGTGCGTTTTGAGCCAGGCATCCATGTTAGCGCAGGTCGCCACCGGGAATCCGGCGGATTCCAGCACATCCACAATCACCTGCAGCCGGGGCGTGACCCAGCCGTTCAGTTCACCCACCGTGGTCGGCTGGGCCCGGGCACCGGCCAGCACGTACCGGACGACGGGCCCCTCCCGCGCCCCGCCCGCGCCTGGGAAGCCGAGCACAACCCGCTCGCGGTCCAGGACTTGCACATACTCCTCCGGGCCGGCCGCGTTATTGACCATGAACAGGATGTTTGGCGTGCGCCGGTTGGCTGCCAGCACCGGCAGGATTGCGCTCACCTGGTTCTTACGCAACAGGACGATCACCAGATCATAGGCTTCCTCGGGCGTGAGCGCCTCCACCACGTTGATCCAGGTGGTCGTGCGCTCGCCCGTGCGCGCATCCTCCAGGACGATGCCGTGCTCGCGCAAGTCGGCCAGCCGCTGTCCCCGCGCCAGGATAGAGACCTCGTGGCCGGCATCCTGTAACCGGGCGGCGTACAGGCTTCCCAACACCCCTGCCCCGTAAACCAGAATCTTCATCGGTCCCTCCGGCCACCAGAATCCAGAATCAAGAGCCAAGATTGCGATAGTGAGAGTTTAACACCAATCGGGCAAAAAGGGAAAAAGTGCTTATGGCTACCGGAGACTGTTATCCGTACCGCCCTCCACCCACAACCGCGCTTGTAAGCGCCCCTGAACCGTGCTACAATATTCCACAGAATGTGTATCTTCCCAATAATCTGGGAGCAGATACCAGAACGTAGTGTCAACCCGGCCCAGCAGACACACATACCCAGAGAGATCTATGTCCAGCCCCAAATGGCTCATTGGACTGTGCGCCCTGTTTTGGATCGGCGCGGCTTTGGTTGGCGCGCCGAGAGGACTGACGGCGACGCCGGCCCCCACCCCGACGCTGGCCGCGTTCAATGCTCAGATCGGCACGCCGGGGACTCCGGCCCTTTCTCCCACGCGCCCGCCGTGGCCTACGCCGACGCCGCTCTGGGTGCCGCAGCCGGCCCTCGCCTGCCTGCGCTGTCCCCCCGTCCCCGTTTTCCACACCAACGCGACCGGTGAGTGGACGCTGGCCCGCCTGCCCCAGCCGGAGGAGGGAACGGAACCCCTCTCCCTCACCGCCGGGATTGGCCGCGCCTTAGCTCCGGCTTATGCTCCCAATGGCCGCTGGCTGGCCTTCCAGGCCAATGAGGATGGCAATTGGGAGCTTTATACCCTTGACCTTGACAGCCGCGCCCTGAAGCGTCTGACCAACGATCCGGCCCGCGATACCCGGCCCCTCTGGCAACCGGCCTGTCTGACCGACACCGCTCCACTCACCGGAACCCTGGTCTTCCAATCAGACCGCCACGGCAAGGCGGACCTCTTTCTGCTCACCCTGGACCCGGCGGCCACTCCGCGGCCGGTCACGACCGCCGCCGGCAACAATACCGACCCCGCCTGGGCCCCGGATGGATCGCTGCTGGCCTTCCAATCGGATCGGGCCGGCAATTGGGACATTTTCACCATCCGCCCGGACGGGAGCGACGAGCAGCAGCGCACCCACAGCTCCGCCGACGAGACCGATCCTGCCTGGTCCCCGCGCGGCAACGCACTCGCCTATCTCTCCAACCGCAACGGCGACCAGGACCTCTATCTGCTGGACCTGAACAGTGGCCGGGAGCGCCAGTTGACCACCGGGACCGGTGACGATCTGCTGCCCGCCTGGTCGCCGGACGGCCGCTGGCTGGCCTTTCAATCCAACCGCGATGGGAACTGGGAGCTCTACGCCTACGATGTCATCTCCAACACGCTACTGCGCCTGACCACCAATCCGGCCGCCGACGAAGCGCCGACCTGGAACTGTGACGGCAGCCGGGTGCTCTTCCAATCCAACCGCGACGGCGATGCCGACCTCTATTCGGTCGCCCTGCACGATCCGACCGATTTCGCCCAGCTGACATTCCAGCCCAGCGCCGAAGTCTATCCACTCTGGCAGCCGCCGTTTGAAGCTGGGAGCCTGGTGCTGGAGCAGCTCCCGCCGGCGCAACTGCGTTCCACCCCCACGCCAGAGCTGCCCCCCGCCACGCCCACCGCGCTGCCCGGCGGCTCCCCGGCGCCCACAACGACGCCGATCCCCTCCCGCACGCCGGCCCCCGCCGCCGCCCCGGCCGGGCGTCCCTGGATAGCACTGTTCGTGGCAGGTGGATTGCTGTTGCTGGGCTGGGGCCTTTTTCACCGCCGAGAACGCCACGGAGGCTAAGTCTTCTGGCTCGTAGTGACGCGCTTATGAAGTTTAAAAATTAGATTCGGTCACGGCTGCGCCGGCTTAGGAGGCGCTAAATGGGATGTAGTGACGCCTTTAGGCGTTCTTCCCTTCAGCGGT
>Ga0067045_1027653_pt1 | contig 74810 bp, 70 predicted proteins | sample TerdegcTABiofilm_FD_59184 | JGI IMG/M metagenome (GOLD analysis project Ga0067045, IMG submission 59184) | Combined Assembly of (Gp0054472, Gp0054536) Wastewater bioreactor microbial communities from Singapore -Terephthalate degrading... | reverse complement strand
ATAAGACTTTAACTTCATCGTGTTCGCTAATAATGAGAGGACGAGCAGAAAGGGTATGAGGGCAGATGGGAGTAAGAATTATAGAATCGATGGCCGGATGGACAATAGGTCCACCAGCGGATAGAGAATAGGCTGTTGAACCAGTAGAGGTAGAAATAACCAACCCATCTGCGGAGTAAGTTATCACATAATCATTATTGATATATGTAGCCAAGCTTATAATCCTAGCATAAGCTCCTTTGCCAATAACCACATCGTTTAAGGCAATTAGTTTTTTAATCTTCTTACCCTTTCTCTTTACCAGACAATCCAGCATCATCCTCTCCTGGAGTCCATACTTTCCCTGATATAACCTGTTTAAAGATTTTTCTAGTTCTTCCAGTCTCACTTGAGTCAGAAAACCCAGCCCTCCCAGATTTATTCCCAATATGGGAATATCTTTTAAGGTGGCTAATCTGGCTGTTCTGAGGAGAGTGCCATCTCCTCCCAGAGATAAAAGTAGATCCACCCGGGGAAGCAATTTTTCTGCAGGATAAAGCAAATATTTCTTATTTAGAGGTTTATCGCCACTACCCTCCACATATACTTTTATCTTTTTTGAACTGAACCAGTCAACTAAATAATCGACAGTTTCTTTCGCCTTTTCTTTCTGATAATTTACCAGCAAACCTATACTTGTGAATATCATTTCCATCCCTCACGCAAGAGATACTGTAAAAAATAGGTAAAAATTATTCCCAAAATAAAATAAACTATCCGGTTTAGCCATTTACCAGGAGTATTCTCTAGTTGAAAGCGCACTTCCGAAATACTCTTATTTTTCATATTCAACAGAAGGATGCCTCTGGGTTGAAAGGCAAGGTAATATTCTAACATCTGCCTTCTGGTTTCACGATTGGTAATATAAGGAATCTTTTCCCCGCTCTTTACTTCTACAACATATACCTTTCCTCTTTTTCTCACCAGATAATCAATTCTTACTACATATCGATGTATCTTATCTCCGATGGTCACCAGGAGTGGTTTACTTTTTTGAACATCAATAATGGCATAACCATTTCTGGTTAATATTTTTTCTGCTGCTTTCTCTGCCTTTCTCCCTTTAGAAAATCTTTTCCGTATTTTTTTTACTCTAACTAAATCATAGAATTTTACAAAAATACAAATCAAAAGTACACTACCGGTGAGAATTAAAATTAATATTTCCTGATTATTAAGATTCAAAAAACTCACTCCAGTATTACTTTAGATTGATTTAAGTTTCACATCCCTTCCCTGGATTTAGTAGTAGTCTAATTATTTTCTTACACTTATATTATAGGACTATTTTAGTTAATTTTTAAATAAAAATTTTAATAAATCCAATCTATTGCTTATTTTTTGAAAAAGTCTGGTGCGCCAGCTCTACTACTTTTTCTATCTCCGAAGAATAATCTGTTTCCTGTTCCGGAAAATTATCTTTGAGTAGATAAATAAAAAATTCAATATTACCCGCAGTCCCCTGAAGGGGAGAAAAGGTCAGCCCCCCTACTTTAAAACCCAACCCACGCGCCATATCTACTACCTTTCTTAAGACCAGCTGATGGGTTTCTGGCTTTTTTACCAATCCACCTTTTTGCACCAGCTCCGGTCCTGCTTCAAATTGGGGCTTAACCAGGGCAAGCACCTCCCCTTTTTCTTTAAGTAGACGGTAAACAGGGGGAAGTACTTTATCCAGGGAAATAAAAGAGACATCTATAGTAGCCAGATCGAATAAATTACTGAATTTATCAGGAGAAAGGTATCTAATATTAGTTCGGTCCATAATGATGACTCTGGGGTTCTTCTGTAATTTCCAGGCCAACTGACCATAACCTACATCCACACAATATACTTTTTCCGCTCCATACTGAAGTAGACAATCAGTAAAACCTCCCGTGGAAGCCCCCACATCCAAAACTATCTTCCTTTGCACGGAGATCGGAAAGGTATTTAAGGCTTTCTCTAATTTTTCTCCTCCCCTGCTTACATAGACCGATTTTTTTTGCAGTAAAGTTATAGTACTATCTAGATTGACTCTTTGCCCTACCTTATCTACTATCTTTCCTTCTACCCATACTTCTCCAGCCATTATTGCCCTTTTAGCCTTCTCTCGGGTAGAGAAAAATCCCCGCTTAACCAGAATTAAATCTATACGCTCTTTTTCCATCTTACTCAATAGTCCAAGCACCCGGTCATCCTGGATAGATAATGAATCCCCTTCCTTTAATCTTAATTACTATAGAGCCCAGTAATTATATAAAATTATCGCCAGAATTAAACCTATTAAGCCCCCTACAATCACCTCGAAAGGGGTGTGTCCGATAAGTTCCTTCAAATATTTGTCTCTAATTTTATGTTCTTCAAAAAATTCCAGGAGAATCTTATTTAAAACCTTGGCCTGTTCTCCCGTCTCCCTCCTGACTCCTGCCGCATCAGCCATAACAATAAAAGAGATAACTAAAGACAAAGCAAATAAAGTAGAGTCCCATCCTTCGGTTAAACCAATTACGGTAGTTATACAAATCGTCAAGGCAGAATGAGTACTGGGCATTCCTCCCATTCCGATAAATCTCTGGAGGTTCCATTTTTTTTCAGAAAAATAGAAGATTAATATCTTTAGAATTTGATTAACTAAGAAGGTAATCAGGGCAATCCATAAGACCTGGTTTTCAAATATTTGAAGAATATTGAAGCTGTTTATCATTAAATTTCATTAAATCCTTTCATATATAAAAAGGGAATCTCAGGGAACCTGGGGAGGTTTAATCCACTCTTCATCTCTGAGGAGAGGTCTACTGATATCTAAATGACCCGCTAAACTTTCTCTTTCTTGGCCAGCAATTAATATCTGAACAGCCTGGATAGGTTCTATCTCGGTAAGGGTATTGACTATAGAATAGACAGACATTATTTCACCCGCACTACCACCAGGATGATTCTTTGCTGCTTCTTCTGATAAATCAACATAGGCAATATTTCCGGAAATATAAAGTTCAGATAACTCTGTCCCTTCTGGAAGAGTTGGATAAAGACCTTCGGTTTGTGGTCCTTTAATCAGCTCTATAATTATTTGCTTGGCTAAAGAAGAAGAAACAGGAAGCTTTCTTTTCTCGGGGATTAGAAACATAGCCTGACTATCCGCAAAATATAAATTGACCTCTATTAGCTCTTCTTCTGGAACAATTACAACTTCCTCTTCCTCTTCCTCTTCTTCCCGAGGAATCTCCTTAAGGGCAGCCTTTTTTTCTTGATATTCCTGCCAGAAAGGAAGGACTACCTGTTTATATATAAAATATCCTGCCCCTATAAAGAATAAAATGAGAATAATTATAAATATATCTTTTAAACTATTCTTTCTTTTTCTTCGAGAACTTCTTCCTTTTACCATATAAACCCCCTTTATACTCCATCAGGGGCATTCTGAAGATAATATTTTACCGCCTCAAAGATAGACTGAGCTGCTTTCTTTCTAAAATTGCTATCCTTTAATAACTTCTCCTCACTGGGATTAGAAATAAACCCAATCTCCACCAATACTGCGGCCATATTAACCCCTTTTAATACTACAAAAGGTGCTTGCTTTACCCCTCTATTTTCTAGTTTAAGAAAATTGACCATTTCCTTTTGAACGATTTCCGCTAAATCAAGACTATATTGGATATTGGCACTTTCCTCCAAATCGGCGATAATCTGAGCTAAATCTGTATCCAGTTCGGGGTGCATTCTACTTGCTCGATTTTCTCTATCCGCGACATCTTTAGCTGATGCTCCGATATATTTTGAACTTAATACGTAAGTCTCTATGCCAGTAGCTTCGGGTCGGTGTTTTAATACCGAGTTGATATGGATACTTACGAATACAAATCCATTCTTTTGATTGGCAAAATTTACTCGATCTTCTAAAAAAATAAAATTATCTTTATTTCTGGTTAAATATACCGGAATACCTTCCTTTTTAAATAGCTCTTCTAAAGCCAGAGCAATACCGAGAGTTACTTCTTTTTCCTTTAAACCAGTAGGTCCAATAGCTCCTGGGTCACTTCCTCCATGTCCTGGATCTATTATTACCACTTTCTGCCCGGATATTTTTGGTTCTATCACTACTGGAGGCTTTTCTTCTGGTTTGGTGGGAGGTAGATATTCTGGAACGACCTGTACTTCTCCTCCTGATCTAAATATATCAATTACTACTCTATCCGGATTAAGCAGGCTAAAGACTTCGTATTTAGATTTCTGATATAAATCCACCACTATCCTGGACATCACACCATTAAATTGAGCTGCCCGGACCTGTTTTATTACCCCATCATTTACCTCTAACTGCCTTGTCTTTTCATCCAGTTTGGCTATAGACCCCATTATATCAATATAGATTCTTTCGGGATCGGATACAGTACTGGCTCGAAATTCAGTTCCCTGCGATAAATCTATTACTACCCTGGTCTTATCTGGATGGGAATAACTTCTGATATTTAATAGATTGGGCTTTATAGTATTAAGAGAGAGAGTTTTATGCTGATCATCCCAGATAACCTCTACCTCACTGATGATCTTAATAATTTCAATGGGAATCATTACCCGATTATTAATGAGTCTAGCAGGAACTTCTAAGGTGGTTTTCCCTCCATCGATTTCCAAAGAGGGCTCATCGATTACCAAACTTGCTTTTTTCCCCTCCAGATATATATTTAATAATTTCAAAGCGGAAAACCAGGTTATTCTTCCCCCCAGGGCTTCAATTAGATCCCGAGCAGGAACTAATAAGTGACCATCTTCAATTATTGAAGAGCTAACATTTTCTAACAGTTGCTGATCAAAAAATATTTTTATTTCTGAAGGTTGTGAAAAAGCAGAAGAAATGGGGAATAATATAACCATTCCTGCTATCATTATTAAAGAGATTATTTTTTTCATTTATCTTTTCCTATTCCTCCTGGGATAAATATCTAAAGGTTAAGACTTTCAAAATTGCAGCTAAGGGCACAGCCATTATTATTCCCAGCACTCCCAGTAATTGCCCACAAAATAAAATGGTAAAAATTACGGTCAAAGGATGTAAACCTAATTCTTTTCCCATAATACAAGGACCAAGAAGCACCGCTTCCAGTTGATTCACGGCGAAAAAGATGAGAACAATTATTAGCCAGAGCCACCAGGAACTACTTAAATTAAAAATTAAGGCTAATAATAATCCGATGATCGGACCTAAGTAAGGGATAAAATTAAATATCCCGCTGATTATTCCGATTATTAAAGCAAATTTCAAGTTGAAGAGATATAGACTGATCCCAATTAGAGCTCCCACAATGAAACAGACAATGATCCTTCCTCGAATAAAGCCACTGATGATCTGATCTATCTCTTCCAATATTTCCCGGAATTCCTTTCTTCTCTCCTGAGAAACAAATATATCCAAATTGTCTTTAAAGACTTTCATATCTCTCAATAAATAAAATAAAATGATGGGAATAATTACCAACCCAAAAACAATACTGGGAATTATGCTAGATAGGTATATTACTATAGTTCGAGCCAAAGACAAAATTGATCTTTGCAGTTCTGATAAATTTTCAGTAATTAAATTTTCTATAACCTCTGGTTCAATAAATCTAGCTAGAAAGGGCTCTAAGGAAAAGAGTATTTCTTTATATTTATTTACAAAATCAGGAGTTTCCCGATATAAGGTATTTATCTGATGAATCAGACTGGGGATGATAAAAGTTAGAAACAAAGCTAAGGCAGTAATGATTATTCCCATAATAATCAATATGGATAATCCCCGGGGAATCTTCTTCCTTAGTAAAAATCTATAAAAAGGTTCAAAAAAATAGACTATAATTAAGGCACTGCCAAAATAAATAAATAACCATTTCAACTTATTCAAAATAAGAAAGATAATTACCAGACTAATAGCTAAATTAATAAGGAAATTTAATTTTTTATTCTCAGTAAATAAGGGCATATACCTCTACCGAAATAATTTTTAAATTTATAGTAACAAAATATTGTCGAATAAACCTTTTCACTATCCTCTAAAGGGCAAAAGGCTTTTTTCATTTCCCTTTCTAGAGGTTCTTATTTTATTAAACTTTTATTAAACGGTCATTGAATTTATATTCTATATTTTATTTTCTTTATCCTTCTTTTTCGAGAAGACTTTTAACCAAAACCGAGAAATCTCTATTTCGGATCCCTGGGTATATTACTATTTGTATATCCTTATTGTCTCTGATCCTGTATATCTTTATCCATTTTTTATCTTTTAAAATCTAAAAAATCAACTATCTTCTTAAAAGCGAGAAAAAAATTCAAATCCTAAGATAGCCTCTCGTGATAACCCAAGTATGATTTATGCGAGATCATTTTTCCCAGGCATCCCGCAAAGAGACGATGCGATTAAAGATTAATTTATCAGGTCTGGAATCTAAATCCACACAAAAATAACCTTTCCTCATAAACTGCAATTTACTTCCCACTTCAACTTTAGCCAGACTAGGTTCAACCAGGCAATTGGTCAATACTTTTAAAGAATCGGGATTAAGTTTTTTGATAAAGTCACTCTTCTCTTCTTCTTCTGTTTCTTCTTCTTCCTGGTTGCTTAAAAGGAGGTAGTCATATAATCGCACTTCTGCTTTTAAGGCATAAGAAGCAGAAACCCAGTGTAAAGTCCCTTTCACCTTTCTTTTTGCCCCCGGCTTTCCGCTCTTACTCTCCGGGTCATAAGTACAATGTATCTCTTTAATTCTTCCGGTCTTTTCATCTTTAATCAATCCCACACCTTTAATAATGTAGGCACCTTTTAATCTTACTTCACTACCGGGACTTAATCGAAAGTATCCTCGGGGCGGATTTTCACAAAAGTCTTCACTTTCAATATAAAGAATCCGGGAGAAAGGAACTTTACGGGTTCCATAAGCAGGATCTTCTGGATTATTCTCTATTTCTATTTCTTCTACCTGCTGGGGGGAATAGTTGTCAATAATTAATTTTACAGGGTCAAGAACTGCCATTACCCGAGGCGCTTTTTGATTTAAATCTTCCCGGATACAATGTTCCAGAAAGCGAATATCTACTGTACTATTACTTTTGGATACTCCAATTCTTTCACAAAAATTACGGATAGCCTCCGGGGTATAACCCCGGCGTCGGAGACCGGAAAGAGTAGGTAAGCGAGGATCATCCCAACCGGCGACATATCCTTCTTCCACCAGTCGACGAAGTTTTCTCTTACTCATAATGGTATTAGATAGACTGAGACGGGCAAATTCAATCTGTTGAGGAGGATTAGGTAGATTTAGAGTTCTTAGAATCCAATCATACAGAGGACGGTGATCTTCAAATTCTAAAGTACAGATGGAATGGGTAATCCCTTCAATATAGTCTTCTAGAGGATGAGCATAATCATACATAGGATAGATACACCATTTATCACCAGTGCGGGGATGAGATGCTCTGACAATTCGATAGAGCACCGGGTCTCTTAGATTAAGATTGGGTGAGGACATATCAATCTTTGCCCGCAATACCCGGGAACCATCAGGAAACTCGCCAGCTCTCATCCGTTGAAAAAGGTCTAAATTCTCTTCGACCGAACGATTACGGTAGGGGCTCTCCTTCCCAGGCTGGGTAAAATTTCCCCTATATTCTTTGATCTCCTCGGGACTTAAATCACAAACATAAGCCTTCCCCAATTTGATCAAATAAATAGCATATTCATACATCTTTTCAAAATAATCAGAAGCATAAAAAACTCTATTGCCTAAATCAAAGCCCAGCCATTTCACATCATTAATTATAGAATTGATATATTCCACTTCTTCAGTGGTAGGATTGGTATCATCAAAACGAAGATTGCATAAGCCATTATTCTTCAGGGCTAAACCGAAATTTAAACAGATTGATTTAGCATGCCCGATATGTAAATATCCATTTGGCTCAGGAGGAAAGCGTAGATGTACTCTTCCGTTATACTTATTAGTCTTTTTATCCTGATCAATAATATCCTGAATAAAATTTACCGGAACTTTATAATCAAATGAATCCATAGATTATTCCCCTTATCTAACCTCTAATTTCAAAATTTTAGACTTTTCTCTCCTTAAAATTTTCTATTACTATTATCTTTCTCAGAAATCTTCTCTCAGAAAATTTTGACATAAAAGAAGAAGCGAATATCTGTATCAAAAAGATTTTCTTTTCATAGTTTGGCTTTAGTTTACCAATTTTTGCCAAAATATGCAATAACCTGTTTGCATCCCATACATCTACAACCTGGAAGGTTCTTTATTATTTATTAACTTACTACAATATTCTATCGGTGTCAAAAGATTTAAACTCCGAAGAGGCTGATAGAAGTTATACTCAAGGAGGCAATCATAGAGTATTTCCTTATTCCTTTCTCTGCTGGTCTTTTCATAGTATCTATTCAGATATTCGGATTGTATAATACCATTAATCCTTTCTACAAAGGTATTCATCCAGGGAGAGGAAAGATAGTGGTGAACTAAGGTAAGTCTTCTTTTCTTTATCTCTGGGGAAAAATGTTTCTCCCCTTTTGTGCCCTTATCAACCTGAAAATATCCGAGGTTATCAGAGATTAGGTAAATTAATCTGCGCAAGAAATCCTGGGCCTTAAAACTAGTGAATTTCTAATAGATTCTAATGTAATTTAGTCGGGATACTGGATCAATGGCAGAAAAAAGAAATACCTGGTTAAATCTCCAGTTCAACTCGATAATATCTACCGGGAGTCAGTCGGAAATAAGGCCTTGCCTATCGCCCGGGATAGGCAATATTGGGGAAAGGATTCTGCCTACTGAAGATACGGAAATATTAGTCCCGCCTTCTCTTTTTTATATCTTCTTTACCAAAAAGGGATACTTTCTTCTAATCTGACTAACCCATGCTTCTACTGGCAGAATCCCTGCTATTCTCCTTCTAATTCTAAGGGGCTTTTTGGACCTGTCTTCTAAAGATTAAAACTACTATTTGTATTAAATCTTTCTCAGAAAAATAATTTTATCTTCTGAGTTTTCATTCAAAAATTATTTCTCCCATAAATTTAAAAATAAAATTTATATAACTCTGTTTTTTTATAATTCTTTCTTAAAGGTTCAAAAAAATGTAAGAACTGATATTTTACTCTTTTCATCAATTGCTCGCACTATATTTAGGTCATCAACTTCTTCCAGCATGATTTCCATTGTGGCAAGCACTACGTTACTTCGTTCTATGAGATGCCCACCCTTGATTTTACCTGTGCTATCTCCAAATACTGCATGTAGGTGATGGCGTAATTTTCCTTCTGGATCATAACATATGTTACCCTGCGCTCCAAGAAGTTCGATTATCCCTTCCTCTTCTATGGGATCACAATAACAGAACCCAAGTGGCTTTGTATCATCCTTAATAGCAAATGCATAGGTTATTTTTGATAAACTTCCAATACAATTAGTGATTAGGGCATTCTTAAAGTCATTCTCTTTACAGGTTCTAAAGATAGATTCTATCAATTCTTCTCCGGGCTCTAGCCTTAACAACATCCTCTTTCCTTTACTACCTACACCACTCTTCATCTAATCTACCTCCTAAAAAGGAAAATTATTAAACTGCGGTAATCCAGCAATTTCCAGCCAGCGCGGAACAAAGCCGATCCAATTTCCTTTCTTGAGTACTTTTTTTAATTCGTTTAGACTTTTAATATCCATAAACTTATTTTATGATTAATACTTAAAAAACTCTTTCTGGAGGAAAGAGTAATAAAAAATCGACCTTTTATCTTTCCCCGATGGGGGCTGGAATTAGCACCTTCTTTAGGGAATCACCCTAAAGGGTTGCTGGTGGGTCTATGAGCCAGTGCTCTCGCCACACTCTTGATAACCAACTATTCAATTGTTTATATTATATTATCAAAGCCAAAATTTATGGTCAATTTATATTGCAAACTGTAATTTAAAGGACGGAAACCTTTATCCTACATATAAAAATCCTTTAACCTTTTAGTTAAAGGTTCTTCTCATATACTATGGTGGAGGCGGCGAGAATCGAACTCGCGTCCAGAGATACTTCAGCAAAAACCGCTACGAGTGTAGTCTAGGTTTTAATTTTGCTCCTTTTATCTCCCCTAGACAGGATATAAAGGAACTAGCCCGCATTATCTCTCTTTTATCTTTCCGGGCAAAAAGGTAAAAGATAGTCTACTTTTGGTTACACCCATAAAAGCCCCGTAGACCAGAACTCTTATGAATGCGCACTTAGTTAAGTGCGAAGGCTAATTCTCTATCGTTAGCGCTTATTGTTTTTCCACGGTTTTACGAGGACATGGAACCTCGACTCGCTGTTCTTACCTCTCTTATCCCTGTCGAAACCTATCGCCCCCATTTTTTATCTTTCATTTCTTTTTCTATTTCTCTCTGGGCATCTCTTTCAGCTAAAGCTTTACGCTTATCGAATAGTCTCTTCCCTCTGGCGAGAGCTAATTCGATTTTTACCAATCCTCTTTTGAAATATATCCTTAAAGGTACTAGAGTTAAACCCTTTTCCTGAACCTGTCCTTTTAATCGATTAATTTCTGGTTGATGAAGTAATAATTTTCGTCTCCTTTTAGGTTCAACATTAAAGATATTACCAAAGAGGTAGGGCGAAATATGCATATTCATCAGATAAAGTTCACCATCTTCAAACTGAGCAAAACTCTCCCGTAAACTAACTTTACCTTCTCGAATAGATTTTACTTCTGTACCCTTTAAGACTATTCCCGCTTCGTAAGTATCCAGGATAGTAAAATCATGATATGCCTTTCTATTTACCCCTACACTTTTTACTTCCTCTTTAGAGCCAGATTTCATAATTCTTCCTCTTTTTCCATAAAAATTATACCATAAGCCGGGTGAATTCTCAATAAAATATAGAAAGATAGAGTAGTAAGAGGAATGGGGTTTTCATAAATCCAAAAAAAATATTCTTTAAGAAATATTATTTACTGATGCCTTTCTTAATCGCTCCATAATGGCTAATCCCAATCCTTTTTCTTCTAATCCCTCAGCAATAATAACCTCAAAACCTTCCTGATCAAAATTGCGGAGGATTTTGAAGAGATTAGCAGCACAACTGGATAAGCGGTTACCTTTCCCTAAAACTTTTATCTGGAAATCTTGGTATCTTTCTTTGTTCTCTTCCTTAACCATTATCCCTACTTTATAGCCCAAGCTGGTATATTGAGAGGCAAGATTATAAACTTCTTTTATCTGTTCCTCTCCCTTTTTTTCTACCAAAATCAATTTCGCGCGAGGAGAATAATGACTTTTTAGTCTACCTGGTGAACGAAAATCCCTTTCCAATTCTTTATTTAAAGCCACCTGATCAATTACCTTACGGAGTTGTTCAAGAGATATTCCTCCCGCTCTTAATACCTGTATAGGCTCCACTGTTATATCCAAGACCGTCGATTCTACACCTACCCTGGTCTCCCCACCATCAATAATCACTTCAATCTTCCCATTCAAATCCTCCAGTACATGTTGGGCTTGTGTGGGACTGGTTCTGCCAAATAGATTGGCACTCGGTGCTACAATAGGAGTCTGAGCTCTTTTAATTAAACTTAGAGCAATACAATTTGCCGGCATCCTGACTGCTACCGTATCCAGATTTGCAGTTACCAGAGGAGAAACCAATTTAGATTTCTTTACTACCAGCGTTAATGGACCAGGCCAAAAAGTGTCAGCTAATGGCCAGGCAACTGAAGGAATCTCTCGGGATAATCTTTCTAAATCGCTTAGTTCTGCAATATGAACAATCAAAGGGTCATAGTAAGGTCTCCCTTTGACCTGGAATATCTTCTTAATTGCTTCCTCGTTATAGGCATCGGCTCCCAAACCATAGACTGTTTCGGTTGGAAAAGCAACCAGATTGCCTTTTTTTATTTCCTTCGCAGCGAGATTAATTTTCTCAAAATCAATCTTTCTGGAATCAACCTTTAAAACCAGAGTTTTCATTTTATTATCTTCAATATCCTGTACCTTAATATCCCTACCGGTACTTTGATCTTGACTTCTTCTCCTTCCCGATGATCTAAAAGGGCTTGAGCTATAGGAGAACTCATCGCTATTTTACCCTGCTCCAGGTCTACCTGATCATCATGAACAATGATATACCTTACTTGCTTTTGGTTGTTCAAGTCTTTTAATATTAGAGTAGAGCCGATACCTACCCCGGCTAAAAAATTTGCCTCTTCCATTACCTTTACTTGACTCAATCTATTTTTAAGTCTGGCAATATTTATTTCGTTCATTCGCTGTGCTTCCAGAGCGATATTATATTCTGAATTCTCTGCAATATCTCCATTTTGTAAAGATATTCTAATATCTTCCTGAATTTCTTTCCGCTCCACTTCTTCCAGATATTTTATCTTTTCTTTTAATTCTTTTATCCCTTCATCAGTTAAAAAAATCTCTTTTTGTTGATCTTTTTTGGTCATCTTCATCTCTTTCTATAATTTAATTTTATTCTTATTTAGTCATCAATCTTCCATTCATTGGAAAATAAACAATTTTACATTTTTTTATCTTTAAAAAATATTAGAAAAAAAGCAGGTCTTTCCTGCTCCTCCTGGATGATTTGGAAATATTATTTTAAAATTAAGCTGGTGGCGCAAGGGGGAATTGAACCCCCGTTTGCTGATTGAGAGCCAGCTGAATTAACCACTATTCGATTGCGCCAAGGTTTAATCTTTTATTATCTTCGGTTATTAAAGGCTGAGGGAGGTGGGCTCGAACCACCGCTCCCAGATCCAGAGTCTGGTGTCCTACCGCTAGACGATCCCTCAAAAATATTAATTTGGTAAATTCATTGGTAAGAATATTTTATAATAAATTTTCTATTTTGAAAAGTATGCTTAAGAATTTTTTGTTTCTTTTAATCTTTCTATTACTTTTAAAAGTCGTTGTAGGGTCTTTTTTTGCCCCAGTACCACCATTAATTCAAAAAGACCTGGACCAACCTTTTTCCCACTCAGGGCAACCCGAGTAGGATGAATAATTTGCCCACCCTGAATATTCAAAGAAGAAGCTATACCCCTGATCTTATTTTCGATATTCTCTTCGTTCCATTCCTTAATTTCCGACAGTTCTTCCTGTAAAGCTTGCAGAACCTTTAACACTCCTTCCTGATTCAATAGGCTATTAAATAAGGATTCCTCAATGGTGATATCCTCCCGAAAGAAATAATCAGTAAACTCCATAAATTGAGCAAAATTTCTAAATCTTCCCTGTAATAATCTCACAATCTCCTTTACCCATTTGAGGGTAGACTCGGAAAGCTCCTCTTTTTTTAGATAATTAGCCTCCTGCAGATAGGGTATTAATCTCTCAGTTAATAAATCAAGAGGCATTCTTTTTATATATTCATTGTTCAGCCAATTTAATTTTTCCATATCGAAAACGGCAGCATGCCGGGATATTTTTTCTAAACTAAATTCCTTGATCAATTCTTCCCGGGAAAAAATTTCCCTTTCATCACCCGAAGACCAGCCTAAGCGAGCAATATAGTTGACTACTGCTTCCGGAAGATACCCCATCTTTTTATACTCCATAATGGAGGTTGCTCCATGGCGTTTGCTCAATCTGGTATGATCTGCTCCCATAATCATCGGTATATGCGCAAATTCTGGTACTGGTAATCCCAATGCTTCATAAATCAGTATCTGCTTGGGAGTATTAGAAATATGGTCATCTCCACGCATCACATGGCTAATCTTCATCAGGGCGTCATCTATTACCACGGCATAATTATAAGTAGGAATCCCTTCAGATTTTAAGATTACGAAATCACCCAATAAATCACCTTCAAAGGTTACCTCTCCCCTGAGTAAATCATTAAAAACTATTTTTCGGGAAGGAATCATAAGTCTGATGGCAGGTTTTCTACCTTCCTCTTTATATCTCTTTTTTTCTTTTTCACTAAGATATAGACATCGTCGGCCATATTTAGGGTTTTTTCCTTCTTTTTTCTGTTTTGCCCTACTGGCTTCCAATTCTTCCGGGGTACAATAACAATAATATGCCTTATTATCCTTTAATAATCTTTGGGCATATTCCTGATATAGCGATAACCTTTGCATTTGAAAATAAGGTCCATAATCTCCTCCCTTCCCCGGACCTTCATCCCAATCCAGGCCTAACCACTGGAGACCCTCCATAATTACATTTACTGCTTCATCTGTAGATCTTACCTGGTCAGTATCTTCAATGCGCAAAATAAAAGTTCCCTGATAATGCCTGGCAAAGAGCCAGTTGAATAAAGCAGTTCTAACTCCCCCTATATGTAAATATCCTGTTGGACTAGGGGCAAATCGAAGTCTTATTTTTCTATTACTTTCCATTTTCCTCCACCTTTACTATTCAGAAGGAGAATAGTTTAATATTCACCTCAGACATAAAATAGAATTTAATTGAATTTTAAAATACGCAATTATTATAATACAAGAGAAAAAAATTATAAATTTTATTTTACTAATTGTGAGACAGGAACTATTTCAATACCTTCCTTAATCAATTCGGGAATAAATCTACTTAAAGCATAGTAAGTATTTATTCTGCTATGACCGATAGCAATAGCCTCCCCATTTCTCCAGGCAATTTTCCTAGCCTCCAGTATCTGATCTTTAATATAGTCTAAGCCATTTTCGTTATCCAGAAAAACCGATCTTACTGCCGTTTTTACCCCCATTTCCTGGGCAATCCTATAGGCGATAGAGTTACTACTAGTTAAACTATCTACAAAGAATAAATTATATCTTTTAATCTCCTGTAAAATTATCTCCATAATCTCTCTATTTTCGGTAATTTTCGAACCCATATGATTATTCACTCCTATCACATAAGGAAAATTAAAAATGGCCTCTCTGACTGCCTGTCTAATCTCTTCCTCTAACATACCAGTTTTAATTGCTCCTAAACCAGGATTGTTATTCGGATCATTCGCTTCCAAAGGTAAATGTAACATAATTTCCTGATTATTATTTTTACCCTCTTGCGCTATTTCCTCGGAATATTTTAAAAAAGGTAAGATAGACAAAGCTATGGGAAAATCAAATTCTATTATTTTTTTAGCTATTTCTCTTTCGTAACCTAGATCATCAATGATTAAAGCCAATCGGGGCTTAGATATAGAACCTTCTTCGGAAAGGTTTAAATCCTCAAGGATGGCTTCTACAAATTGTTCACTCTCAAAATTATAAAAAATATCATCCTCTTTGTATTCATCTTCTTGAAGGGTAGATTGATGATTGACTTCTGAAAAAGCAGTATTCGGGGTAAGAAATATTTCATTACCTGACTGGAAATATTTTTTCATCAGGTTGGATATCCCCAGACCTACTACTAAAATAATTAGCAAAGCCAATATGTTCGCCAGTAATGGTTTATTCTGTTTCAATATTTTTTTCCTTCCCTCTCAATAAATTAATTAGACTGTCCCTATAATTCACTCCTGAATCCATAAAATTATAGCTTCCTTTTATTAATTAATCGCTTAGCCAAAATCACTTTATCTCTTCGCTATTACAATTATTACAATTATCACAATATAAAATTCTCTTGCTTAGAAGCTAATCTTTGCTTCTACTCTGGCTATCTCTTCTTCCAGTATTTCCAGTGCTTTATTTAATTGAATATCCTCTTCCTCTTCTCCAACCTGCTCCACCAATACATCTGGTTCTATCCCTATATTATTGATATAAGTTTGATTGGGAGTATAATATTCAGAAGTAGTAATAACTACTCCCGAACCATCAGATAAGGGGAATACTTGCTGAACCACTCCCTTTCCAAAGCTCTTCTTTCCTACCAATATCCCCCTTTGTCTATCTTTAATCGCCCCAGCGACAATCTCTGAGGCACTGGCACTGCCTTCATTAATTAAGACCACCAAAGGCCATTGTGGATATTCGTTCCCTTCGCTAGAGATAGAAGTTAGAACTCCTTCACGATCTCTTATGTGAACTACCGTTCCATCCGGGATAAATTTGCTCGCTACTTCAACGGCACTATCCAGTAACCCACCAGGATTATTCCGCAAATCCAGTATAATTCCCTCAATATTCTTTGCTTCTTTAAATTCATCCAATACTTTCCTTAATTCTGGTTCAGTATTTATATTAAAATTAGTAATTCTAATATAGCCAATATTAGTATCTTCTAATACTCTTTCCTTTACCGCGGTAACTTCAATAATATCTCTGATGATGGTAAAGTATATAACCTCAGCATTCCCTTCTCTCTTAATCCCCACGATTATCGGGGTACCCTTTTCTCCTCTTAGAATATTCACTGCCTCATCTAATCCCATTCCAGCAGTAGATTGGCCATCTATCTCTACTATTATGTCTCCCGCCTTTATTCCTGCTTTAAAGGCTGGTGTATCTTCGATAGGAGAAATTATCGTCAATTGCTCATCACGGACAGTAATTATTATTCCTAAACCTCCAAAAGAACCATAAAACATATCCTCTTGTTCTCTTTTTAAAGTCAGGGGATCCATATATCGAGTATAGGGATCATCGACGGTTTCCAGCATACCTTTAATAGCTCCCTGAATAAGTTTAGAGAGGTCTAAATCTTTTTGAATAAATTTCTCCCTTAACAAATCTAAGGTTTCAAAAAGGGGACTTATTTTACTATAAAATTCAAAATCGTCATAAGTATAAACTCCATTAGCGCTTAGGCTATTAACCGCTAAATTATAGGTTATAATAACCATTACAAAAATGACCATTAAAAGGGTAATTTTTTTTCTTTTAAACAAAGTAATCCACCATCCAATCTTCAAAATATTACATTTACAACCAGTTCATAGGGTCTGTAGGCTTACCTTCAACTCTAACCTCAAAATGTAAACGGGGAGAAGGAACACCACCACTATCGCCTACCTGTCCAATAATGGCACTCTTTTTAACCTGATCCCCTACTTTTACCAGAATTTTAGAAAGATGTGCATAAAGGGTAGTGGTTCTTCCACCATGATCAATAATGATTATTTGTCCATATCCTTTTATATTACCAATATAAATTACCTCTCCCGTACCAGCTGCCCGAACTACTTCCCCCAAAGGAGCACTAATATCTATTCCAGAGTTAAAGGTAAAGGTATTAAAATCAGTATTCATCTGCCTTCCAAATTTAGATATTACCTTTCCCTGTACTGGTAGGGCAAAAATACCTTTTTTAGGAGTTAAAACTGGTCCCGAATCCTGCTTTTCTTTTTGCTGAGCACTCTCTTCTTTCTGTTTCCGATAAATTTCTTCAATTAATCCTTTAATCTCCTGGGAAGATTGTTCTAATTCTTCTAAAGATTTCAAATAAGCAGTCTTCTGAGAATTAATTTTGTCAATAATCGATTTTTTTGCCTTAAGGGAAGACTGGATATTTTCTTTCTCTTTCTCAACTTCTTTCTGTAATAGATTTAATATCTCCTGCCGATTCTCTAAGCTGAGTTTCTTCTCCTGTATCCCCTGAATATGAAGAGACATACTATCAATAATTTCCTTATCCTGAGCTAAAAGAGCCTTAATATACTGATAATAAGAAAGAAATTCTGAAAAATCTTTGCTACTTAATAAAATAGCAAAATAATTAATTCGGCTATGTTTATATATCTCTCTAAGCCTACCTTCTAAAATTTTAGCCTTTTCTTTTAACTGTATATTACTTCTGGTTAATTCATCTTCTAATTGTTTTAGCTCTTTTCTAACCAATTCTATATCTTTCTCCACGGAGTTCAATTCTTTCTCCGTATCAGATAATAACTTTTCAATTTTATGCAAGGCTTCTAAATATCCCTTTTCTTCTTTTTGCAGCTGATCGATTTCTTTCTTAACGTTCTTCATCTGTTCTTCTATCTTTTTTAATCTTTCATTTTCTTCTTTAATCCTTTGCTCAAAATCTTCGCCATTTCCCAATAAACAGAAAAGAAGAAAAAAGAACAGACATAAAACTATTTTTATAAAGGTGGGTTTTTTATTTATTATAATCTTCATCTTACTTTTACTCACTAATATATTTCCCTACTGAAATCATACTTCCTAAAAAACCAACTATACATCCTACCAAGATAATTACTAAACCTACAGGTAATAATTCCATTTTATCACTAATTAAGGGTAAAAAAGGTATACTTTGACGTACCTGATCTACTATTACAAAATAGGCTTCATACAAAACCACTAAGGCTATTACCGCAGCAATAAGTCCTTGCAAAAAACCTCCGATAAGAAAAGGCCACTTGATAAACCAGCGAGTTGCTCCCATTAAACTCATTATCTCAATTTCATTTCTTCGGGCATAGACGGTAATCTTTACAATATTTGAGATTATTAAAATAGAAGCCAAGATTAGTAGTAAGGTAATGGCTATTCCTCCCCAGTGTAAAAAAGTGGTCAAATTCAACCATTTTTCCAAGAACCCCTTCCCGTATTCTACTTCTTCTACCCCCTTCATTTTTCCTATTTCTGTGGCTATCGATTCTATCATTCCCGGATCATTTGCTTTTACTTCTAAAGAAGCGGGTAAAGGATTTCCCTCGATAACCTCAAAAATATCTTTATATTCCTCAAAATTTTTTAATAATCTTTGAAATGCCTCCTCTTTAGAGATATAGGTTACCTCTTTTACCCCTTCTCGAGAGGCAATATCATTCTTTAAGTTGCTCAGTTCAGCACTGGAGATATTATCTTTAAGATAGATAACAATTTCAAATTGAGATTCTAAGTCTTTTAGTAAAAAATCAAGGTTCAGGGAAACAATTAAAAATATTCCTACTATAATAAAAATAACCGTGACACTCATAATTGAAGCGGTATACATTAATAAATTTCTTTTAAAACTCAATAAAGCTTCTCTAAGATAAAAGCCTATATTTTCAAAAATCATTTTAATATATCCCTCTGGGATTATCTTCAATAATATGGCCTTGATCTAGCCTGATTACCCTCTTCTTTGCTCGGTCTACCATAAGTTTGTCATGAGAAGCCATAATAATTGTAGTTCCCCGAATATTGATATGGAATAAGAGCTGCATAATCTCCCAGGAGGTGTCCGGGTCTAAATTTCCAGTAGGTTCATCGGTAAGCAAAATCATTGGCTCATTGGCAATAGCCCGGGCAATACATAATTTTTGTTGTTCCCCTCCCGAAAGTAAATGGGGTTTGGTCTTTTTCTTATGTTCCAATCCTACTAAATTTAGCACCTTCTTAACCTGTTCTTTTATCTCAAAATTAGTTGCTCCAATTGCTTTTAAGCCAAAAGCAATATTTTCATAGACAGTCCTATCATAGAGTAATTTGAAATCCTGAAAGACTATACCGATATTTCTTCTCAGATAGGGTACATATTTTGGTTTAAGGCGAGAAATATTTATTCCATCAATAATCACTTGACCTTTGGTAGGAACAGTCCCCCGATATATTAATTTTAAAAAGGTACTTTTCCCTGCCCCAGTAGGCCCAACTAAAAATACAAACTCTCCCTTTTTTATATGTACATTAATATCTTTTAGGGCTACAATGCGATTAGGATAAATTTTATCCACATGAAACATCCTAATCATTTATGAAATTGCTCCTCTACCAGAAATTTAAAAAAGTTAAGAAGAAGATGATTATTCGCTTGGGCTTTCCTTTCAAATTCTTCAGTCTTTTTGGTTAGAACCTTTTTAATATTATCCTTATTTTCTAAGATATATTCTACTCTTTTTTTAATTTCCGGAAAAGAAATATGATTATATTCCAATAATAACTCGGGTAAATTTAAACTTTCTACAAAATATCTTATCTTGGGATCATAATTAAGAGCAATAAAGGGAGTACTCACCTGGCAAGAAAAGATCACCGAATGAAGTCTCATCCCAATCACTAAAGATAATTGGGAAATAATAGAAAGCCACTCTTCCGGTTCCAGATCTTCATTGATAATTCGAGCATATTTTTGATTACGCATATTCATTAATATCTCAGTACTGATAGAAACATCTTCTCTGAATTTAAAAGGTAAAAATACAATTCTCCCCTGGTAATTTTCAATTAAATCATCAGCTATCCGGGCAAAATTTTTCTGAAAATCAGTTCCCCCATCTTTGGTTTCTCTTAAGGAGAACCCTATTAATAGCCTTCTCTCTACTTCGCTCAATTCTTTAATTTCCTTAAAGATAGTCCCGGTTTGTTCCAAACTTCTCCTTTTAAGTAAAAAGCAAGGATCAGCATAAATATACATAGGTGGCTTACTGATCCCCAGAGCTAACAGTAATTCTCTGGAATTATTTTCCCTTAAAGTAATCAGGTCTACTTTATTTAGAGTATATTTGATTAATAATTTGTTTAATTTCTTATGGAGTGGTCCAATACCCTGAGCATAAATGACCACCGGGATCTTAAAGAGCAATGCCCACCAGATTAATCCCAGATAATATAAAACACTCCAGCCTTTACCGGTTGCATCTTGCAATAACCCTCCTCCACCACTAATAAAAAGATCAGTATCTTTTAAAAAGTACAGGATTTGAAAAAGATTTAACCGATTTATTGCCCGCACCTTATAAGCCTGGGAAGTCTTCTGTGGATTATGAGACAGAACTATTATCTTGATTAGAGGCAATCTCTTTTTAAAAAATCTGACTATGGATTGAAGAATAGCTTCATCTCCGGTATTATTAAAGCCATAGTAACCGGAAATCATTATCTTTTCAATGGTTTTAGGTTTTTTCCCTCTCATAGATTCCCCTGAACAACTTTACACCATAATACAATATAATAATTACTATTATTCCCAGTAGTAAACCTAACCATATTCCATTAAAAGTTCTTAATAAAGAAAAAAGGAAAGGAGTATGAATATGACAAAAGGTATTAATTAAAGTGACCGGACCAACCATCCCCACGATAATTATTGGAATTTTAAAATCCCTTATCTTTAAAAAATTCATCCCCATAGCCAGAAAGAGGGCTGGATATCCAATCAAGAATTCTTTATTGCGAGGTCGAGCAATTAAAGTTTTCTCTAAAAATATTCTTATCTTCTCCTCAATACTTAATACTGGTAAAAAGGAAAAATTACCTGAACGCGAAATATAAATAACTAAAAATATAGCAAAGAAAACCATAATCATTAGATGTTCGATTAAGAGAGGTTTTTTGATTTCTTTAATTAGATCAAATCTATTCTGATTTATTTTCCACCACAGGATGATCATTGCCGTAAGTAGAGGTAAAATATAGGAAACCTTTATACCGCTAAACTGATCAATCCCCAGAATAAATTTATTACCATTCAATAAGGCAGCTATCAAGATTGCTCCCGATAAAGTAACTATAATTATGCACACAAATCCTTTTATGGTTTCTTTTATCAAAGAAATTAAACCAGGATTATCTTGCAATTTACTATCAGCATTTTCTAAAAAATATTTCTCGTTGCTGATAATGGCCAGAGTGGGAAAGATTAAAGCTGATAAAAGGGCCATTATTTTGACTAAAAGCAATTCTCGATTGAGGAAAAGAAGCAATAAAGAGAATAAACTCCCTATCATAAGCAATAGATAAGCATAATTCTTTTTGAGAAAGAGACTCTTTTTCCACAGTAGAATCCCTCCTGAAATTACTCCCAGGGTTAATAAAAAGATAAATAATTTTGAGATATTAAAGGGAACTGAGAATAAACTTGCCTTCCCAGTAATCAAGCCCGCTTTTTCTAAACCACCTTTTATCGCGGCTAGATAAGATAAATTTTCCTCTATTAAATTTAAATCAGGCATCACTTTTATAAAAGGTTTAATATAAAAAATTCTTACATTTCTTTCCTGGGCTGCTCTAATCCATCGATCTATGGCTTTCTGTTTAGGAATAATAGCCATCTCTTCTTTAGTAATGCTATGAACCCTGGTAGCTAAGAGAGGAGCAGAGTGAGCTAACACCTCAATTCCTTTCTGTTCAGTAAATTCGATAATTCCAAAGGAGTAATTTTTTTTCTTGATAAGCTCAGAAATATAAAGTAAATTCTCCCGAGAGGGATATCCCAAAACCATTTCACCCTCAAAAATTATTCCAGAAATCTTGCCAAGTTCTTCTATTTCTTTAAACTTGTAATCTATATTTTCTTTACTTGGACTAAGCATATTCAGAGGACGTAAAATAACCTGAAATTCATAATTTTTTACTAAAGAAATATCTTCCTTCGAAAATCCTAAACCTAACTTAGAAATTTTATCCTGACTCCCTTTTACTATTAAACCTTTAAAGGGGAGAAGAGTAATCTCTTTTACTAAATCTTCACCCAGTTGACGTTGTAAATTCTTCTTTACACGGAGATAGTCGTCCTGGTTATTTATTATAATATAATTTTCCCCCGTAGACAGTAGCTCATCAAAGAGGCTCAGTGTCTTGAAGAAGAAATTTAATTTATTAAATTCTGACTCAGTTAAATAAATTATCCTTCCGGATAGATTTAGACTCTCTAAAGTATCCTCGTGGATAGCTATAGAAGTAACCCCAGCTCTTTTTATTTTAGTTAATAATTCGTTTTCTTCCACACCCTCTTGATAGGCTAACTCTCTTAATTCATTTAAACTCATGACTAATTCTACTTGTTTAAAATTATCTTCCCTCTCTACGCGATGATAAATTATTACTCCGGCTATGATCAGGGCAAGGATCAGAAAAATAACATATAAGGAGGACTTTTTTTCCTTCATAATAACCATACCCACTTATTTTTTAAAATTGAGAAATACAAATTAAACTTAAGTTATTTTAACATATCTGGAACCATATGTAAAAAATAAAAGGTATATAATTTCATATTTTCTTATTTTATTCTGGATAGAAAAAACTAATATGTTTTTCCCTTTCTTTTTTATAAAAATAAAGAGCGGATCCCTCCGCTCTATTTAAGATAAAACTTTTTTATTACCAATAATTTTCTATCATGAGTAAAGTTTATAGTAATTCTGTTCCTAAATTTTTCACTTGGACAGGATAATTACTTTAATAAGGTTAACATAACCCCGGCAGCTACAGCTGTTCCTATTACTCCCGCTACATTAGGACCCATGGCATGCATTAGTAAAAAATTCCGAGGATTAGCTTCCTGACCTACCCTCTGGACTACTCTAGCGGCCATGGGTACGGCAGATACACCCGCTGCCCCAATAAGCGGATTAATTTTACCCCCTGTAAGTTTATTCAATAATTTCCCAAACAGGACTCCTCCAGCAGTACTGAAAGTAAAGGCAACCAGGCCGAGAAGAATTATCTTAATGGTTGCCACCGTTAAAAAATATTCCGCCTGCATAGTTGCTCCCACACAGGTAGCCAATAAAATAGTCACGATATTAATTAGCTCATTCTGAGCGGTATTGGATAATCTAGTTACTACTAAGCTCTCTCTAAATAAATTTCCCAGCATTAACATTCCCACAATCGGAACAGAGGCAGGCAACAGAAGACCAATTAACACGGTGGAGATAATGGGAAAGAGAATCCTTTCAACCCTGGAGACCTCTCTCAATTGTTTCATAATAATCTTTCTTTCTTCTGGAGTAGTGAGTAATTTCATTACTGGTGGTTGAATGATGGGCACCAGGGACATATAAGAATAAGCTGCTACTGCAATGGCTCCTAAGAGATGAGGAGCCATCTTTACAGTAAGGTAAATCGCGGTTGGCCCATCTGCTCCTCCAATAATTCCGATAGAACCTGCTTCGGTAATAGAAAATCCCAGGAACATTGCTCCTATTAAGGCTACGAATACTCCGAGTTGGGCGGCTGCCCCTAATAGAAAGGTAATAGGGTTAGCCAATAAAGGTCCAAAATCAGTCATTGCACCAATCCCCATAAAGATTAAACAGGGAAAGATCTCATAATGTATTCCGAAAGAAATATAATAGAGCAGACCTCCTTCCTCATTAATACCAGATAAGGGGAGATTTACCAATAATGCCCCAAAACCAATGGGTAAAAGCAATAAAGGCTCACATTTTTTAAAAATAGCCAGATATAGTAAGGTTCCTCCAATAATTAACATTATAATATTGCCGCCCGTAAGTCCTTTAAATCCAGAAAGGTCAACTAAAGAAAGGATTTTGGTTAAAAGTTCCATTTGATTTCTCCTCTCTTTATCCGATTACTATCAGGACATCGCCAGTATCCACCATATCATTTACCGCTACATTGATTTTCTTTATCATCCCCGAGCTACTGGCAATTATTTCATTCTCCATCTTCATGGCTTCTAAAATTAGCAAAGCATTGCCTTCTTTCACCTGGTCTCCTTCCTTAACCTTTAGCTGGAGAATCTTACCCGGCATTGGTGCCACTACCTCTTCTCCAGAGATAGCTGGACTTGGCTTGGGGGTAGATATAACTGGATTTTCTTCAACCTTGGCAGGTTTAGGTTTTGATTCTACTTGTGGAACCTTCGCTGTATTGGACGGCGGAGGAGGGATAATTCCTCTTGCTGTTTCATTTTCACTTATTTCTTCTATTTCTACTTCGTATATTCTGCCTTCTATTTTTATTCTAAACTTTCTCATTTTAATCTATCCACCTCTTTTTCAATATTTAATATTCTTCCCGAACATTAATTCCTGTCTTCCCATTGCGGTCCAGAGATTCATGGTCCCGGTATCCACTCTACTAATCTTTAGAATCCTGAATCTGCTCCCTGGTTTTTCCCAGAGAGAAGCTACCGCTGCACTGATAACAGCCATTAGTTCTTCTTTATCCTCACTATGCTCTTCCTGAGCAGTGGAAATATCTGGAGGAGTTAAGGTGCTTACTTCTTGGGCAATTTCTGTTTTTTTACTTACCTTTCCACCAACTAAATACTTTAATCCATACATCACCAGGGCTAAAGAACCGAGGACAGTAAAGACCAGAACCAAATCGATAATAGATAACTGAATTCCACCGATTATCCCTTTAAACATACTTTTCCCCTCTCTTCTGATTGTTTATCAAGGTAAATTTTTCATTACTCTTACCCGAACGAAATAAAAAAAGATAAAAAGTTTAAATTACTGAAAACATAAGTCTATACCGGGAAATTACCATGCTTCTTGGCTGGTCTTCCCTCCCTTTTAGTAGAAAGCATCTCAAAAATAGTAATCAAGCGAGGTCTGGTCTCCCGGGGATCAATAACCATATCTACATAACCTCGTTTAGCCGCTTCATAGGGATTAGAAAATTTTTGCCTGAATTCTTCAATCTTCTCCTGGCGAACTTTTTCCGGATCGGCAGCCTGAGCTATTTCTTTTCTAAAAATAATATTTGCTGCCCCTTGTGAACCCATTACCGCTATTTCCGCAGTAGGCCAACAGATTACCTGATCTGCCCTTAAATCCCGGCTACACATAGCTAAATAAGCCCCTCCATAAGATTTTCGGGTAATTAAGGTAACTTTGGGCACTGTAGCTTCGGAATAGGCATATAATAATTTTGCCCCATGCCGGATGATCCCCCCATATTCCTGAGCTGTACCAGGTAAAAACCCGGGAACATCCACTAAAGATAAAATGGGAATATTAAAGGCATCACAAAATCTAATAAAACGCGCAGCCTTATCCGAGGCATCAATATCCAGACAACCAGCCAGGATTTTAGGTTGATTTGCAATTATACCCAGAGAATAACCATTTAATCTGGCAAAGCCAACAATAATATTGGGAGCAAAATACTGGTGAACTTCCAAAAAGTCTCCCTCATCCACTATATATCTAATTACTTCTTTCATATCATAAGGCTTATTGGGATCTACCGGTACAATATGGAGAAGAGCTTCCTCCATTCTATTGGGATCATCATTACTTTCTAGTCGAGGAGGATTTTCCACATTATTAGAAGGTAGATAACCCATCATCCTTCTAACCATCTGATAGACTTCCTCTTCGCTATCAGCAGCAAAATGAGCCACCCCACTCTTAACATTATGAGTCATTGCTCCACCCAGCTGTTCGGAAGTAACTACTTCGCCAGTAACTGCCTTGATTACTTCCGGTCCGGTAATATGCATCAAGCCGATATTTTTCACCATAAAGACAAAATCCATGATCGCTGGAGAATATACTGCCCCTCCTGCTGCCGGACCAACAATGATGGAAATCTGAGGGATTACTCCTGAGGCAATGGTATTGCGATAGAATATCTGGCCATAACCACTCAAAGAATCTACCCCTTCTTGAATTCGCGCCCCTCCTGAATCATTTATCCCAATCAAGGGAGCACCCATAGTCATCGCCATATCCATCACTTTGCAAATTTTTTTTGCGTGCATCTCTCCTAAAGAACCACCCATAACAGTAAAATCCTGGGCAAAGATATAAACCAGTCTTCCATTAATGGTGCCAAAGCCGGTAACTACACCTTCTCCGGGGGCTTCTACTTTATCCATACCAAAATTGGAACATCGATGTTCTACTAAGAGATCAAGCTCAACAAAGCTGTCCTTGTCCAGAAGTAAGATAATCCTTTCTCGAGCAGTCAACTTTCCTTTTTCATGCTGGTCTTTTATCCTCTTCTCCCCACCTCCAGCCTTTACTTTTTCTTCCCTTTCCCTTAGTTGTTTCATTAATTCCTGGATTGAAAGTTCCATCTGATTAACTTACCACCTTTCTCGAGTATATTTCTTAAGTAACCTTTTATAAATGGCTATACATTAAAAGCCTAAAATAAAAAATTATTCTATCTATTCTTATAGAAAAATCCTTAATTGAATTTTCAATCACTTCTTATGGAGTAATCTTATAATTACCAATTTAAAATCACCGACGAACAACCTTTTTAGAAGGTAATAAAATTAGATTTTTATTTAAGCTAATCACCTCTTTCGGAAAACTCGATAAGAATCCCACCAGAACTTTTAGGATGTAAAAAGGCTATCTGAGCATTACCCGCACCATAGCGCGGTTTTTCATCGATTAATCGAATACCCTTTTCTTTTAATGTGTCCAACACCTCTTCTAAATTATCCACTCTAAAGGCAATATGTTGAATGCCTTCTCCCCTGCTTTCAATAAATCTGGCTACTGGACCATCTGGGGAAGTAGATTCCAATAATTCTAATTCACTATCTCCCAAGGGTATAAAGGCAACTTTAACTTTTTGTTCTTCTATTGTTTCTACCCCGGTTATTTTTAAGCCAAGTACATCCTCAAAGAAATGTCTAGCATCTTCAATACTTTTTACTGCAATTCCAATATGGTCTATTTTATTGATCATATTTTTTCTCCTAGTCTGTATGATTTTATCAGGATATCTGATATTCTATTTGTCACTGTATAGGGATCTTCCACCCGTCTTACCACCCGAGTAATCACGTCCTCTAAAAAATCCTCCTCTATATATTTATTGAATAGATTTCCCCATTTTTCCCGAAGAAGATCAATAATCTCTTTTCTGGTACTCTCTCTACGTTTTTTTTCTAATTCTCCACTACCTTTAAGATAATTAATATAACGAAAGATTCCTTCTTCCAGTTCCTGAATACCAGCACCCTTAATAGCAACGCTCTTAATCACTGGAGGTCTCCATTTAATCTCTGGTTTTAAGTCCAGCATCATTTCTATCTCAGTAACCAATCGATCGCTTCCTTCCTGTTCGGCTTTATTTACTACAAAGATATCTCCGATTTCCATAATTCCTGCCTTGATAATCTGGATATCATCACCCATTCCAGACATAGTTACCAGTATCACTATATCCGAAACCTTCACTACATCTACTTCTGCCTGACCTACTCCTACTGTTTCGATAAAGATTATTTCTTTACCCATGGCATCCAATATTTTAATCGTAGCTGGAGTAGCCTTAGAAAGCCCTCCCAGATATCCTCGGGTCCCCATACTTCTAATAAAAACCTCGGGATCGGTACTTAAATCTTGCATCCTGATTCTATCTCCTAATAATGCTCCTCCGGTAAATGGACTGGTAGGATCAATAGCAATTATACCCACCTTTTTACCCTTTTTTCTTAAGCTCTTGGTCAATCTATCCGTAATGGTACTCTTCCCCACTCCTGGCGGACCGGTTATCCCGATAACCAGGGCTTGTCCAGTGTAGGGATAAATTTGTTTTAAAACAACCTCTGCCTGAGTAAAATCATCTTCCACTAAAGATATTAATTTGGCTACTGCTCTTCGATTACCCTTAATTATTTCTCTTAAAATTTCCATCGCTTATATATCTACCTTATTTATCCTCTATATCTAACTATTGATTACTGATAAAGGTTCAGAAACATTATTGGAAGCCAATTTTCCGATCATTTCCTTTTTAAATTAAAGCCCTTTACCAGATATTTTCCAGGCAATTAGAATTATGGCTTTACTTTTTCCCTTATCAGGTTAATTATATCACGAGTATCTGTGCCAGGAGTAAAGATTTCCACTAACCCAGCTCTTTTGAGTTCAGGGATATCTTCCTCAGGAATGACTCCTCCTCCAATTACTATAATATCTTCTACCTGGTTCTCTTTTAATAGTCTCATTATCTCCGGAAAAAGATGAGTATGGGCACCAGATAAAACACTTAAACCTATAACATCTACATCTTCCTGAATAGCTGTTTCCACAATTTGTTTTGGTGTTTGACGTAAACCTGTATAGATTACCTCCATCCCGGCATCTCTTAGAGCACGGGCGACCACCTTGGCCCCTCGATCGTGACCATCCAGACCAGGTTTGGCAATTAACACCCTGATCTTCTTCTCCTCCATTTTTTTGTCCCTCCCTCCTTTAAAGCTTAACCGACTCGGTATATTCACCAAATTCTCTTCTTAATACATCACAAATTTCACCCAGAGTCACGTAGGCCTTGACACAATCCAGAATATAAGGCATTAAATTGTCATCTGTTCGGGCTGCCTTTTCCAGCGCGGATAAACTCTCTTTGACTTTTTGATTATCCCTGGACTTTCTTAAAGCATGCAGTCTCTCTATTTGATGTCTTCCTACTTCCGGTTCTACTCTCAGAAGACCCTCAGGAGATTTTTCACTAATCTGGAATTGGTTAACTCCTACCACAATTCGCTTACCCTCTTCAATCTCTTTCTGATATTGATAGGCACTATTCTGAATTTCCTGCTGGATAAAGCCTTTCTCAATGGCTCTGGTTACACCACCTAACTTATCGATTTTTTCTATATATTCTAATGCTTTCTTTTCAATCTCTGTAGTTAAAGCTTCTATATAATAGGAGCCTGCCAGAGGATCTATAGTTTCTGCTACTCCGCTCTCATAGGCAATGATCTGTTGGGTTCTAAGGGCAATTCTTACTGAATCCTCACTGGGCAGGGCTAATGCTTCATCTCGAGAATTGGTATGTAAAGACTGGGTCCCACCTAACACAGCAGCTAAGGCCTGTATGGTAACTCGAATTATATTGTTATCGGGTTGTTGAGCGGTGAGGGTACAACCAGCTGTCTGGGTATGGAATCTAAGCATCTGTGATTTTAGATCTCTGGCTCCAAATCTATCTTTCATTATCTTTGCCCATAACCGGCGGGCAGCTCTAAATTTAGCCACTTCCTCCAATAAATCATTATGCGCATTGAAGAAAAAAGAGAGTCGAGGAGCAAAATCATCTACCTCTAAACCAGCATCTCTGGCTGCCTGAACATAGGCAATTCCATCAGCTAAAGTAAAAGCAATTTCCTGGATGGCAGTAGCTCCAGCTTCGCGTATATGATACCCACTTATACTGATGGTATTCCATAAAGGCATTTTCTGGGAGCAAAATTTAAAAATATCAGTAATTAATCTCATAGAAGGAGTGGGAGGAAAAATATAAGTCCCTCGGGCAATATACTCTTTTAAAATATCATTCTGAATAGTACCATTAAGTTTATCAGGTGATATATTCTGCTTTTCCGCCACTGCTAAATACATAGCCAAGAGAATGGCAGCAGGAGCATTTATGGTCATCGAGGTACTAACCTTATCCAGAGGAATATCTTTAAATAATATTTCCATATCTTCCAGAGAATCTATTGCTACCCCTACTTTGCCTACCTCTCCCACTGACATAGGATGATCTGAATCGTAACCAATCTGGGTTGGTAAATCAAAGGCAATACTAAGTCCGGTCTGACCTTGGGAAAGCAGATAACGATAACGTTTATTAGACTCTTCTGCGGTACCAAATCCAGCATACTGCCGCATGGTCCATAACTTACCTCGATACATAGTAGGTTGTACGCCCCGGGTAAAAGGATAATTACCGGGAAAGTTCAAGTCCTCTTCATAATCAAAATCTCCCAGCTCAGCGGGAGTATAAAGTCGGCGCACTTCTACCCCTGAACCAGTTACAAATTTTTCTTTTCTTTCGGGGAATTTTTCTAGAGATTTTTTTAATGTTGTACTTTCCCATTGTTCTTTTGCTTTTCTAATTTTTATTATTTCAGCTTTTTCAGTCATTTTTCTACCCCCCCTTATCTATCGTCTATCTTCCAATTCTCATCTTTAAATTTTCTACTTCCTATTTAATTCGATTAAAATTTTGCGAAGATATATATCCTTAACAGACTTGTGACCTTTTTAAAGTTTTCCATCAAGAACTAATATTTTAAATCATAGACCAGTATATCTATGACCAGTACACTTATTCCGGTGATAAATTCTAATTCTTTTTTAAGACACCTCTGTATTTTTTGGCCAGTTTCCGGTATATTTTCACCATAAAAAAGAATTAAAGCAATGCTTACCTTAATACCTTCCTCCTGTATATCAATCTGGGATTTCCCCAGTTTAACCACTTCTCTAAAATCTTTAAGCAGATAAATAATGATATCTAAAATTGCGTTTTCCGAAATATATAGCTTTCCATAATAACTAAAAGGTGGTCTAACAATTGCCCTCTCGCCAATCTTTCTTTTACTATATTTACGTTTATAAAATATTTCTAAAGATTCTAATAAATTAATGGGGAATCTTCTTTTAACCTCAATACCAGGAAGAGGTATTACATGTCGACCATCCTTAAATCTACTGATCTTTGCCTCTTTAATTTCCTCTTCAGAGGAAAAATCTTCAATCCTAAAAGTCCTGGTTATTGGTGGTAAATCCAGAGTAGTGATTATTTTTTCAACCATTCTGGAAGAAGTGCCTATGACTAAAATTTTAGAAGGTCTTGCTTTTCTAATAGCTTCTTTTACTTCTTGCGCATGATCAGGCTCCTCAAAAATTGCTGTCCTAATCGCCTGGATCCTGTTCTTCTCTTTCTTGGCAGAATGCCCGGCCAGAACTTTATCCTTTTTAATCAAGAGACCGTCATCAATAATATAATTTATATTAAATTTATGGGCAACCAGTAAGGCTTTATAACTCTTACCGCTTCCACTCTCTCCCACTAAAGCAAATACTTCCACACTTAAAATCCTCTTTTAGAAAAGGATACTAGACAATAATAATTAATTTCTTTCCAAGGATTAAAAATCTTCTTCCCTCTCCTTCTCGAGAGAGAGGGAAGAATTAATTATTTAATTTAATCTCTTGATCAATAGTTTATTTTTTTACAAGCCAATTAATTTATTTCCCGAACTAGGTTTAATTAATTTTAGCTTTAGTCTTCACCCATCCTCTACCTTCTACTGCTCGGGCAACCCTCTGAATGGCAATTAAATAGGCTGCATCACGGGTATAACAATTTTTCTCTAGAGCTAAATCTGCAACTGCATTGAAGGCATTGGTCATTATACGATCAAGCTTTTCGAAAACTTCTTCTTTTGACCAGTAATAATTCATATTATTTTGCACCTGTTCAAAATAAGAAACAGTAACTCCTCCCGCGTTACAGAGAAAATCGGGGATAACATAGACTCCCTTCTCTTTTATTACCTCATCTGCTTCTAGAGTAGTAGGAGTATTGGCTGCTTCTGCATAAAGTTTAACTGAATTAAAATCAATCTGATTCACATTATCCTTGGTCACGGCCTGACCTAGGGCTGCGGGAATTAGTACAGTCACTTCCTTCTTTAACCAGGCATCTCCTTCTTCCTGTTTCCAGCCAAAAGATTTAGCTTTTTCTGGATCTACCGTACCATATTTATCTAAAGTACCGGGGGCAAGCAAATCTTTAGGATCAATCCCTTTTTCAGAGCTATAGGTATAGGATTTTTTACTGGCAGGATCCCAGCAGGAAATAGCTGCTACCTTACCTCCGTATTGAACAAATTTCTCGCAGGCATACCTGGCAACATTACCTGCACCCTGAATAGAAGCAGTAGCCTCTCTAAAATCTATACCTAACCTCTTTAAAGCCTCCCTAATACAATACACCACTCCATAACCAGTAGCTTCTGTTCGTCCCAAGGAACCTCCTACTCCCACCATTTTACCGGTGACAAAACCTGGTTTGCGACAGCGGGCGATTGTCTCATATTCATCCATTATCCAGAGCATGTCCTGAGGGTTAGTAGCTACATCGGGAGCCGGAACATCTATTTCTGGTCCCACAATATCATATACTCTTCTAACCCATCCCCGACAAAGTCTTTCTACTTCTCGGTCTGATAATTCTCTGGGATCAACCACTACTCCACCTTTACCCCCTCCTAAGGGTATATCCACTACTGCACATTTCCAGGCCATCATCATAGCTAATTGCTTAACCATATCAATCGTTTCATCTGCAGCAAAACGTAAACCGCCCTTTGCCGGTCCACGAGCAGTAGAATGTTGTGATCTAAAACCGATAAAGGTTCGTGTCGTTCCATCATCCATATCTATCGGAATAGTGAACTGGATAACTCTCTCCGGTTCTCTTAAGAATTCCCTCATAGCTGGGTCAAGACCCAGTCTTTCAGCATTCTGGTCGAACTGGGCTTGTACTAATTCAAAGGGATTCATTTCTTTAGACATTTTATTTTTTCCTCCACAAAATATCTTATAATCCAGGTAACGAAATTTCGTTGTCTAATTTATTTTAAAATTAAATCTAAAGATCAAATTCTTTTTTTTATTAACTTATCTCCCCTCCTTCCCTTTATTTTCCTTCAAATTATTTTTTATTTTTTCTTAAACTTCTCCCTGAGGATAAAAACTTATCTATTGAACGGGCTGCGACCTTAGCATCTCCTACCGCGGAAATTACCGTAGCTGATCCCCGAACAATATCTCCTCCGGCAAAGATACCCTCTCTAGTAGTCATCTTGGTCTGGTCATCTATTATAAAATAGCCCCACTGATTGATCTCTACTCCTGTAGCACTCCTAGATACAAGGGGATTAGCTAAAGTACCTATTGCATCAATGACCATATCCACCTCGATGATAAAATTTGAACCAGCAACCGGGATGGGTTTCCTTCTCCCGGAATCATCAGGCTCACCTAATTCCATTTTCAAACATTCCATTCCCCTTACATTACCTTGTTTATCTCCCAGTATCTTAATGGGCAGAGTTAGATAATGAAAGATTACCCCTTCTTCTTCAGCGTGAATAACTTCTTCCTCGCGAGCAGGGACTTCTTTCCGCGACCTACGGTAAACAATATATGATTTCTCCGCTCCTAATCTTAAAGCTGTTCGGGCTGAGTCCATAGCTACATTCCCCGCTCCAATAATCGCTGCTCTTTTACCCACTTTAATGGGGGTATCATAGTCGGGGAAAGCAAAAGCTTTCATCAGATTAGAACGAGTAAGAAATTCGTTTGCTGAGTAAACATCATTCAAGTTTTCACCTGGAATATTCATAAACCGGGGAGCACCAGCTCCATTAGCTAAAAAGAGGGCATCATATTCTTCTGTTAAGCGATCTACACTGATAGTAGCACCTACCACAAAATCAGTAATTATTTTCACCCCCAAATTTTCAATCTCTTTTACTTCGTATTCTACAATTGACTTGGGAAGTCGAAATTCGGGAATTCCATAAACCAGGACTCCTCCTGGTTTGTGCAGTGCTTCAAAAATGGTCACCTGATAACCTAATTTGGCTAAATCAGCAGCACAGGTAAGTCCAGCAGGTCCCGAACCCACAATAGCAATCTTTTCTTCTTTTCTAATATGGCCAGGATACTTTCCGTGAACCTGATTTTCCCGAGCCCAATCAGCTACAAACCTCTCCAATCGACCAATAGCAATCGGTTTTTTGTATTTTTCTAAGATACAATATTTTTGACATTGCTCTTCCTGGGGACATACCCTTCCGGTTATAGCAGGAAGGTTATCTGTTTTCAAGATACAGAAATATGCCTCGGCAAAATTCTCTTCCACAATCTTCTGGATAAATTGAGGAATATTAATCTCCGCCGGGCAACCCTTCATACAGGAAGGATTTTTACATTGCAAACATCTTTGTGCTTCATAAATTGCTTGTTCCGGAGAATATCCCAGAGGAACTTCCTGAAAATTATGAATCCGTTCTCGAGGAACTTGTTCGGGCATAGCTACCTGTTCTCTCTTCATTCTCTCTTTTAGAGGTATCATCTCAGCCACTAATCTATCCTCCTTTTGCAATTAAAATCAGGATTATTCTCTCGATAGACCTCCCATGACTTTTGTTCCTGAGATTTATAACGAACAAGACGATTCATAAATTCTTCCCAGTCCACCAATTGACCATCAAATTCTGGACCATCAGTACAGACAAATTTAGTCTTTCCCCCTACAGTAACCCGGCAGGAACCACACATACCTGTCCCATCCACCATAATGCTATTAAGACTGACTATGGTCTCTATCGGATAATCCCTGGTCGTTTCAGAAGTAACCTTCATCATGATAGCAGGACCAATAGCCCAGATTTTCTTGATAGAGTTATCCTTTTCCAGGAGTTCTCTTAATATTTCTGTGACTAAACCCTTTCGACCATAGCTTCCATCATCGGTGGTAATTATTAATTCAGTGGAAGCTTTTTTTAACTCCTCTTCCATAATAATAAGGTCTTTAGTCCGGGCTCCAATAATAGAGATTACTCTATTTCCAGCAACTTTTAATTCCCGGGCAATAGGATGAATACAGGCAATTCCCGTACCCCCACCAATGGTTACGACAGTACCATAATTATTTATCTCAGTTTTCTTACCTAAAGGTCCAATGAAAGAATATAATCTATCTCCTTCTTTCAAAGTAGAAAGCTCTTCAGTAGTTTTACCCACGATTTGAAAAACAATCCGGATTAACCCTTTCTTTCGAGCAAAATCCGCTACCGTTAAAGGAATGCGCTCACCTTTTTCTTTAATCATTAAAATAATAAATTGCCCGGGTTGGACTGATTGAGCTATCTGAGGAGCTTCTATCCACATAGAATAAATGACTTCATTCAATCTATCTTTCTGTATTATCTTGCCCATTTTACCTCCCCCGTCATTCTCTTATCCTTGGACTATTTCAAATCCTTTATAATTTCAGCAGTATCTATGGCTATCATCAATTCTTCATTGGTAGGTATTACCATTACTTTTACTCTGGAATCTTCTTTACTGATAACCACTTCTTGGCGCCGAATTTTATTCTTTTCCTGATCAATCTCTACCCCTAAAAATTCCAATCCCTGGCATACTTCTGCCCTGCCTTTGGCATAATTTTCCCCAATCCCTCCGGTGAAAACAATTACATCCACTCCTCCCATTGCCGCTGCATAAGCTCCAATATATTTCTTTATACCATAGTTAAACACTGAAAGAGTTCTGATTGCCCTCTCATCACCTTGATTGGCCTTATTCTCTAAATCTCGATTATCGCTGGAGATCCCTTCCGATAAACCTAAAAACCCACTCTCTTTGTAAATAATATGTTGCATTTCAGCCACGCTTAACTTTTCTTTCTCCATTAAGAAAGGAATAATTGCAGGATCAAGGTCTCCACAACGAGTTCCCATAAGTATCCCCGATACTGTCCCAAATCCTAAACTGGTATCTACAGAGATGCCATTTTTGACGGCAGTAATACTGGAACCATTTCCTAAATGACAGGTGATGATCTTTAGTTTTTCTAGTGGTTTATTTAATATCTCCGCAGCTCTATGAGCCACATACCGGTGAGAGGTTCCATGAAAACCATATCTTCTAATCCTATACTTTTGATAAAATCGAAAGGGAATTCCATAAAGGTAGGCATGCTGAGGAATAGTTTGATGAAAAGCAGTATCAAAAACACCTATCTGGGGTATTCCAGGCATTAATTCTTTACATACTTCAATTCCTAAAATATTTGGTGGATTATGTAAGGGAGCTAACTCGATACATTCTCTTAAAACATTCATTACTTCCCCGGTAAGAAGGACTGAACCAGAAAACTTTTCTCCTCCGTGAACTACCCGGTGTCCTACTGCTAATATCTCGGATATATCTTTGATTACTCCATATTCAGGATTAAGTAAAGCCTCAATCATTAACTTAATCCCTAATTTATGATCAGGAATATTCTGATGAGTAATAATCGGCGTCCTGCCTTCCGGATAATGGTTAAGGATGGAACCAGGAATCCCTATCCTTTCTATCAATCCCCTAGCTAGTACAGAATTATCCATCATGTTAAATAATTGATATTTTATAGAAGAACTTCCGCTATTTAGTACCAGAATTTTCATTTTTAATTATTCTCCTTTAAGATATAAAATTTTGATTAATTATAGCTATATTAATTTATTTTTCTTCTTCTAACTGTAAATCTTGAGCCATTTCAAACCCTAACTGTAAAGCTTTTTCATTAATTTCTCTCACTCGGGGAGGAATTCTATTCAGGATTGTTTGCCTCAAAGCTTCTAAAGATACTAAATGGGTCAGACCAATGATTATTCCTAAAGAAATAATATTCGCTACCATTTTATTACCCAATTTCTCCTGGGCAATTCTGCTGATAGGAGCTCGATAGATTTTTGCGGGAAGAGAAGGTATATCTTTTACTGTCGAAGAGTCAGCAATTAAAATACCATCCGGGCGTAAATTAGAAACATATTTATTGCAGGCATCCTGGGTGAGTACCAGAAGGATGTCCATCTTCATTACCTTGGGATAATCTATGAAATCATTACTGATTACTACTTCCGATCTACTAGCTCCTCCCCTAGCTTCTGGCCCATAAGATTGGGTCTGGACCACTTCTTTTCCTTCATATATACCGGCAGCTTCAGCTAGGATAATTCCAGCTAAAATTAATCCCTGACCTCCTGCCCCACTCAAACAGATTTCCACTCTTTCCTCCATTGTCTACTGAACCTCCCCTTTCTGAGCTTTTTCTATCATTCTGGTATATAGCGTACCATAATCTGGCTTATCAACATCTAAAAATTCCCCGATAATTAACTTCTCTTCTCTTTCCTGGGGACTAAGATTCTCCCAGGCTTTTTGGGAAACCGCCGTATCTTTTAACCAGTTTAACATATCTATAGCAGTGCGGATCTTGTTCAACCTGCCATAAGATACCGGACAATCGGAAATTATCTCCACTACTGAAAAGCCCTTTTTACTTAAAGCCTTTTTAATTAAAGAAATAGACTGTCTGGTATGGTAAACTGTACTGCGAGCAACATAATTAGCCCCAGCAGCTATAGCTAATTTCACCAGATCAAAAGATTGATCAATATTACCATAAGGAGCAGTTGTACCAATTCTATTCGTAGGTGTAAGGGGTGAAAACTGTCCACCAGTCATCCCATAAATCATATTATTAATAATGATAACAGTTAAATCTAGGTTACGGCGAGCAGCATGGATAAAATGATTACCCCCGATAGCTGAGCAATCTCCATCTCCCATTACTACTATTACCTGCATATCCGGCTTGGCCATTTTCAAACCAGTAGCAAAGGGTATAGCTCGTCCGTGGGTAGTATTCATAGTACAGAAATCCACATAACCAGTGATTCTACTAGAACACCCTATCCCGGAAATCATGGCAATTTTATTTTTATCCCACTTCAAATCATCAATAGCCCTAATTATTGCTCCCAAAACAATCCCATTTCCGCATCCAGGGCACCAAATATGGGGAAACATTTCTTTTCTGATATAATTATCAAGTAAGTTTTTCACTTTTTATTCTCCTCCTGAATCTTTAACCATATTTCCTCAGGATTAATTAGCTCTCCATCCACCCGGCTATGAGAAATAACTGGGCATTTTCCTTTAACTGCCCTTTCTACTTCCAGAACTATCTGGCCTAAATTCATTTCTGGTACCAGCATTAATTTTACCTGATTAGCTAATCGATCTAATTCTTCCTCAGGAAAAGGCCAGATAGTTATTAATTTCAACATACCTACCTTTATCCCCTGTTCACGGGCTAATCTTACTACCCTCTCAGCAGCTCTGGCTACCGAACCATAGGCAATTAAGGCAATCTCCGCATCATCTAAAAAATATTGTTTATAAATGAGGATATCTTTTGCATTCTGTTTAATTTTGTTGTGGAGATGTCTGATACACCAATCAATCTCCTGAGGCTGAGAGGCAGGAAATCCTCGTTGATTGTGGGTTAAACCGGTAATATGGTAGCGATAACCTTCTCCGAAATTAGCCATAGGGGGGACACCATCCTGATCAGGTTGAAAGGGTAAATATTCTTCTGGAGGAACCGTAGGTTTTTTTCGATTAATTATTTCGATTTCTTTTTCATCGGGGATCCTTACTTTCTCCCGCATATGAGCAATCACCTCATCCAATAGTAAAATAACGGGAGTTCGATATTTTTCGCTATAATTTACTGCTTTAATAGTTAATTGAAATACCTCATTCACGGTAGAAGGTGCCAGAGCAATAATAGAATGATCCCCGTGAGTTCCCCATCTTGCTTGCATCATATCTCCCTGAGAAGGTTTGGTGGGTAAACCGGTACTCGGTCCACCTCTCTGGGCATTGACAATTACGCAAGGAATCTCATTTATAATGGCAAAACCCAAATTCTCCTGTTTCAAAGTAAAACCCGGACCAGAAGTAGCGGTTAAGGATTTAAGCCCACCTATTGAAGCACCAATTACCGCTGCCATACTGGCAATTTCATCCTCCATTTGCATAAATTTACCCCCCAGTAATGGTAAATGGTAAGCCATGCCTTCTGCAATTTCCGAAGAAGGAGTAATAGGATAACCGGCAAAAAACCTCACTCCTGCTAAGAGAGCACCTTTTACACAGGCTTCATTACCCTGCAATAACTTTATATTCCCTATTGTATTATTCATCCTTTTTTTCTACTCCCTTCACCATAATAGCAAAATCCGGGCACCTTAATTCACAAAGTTGACAATTTATGCAATTATCAATATTGATAGGATCAGGTTTTCCCTGTTCATCGGCAACTAGGACATGTTTGGGGCAGAATTCAATACAAATACTGCAAGCCTTACACCATTCTCTGCGAATAGAGATAATCACCGAATCATTCCGGAATACCTTTATCGATTCTTTTCCCTTCATCTTTTTTCTACTCTGCCTCCTTCTCTCTTCAGATCTAAAATTGCTAACTTTAACATATTCAATGAACCCTTATCCGGAATATAAATAAATTCTATGAGAGGAATCTGGTTAGAAATCAATTTTTCTACTTCTTTTTTCCTACCTGGAGAAGTGATAGCAATATCAATATGGGATAAAAATTTTTCCAGTTCTTCTTTATGGTGGGAAATAGAAAACTTAAAACTTTTATATTTTATACCTGCCTGTTTAATGGATTGAAAAACTCTCTGAGCAAAATTCTCTGTAATACAGACTAAACCGATATTTTTGTTCTCGGAAGATAGATGGGCAATATTGACCATAGTTTCCATTAAAGGATCTAAAGCAATAGCCATAACTTTCTGTCGCTGATTCGCTAAATATTCTTTAATCTCTTCAAAATGAAAGAAGGTAGTTACAACTAAGTCGATTGATTTAAGCTGTTCTCTAAACTTTTCCGGTTCCTGTCTGATCTGATCAATTAAGATGGGAATTATGGATATACCGGTTCCTAGTTCTATATCTTTAGAAAAAAAATATAATTGCTCATAATTACATTCAATAAAGGCGATATTAATGTTCTTTAATATCTTTTCTTTTTCCTCTATCTTCCTATAGAAAATCCTTCTTAGCTCATCCAATTCAAAATTTAATTCTAATGCTTCATTGATAGTAACCTCGATAATCTCTTCTAATTTAGCTAAATGGTTATCGAATTTCGGCTGAAATGACTTTACAATTTCGGTATTTGGAAAGGTTCCTTTCCCAGGAATAGATTGGATTAGATTTTCTAGAACTAACTCTTTATAAGCCATACTAACCGTATTTCTGCTTACCTCTAAACTCTCAGATAATTCTCTTTCCGTAGGTAGTTGTTCCCCTGATTTTAACTCACCATTTTCTAATAACTTTTTAATCTGATGTTTTATCTGCAGATATAAAGGTATTCCACTTTTTTTGTCGATTTCGATCTTCATCAAATTCACCTACTTTAAAAAATACACTTCTCTCCAGAATCAGGAATAAAGACATTGGACTAATGGATTAATGAATTAATCCTTTTTTAGTATAACACATATTTTTTGAAAAGCAACTAATTTTATAATTTTAGGTAAAGAAAATAGTAAAAAAATAGGGGAAAATAAGGGTGATGGTAGAGGAAAAAATGATTAAAAATAAAAGAGATGGCAAAAAGTTATAAGGTTTAATTTATATATAACTGAGATTAAACAAAAAGAAATAGAAGTATATTGATTACTAAATTTTAATCTTAATATGAATTTGCTGGTCTAATAATAGTACCAGATAGACTTATATTCCTCAATATTTTCTCCTCTCTTTTTCATCTCCTGGAGATATTCATAAATAGAAACATCCTTATACAGGAATGGTTCGACCAAAGCAATACCCTTTTCCCAGGGATGCCAGAGATATAGCCTCTCGCCTTCTTTGTCCAGTCCAATAAACTCTCTATCCTGCCAAGCACGAATATGATTTTTACCTAAACGAGGTACATTGAAGACAGATTCATCTGTTCTAAATTGCCCAGGTAATAATCTAGCTTCTTCATTTCTTTCCTGCCATAGACGAGCTATTGGAACTAGATAATCTTTAGTTTCTGTTTTTCCTTTCGGATAGAAGGTATAATAAGGATCCACTCCTACTTTCTTCAAAGCTATTCTGGTCGCTACATTCTGAAATCTTCTACTGGTTTCTAAAGTATAAACCAATTGATTATAAACATAAATACCTTGTTTTCTAAATTTAGTAACTGCTTCTGCCAATTCAGGAGTAACCTCGGAAGTACTTTCAATATGAGTAACTACACAAATATTTCTCTTTCCTGGTTCTAAATAACTACTAATTAGTTTAGTTAATTGATCCGTTATTCTCATCGGCAGGGTGACCAGGACTCGGGTCGCCCATCTAATATTAATTATATGGTCCATCTGACTTATTCTATCCATAATGTACTTTATCTGTTCTTCATTTAAAGCTAAAGGATCACCACCAGTAATTAATACATCTTTCATAGAAGAATTTTTAGCAAACCAATCCAAAGCCTTATCTAATGTTTCTTTAGAAGGTAGTCCTTCGGGCATCAGTGGACCAGTAATCTCCCAATTTCTCTGACAATATACACAGATCTGGGGACAGGTATCATAAGCTTTTAAGATGGATACCATCGGATATCTTCTGGTAATTAATTTTTCTGGAGAAGTATCTTGTTCACCCATAAAGTCAAAATAGTATGATCTATGTTTACGATGTTCTTTCATTAAGGTCACATAGTATATAGGAGGTATAACCTGAGACCTTACCTGATAATCATACTTTCTATCGCTTCTAGAAAAATCGAATAAAGAAAGATAATAGGGAGTGATACCAAAAGGTATTTTATTCTCTATAGCAATTCTAATCGCCTTAATATCTTCTTCGGTAAGAGGGATCAGTCTTTGTAGGTGTTCCAAACCATCCTTATTATAAAAGATATGCCTTAAATGCCAGTTATAATCATTCCAATCATTTAAGGTTGCACCGAAATAATTTAAGATTCTCTGACGATTTTCGTTCCTCTGTTTAATCAATTGATTATCATATCCAGAAGGATATCGACAAATAAAATCGTTAACCTTTTCATAAACTTTATCTAAATAGTGAGAGCGAGATATTCCAGCCTCTTTTCCTCTGACTTTATTAAAATCTATGGTCTTTATACCTTCTTTTTCCAATAAAGGTTTTAACCACCCTGATGAAAAATTAGCCTTACCTTTCATTGCTTTAAATAGATGAATAAATTCTTCTAAAAATCCCTCACTGATTTGTTGAATCATCTCAATATCGCCTAAAGCAATCTGCCTTAAATAATATAAAGTACTGAAGCCAACAATTTTTTCATTACGAGGAGAAATAAGGTTATTGAAAGCTTTTATTGCCTCTAAGGCAGTAGCATAATCTAGCTTGGGAGCCCTCTTTATACCTTCTCTATATTTCCATTCTAAATCTTTGGAGAAATCGAAGAGTCCTTTTCTTGCCTCAACCAAATCTTTACTATCTTTTAATATTTTAAAAACATCTTTATTCTCATTATACAATCTTTTTATTAACCTATTTTTCATCTCTTTTTTATCCCTTTTCCTTAAATTAAATATCCTGGGGAGAGAAGATCATCATCCTTCACAAAATTTATTCAACTTAGTCAGATATTTAAAATCCTGACCAATCTTTCCCCTTTCATTTCTCCTTCCCTATGCTATGAACTTATCCTCGATTAAACAACAAATTGCGGCAAAATTTAAATGGAAACTTTCAAATAAATATTGCTAGCTCAACGAAGATAATGGGAAGGTTCCTATAATTAATTATTTAAAGATATGTGTATTATTTTCCCGGCTATCCAATTTTTACAGTGTATGAATGAAGTAATTTTTCGTAGTAATTTATTATATTATATTTTAAGATTTATTTCTTAATATTTTATCACATCGGAATTATAAAATCTAATTTTTCTACTCTATCTAAATCTCTAAAAAGTAGTCTGATTTATCGGTCCTCAGGGTTTACCTATCCTAATTCTTTTTCTCCCATGAATATCCAGGATAAACTTAGCATTTTAATTTTAGTTCTTGAAAAAATAGTTGAATACTTGATCGACTATTCTATCTTTTCTTCTACTATTTTTAATATTTTTTCTTTCTTCCCCTGTTTTTGGGAGATTAATTCCTGAATCGCTGACTTAAGCTCCATTAATACTTTTTCGTCCTTAATCATTTTTAAATTTATCTTTATATTGAGTATAGCACTCTCTAGACCTGCCTCTGCTAGCAAAATTGCTACTCCCACATCACTTATTATATTAGGATTACCCTTTTGAGCAATCTCTTCGGAAAGACTAAAGATATCAAGACATTTAAAGGCAACTTGAAGAGGAACTTTTGCTGCTGCTACGAGGTTTTGCTGTATTTTTTCACTTCTTATCCTCTTTTCCGCTTCTGTTTCTTTCGGCATTTTATAAGTGGCCATAAAGTTATTAAAGGCTTTGATATCCTCTTCAATTAATTGACTTAAATCATAACGTAACCTCTCGGAATAACCGAGAATCTTTTTAACTTCTTCTTCTACCCCTTTATATTTTTCCTTACCCAAAGTTAAATTACTTACCATAGATACTAAAGCAGCCCCCAGGGCACCAGCTAAAGCAGCTACACTTCCTCCTCCTGGCGTGGGTGCATCAGAAGCCAACTCATCTAAAAAATTACTCACTTTCTTATCAATTAACATATATAAGATACCTCCTTTAGATAAAATTATTTACTTAATTTTTTCCTATTATAAATTATTATAAAGGTTATTTAAAATTAGCCTCAATCTAATCTTATTAAATCAGGATTTTCCTTGCTAATATAATCAAATAGTGTATCTAAATCAGTAGTACTTATTAACACTCTCCTCCCCCGGTAACCTTTCCAAAACACTACCAAAGATCTATCCTTTCCCTTTTTTACCTCCAGAGAATCCATTTCTTTAAAATTAAGACGTTCCGTCCTTTTTATCCAGTAGAAAGTAGTAGTGTTGATCACTAGACCTTCCTGATCAATAAATATATTCCGCTTATTGGAAATCAATAAAATAAAAAATAATCCCAGGATTGAGATTACAACTCTATTATTTAAGAGTCCCCCGGTGATCAAGATAATACCAATTACTAAACTGGAATATTCTATCCATTTTTCGGTCTCTTTGGGATTATAAGTCTTAATCATTTTTTATCTTCTTTAATTGCTTTTAGATTTTCTGATACCAATATAAAGGAGAAATAATTTATAAAATACTTTAAGGATAATCAATATTATTTATTCATTCTTTATTCTCTTTAAGTCTTCAATTAATAAAGGGATAACTTTAAATAGGTCTCCTACGATTCCCAGTGTAGCTATTTTAAATATGGGGGCTTCTGGATCTTTATTAATAGCGATAATTCTCTTAGAAGTGCGCATCCCCACTAAATGCTGGATAGCTCCCGAAATTCCACAGGCAATATATAACTCAGGAGCAACTGTCTTTCCGGATTGACCAACTTGTTGATGATGGGGTAACCAGCCCGCATCTATGATCGCTCGCGAACCACCAACTGCTGCCCCCAGGACCTTAGCTAAATCACGTACCAGATAAAGATTTTCCGGTGAATTCAATCCTCTTCCTGCAGAAACAATAATATGGGCTTCTTCTAAATTGATTACTTCGTCAATCTCCTTTACTTCTTCTATAATTTTAGTTCGAATGGACCAGGGGCTTATTTTCGCTTTTACTTTTACTATTTCAGGAGATCGAGTGATAGACGAAGGAATAGATTTTTTAAATACATTAGGCCTTACCGTAGCCATCTGAGGACGAGTATATTTGCATAGAATTTGAGCCATAATATTACCACCAAAAGCAGGTCTGGTTTGAAGTAAATAACCCTCCTTGGTAATATCCAGGTCTGTACAGTCAGCAGTCAGTCCCACCTGAAGCCTAGCTGCCACTCGAGGAGCTAAATCTCTTCCTGTATTGGTTGCCCCAATTAACAAAATGTTCGGTTTATATTGATTAACAAGACTTACTAATATCTGGGTATAGGCATCAGTAGTATATCTATTTAAGAATTCGTTTTCTACCAAATAGATTTTATGAATTTCTAAAGAGAGTAGCTGGTCTAATATTTTCGAAGATTCATTACCCAGGTATACTGCAGCTAGCTCCTGATTTAACTTTTGGGTTAATTCTTTAGCCTTATTCAATAATTCCAGGGATACAGATTTAATCCTGCCCTGCTGCTGTTCAATATAAACCCATACTCCTTGATAATTCAGGAAGTTTTCTGTGTGGAGTTCTTTTTTTACTATCGAGATAGCTCTAGCCAGGCAAGCTTCTCTACATACTCCACACATGGTACAACCTGGGCCAATAGTGGCCAACCTATCAACCAACTTAATCTGTCCAAAGGGACATAACTTAATACACCTTCCACATCCATTACATTTATCTCTATCTACCTTTATTTCTGCCAAGTTATTTCACCTTTAACTAAATAATCTTCTCCTGTTGAAGATACTTAATAATCTCCCGGCAGGAATCTTTAACTTCCAATTTAATTATTCTTCCTGAGGATTGCACCTCCGGAGTAAAGATGTGTACTACCTGAGTAGGAGAACCATCAGCTCCCAATCTGGTCGGGTCTATTTCTAAATCTTTAGCTTGAATAATTTTTATTTTCTTTTTCCTGGCCATCAACATTCCTTTAATGCTGGGATAACGAGGTTCATTCAAGACTTTCAACACTGTAATTAAAGCGGGTAATCTACACTGGATAATCTCATATCCCTGGTCAGTTTCTCTATGGAGAATTATTTTATTTTCCTTCGGATCTATCTCCACTTTTTTGACGTAAGTAATTTGCGGAATTCCCAGATGCTCCGCTAATTCTGGACCAACTTGGGCAGTATCTCCATCAATGGCCTGCTTGCCACAAATAATCAAATCAGGATTTAATTTTCCAATCACTAAAGATAAAGTATAAGCTGTAGCTAAGGTATCTGACCCCGCAAAAATTCGATCAGATATTAAAATAGCTTCATCCGCTCCCATAGCTAAACATCTTCTTAAGGCTTCTTCGGCCTGGGGTGGTCCCATAGTAAGCACTATTAAGTCCGCTGAGTACTTCTCTTTAATCCTTAGACCTTCTTCTACAGCATTTTCATCGAAAGGATTAATGATGGAAGGTACACCCTCTCTTCTTAAAGTATGAGTCTTTTCATCAATCATTACTTCGCTTATTTCTGGCACCTGCTTGATGCAGATTACAATCCTCAATGGTGATATCCTTTTCTTCTGATAAAAAATAAAATTAACTTTTTTGACTTTTTAAATAAGCTTCTATAAAATCATCTATTTCTCCATCCATAATTGTCTGTAGGTTGCCACTTTCCATACCGGTACGATGGTCTTTTACTAGTTGATAAGGCTGGAAGATATAGGAACGAATTTGGCTCCCCCAACCAATCTCTTTCTTTTCTCCACCGATTTTTTGTAACTCTCTTTCTTTTTCCTCTCGATAATGCTCAAATAATCTAGCTTTTAGTATTCTCATCGCGGTTAGCTTGTTACTATATTGTGATCTTTCATTCTGACACTGCACCATTATATTAGTGGGAAGATGAATTATCCTGACCGCAGAATCAGTAACATTAACATGTTGACCCCCGGCACCAGTTGCTCGATAGGTATCTATGCGTAAATCTGATTCTTTAATCTCGATATCTACATCTTGATCCACTTCCGGAATTACCTCTACAGAAGCAAAAGAGGTATGTCTCCTTCGGTTAGCATCAAAAGGAGAAATCCGGACCAGTCGATGTATCCCTTTTTCCGCTTTAAGATAGCCAAAGGCATAATTTCCGCTAACTATAAAAGTCACATTCTTAATACCAGCCTCTTCACCAGCGGAAATTTCTATTATTTTAGTGGAAAATCCTTTTCTTTCTGCCCATTTTAAATACATTCGCAATAACATTTCCGCCCAGTCCTGAGATTCGATACCTCCAGCTCCCGGTCGAATAGTAACAATCGCATTAAGGAGATCATATTTACCAGCAAAAAGAAAAATCAATTCTTTCTTTTTAATTTCTTTCTCCAGAAGGTCAATTCTATTCTGAATCTCCTCCCATACTTCTTGCTTATCTTCCTCTATATTTAGCTCTAAAAGTAGCATTACTTCTTCCCATTGATCTTTCAAAGCCTCAAATTCTGTTATAATATTTTTTAATTCTTTAACTCTTTTTATTACAATTTGCGCCTTATTCTGATCTGCCCAGAAAGAACCCCTCCCCATCTCTTTTTCTAGCTGATTAATCTCTTTCTCCTTTTTAGGTAGGTCAAAGAAAGGCTCCCATTTCATCAAGCTTATTCTTGAACTGATTTACTTTCTCTTTTAACTCTTCAATCATTATTTCCTCCTTAATTTTGCCTTTGTCCGGAGCAAAATAGGCATTTCCCTAAGAATAAAAACAAAATTAGATTACTTCCTTAATTTACCTCGGGTGAATTCTCTAACCTATCCACCAGTTCCATAAGAAAGTAATCATAATATTAAGGTGATAATAATTGTTTATCTATTTTTTCCACAACAATATTTATACTTTAATCCACTACCACAGGGGCAGGGATCATTTCTACCAATTTTTTTATCCTTCTTAACCATTACCCTCGATTCTGTTCTAGTAATTTTAGAAAAAGAGGAAGTCGATGATCTGGGAGCAACATTCTCTGGCAGTCTATCTTCCTGGATAGACCGTACTCGAGGTGTCTCTTCTTTTCTTACTCTAACTTTATATATAAACTTTAACACTTCCTCCTTAATGCTATTTATCATCTCCTGAAACATGTGGTAAGCTTCAAAATGGTATTCCATTAGAGGGTCTTTCTGGGCATAAGCCCTTAATCCAATCCCCTGCTTCAATTCATCAAGACGCCTTAAATGATCTTTCCATTCTCGATCAACTACTCGCAATAAAATCATCTTTTCTATCTCTCTCATAAGGGGAGGAGTTAATTCTCTCTCCTTTAATTCATAAAGCTGATAAGCTTCTTTGATAAGTTTTTCTTTTAAGGTAAAAATGGAGAATTGAGAAATTTCTTCTCTGGTAAAAGCAGGATTAAAGGCAAAAATTTGATTAACCTGTTCCTTAAGACCTTCCCAGTCCCATTCTTCGGGATATATTTCTTTATTGGTATAATTTTTTAGGATATTTTCGAGAGTATCTCCGACCATATCTAAAATCATTTTTTTTACATCTTTACTTTCTAAAACTGTTCGACGTTGTTCGTAGATTACCCGGCGCTGATATTCCATCTCGTTATCAAAATCCAGTAACTGTTTTCTTATTTCAAAATTTCTACTCTCCACTCTCTTCTGGGCATTCTCAATTGATTTGGTAATTAAAGGATGTTCAATAGGAACATCCTCTTCTAATCCCAATTTTTCCATTACTCCACTGATCCGCTCGGAACCAAAAAGTCTCATTAAGTCATCTTCCAGAGAAAGAAAAAATCGAGAAGAACCAGGATCTCCCTGTCTTCCTGCTCTACCTCTAAGTTGATTATCTATACGTCGGCTTTCATGTCTTTCCGTACCAATAACATGTAATCCTCCTATTTCAGCTATCCCCTCTCCCAGCACTATATCGGTACCTCTTCCAGCCATATTGGTAGAGATGGTCACTCTTCCTCTTTGGCCAGCTTGAGCTACAATCTCTGCCTCTCTTTCATGATTCTTAGCATTCAGAACATTATGCTCGACGCCCTCTTTTTTTAATAATTTACTTAGCCTTTCTGATTTATCTATGGAGACCGTTCCCACCAATACAGGTCTTCCCTGACGGTGAATCTCTAATATCTCCCTGATTACCGCATTAAATTTTTCTCTTTCTGTTCTATAAATTACATCAGGATAATTATATCTAATTAATCTTCTGTTAGGTGTAATCACTACCACCGGTAGATTATAGATATGGATGAATTCTTCTTCTTCAGTCTTGGCAGTACCAGTCATGCCAGCAAGCTTCTTATATAATCGGAAGTAATTTTGAAAAGTAATAGTAGCTAAAGTCTGATTTTCCCGGGCAATAGGAACTCCTTCTTTTGCTTCAATAGCCTGATGAAGACCATCACTATACCTCCTTCCAAACATTAAGCGTCCGGTGAATTCATCGACAATAATCACTTCTCCATCTTTTACAATATAATCCACATCTTTTTTAAATAATTTGTGTGCTTTTAAGGCTTGAATAATACAGTGCTGGATATTCATATTGCTTTCATCATATAAATTATTAATCTGTAAAGCTTTCTCTACTTTAGCAACTCCCTCTTCAGTTAAAGTAATAGTCCTTTCCTTTTCCAGTACCTTATAATCTATTTCTTCCTGTAGCCTGCTGACTACCCGATTTGTCTGCTCGTAAATTTTAATCGATTCTTCAGAAGGACCAGAAATAATCAGGGGCGTCCGAGCTTCATCGATTAAGATACTATCTACCTCATCAACAATGGCAAAGTCATGACCTCTTTGCACTACGTCTTCCAGACGAATGGCCATATTATCTCTTAAATAATCAAATCCAAATTCATTATTGGTGCCGTAAGTAATGTCAGCCAGGTAGGCGGTTTTACGCTCTTCTAGATTCATATCATGTTGAATTAATCCAACCTTTAACCCCAGAAACTCATAAATTCCTCCCATCCAGAATCTATCTCGCTTGGCTAGGTAATCATTTACGGTAACAACATGGACGCTTTTACCACTTAAAGCATTTAAATACGCCGGCATAGTAGCTACCAAAGTTTTTCCTTCCCCGGTAGCCATTTCCGCAATCTTCCCCTGATGTAGTACAATCCCACCAATTAGCTGAACATCAAATGGCCTCATTTTAGTGACCCTCTTAGCTACTTCTCTCACTACCGCAAAGGCTTCGGGAAGAATATCCTCAAGTGTTTCCCCCTTTTCCAGACGACACCTGAATTCATTGGTCTTTGATTGTAATTCTTTATCACCTAACTCTCTAATGATCGGTTCATAAGAATTTATTTTCTGGATTATAGATTGCAGTTTCTCTAATTCTATTTCATTGGAATCGCCAAATAATTTTCTAAATAGATTAAACATCCTGTTTTAATTACCTTTTATATAAATAATAATACAAAATCTATCTTGGGGAGGTCTTTTATTTATAGTGCAGTTTAATAATATTATATCACTTTATAAAAAGGAAGCTTTTCAATTATCCCAGAATTACTTTCGCGAAAAATTTTAAACTTATCCCTTATTTTACAAATAGACCCTTTGCTAATGAAGAAATAAATTTATCCAGTAAACCATCGATTTCGAAAACCATACACAAGATAAGAGATATTTGCTCTTTAAAAAATCTATATCCCTCACACCTCTTTCTTTTTTTCCTGCTTCACCATAATGTCTTGAATAAAGAGAAACACTCCACAAAACATCAAAAAATCTCCTATACTTATCACCGAAGGGTTGGGAAAGGGCGGAGGTAAAGGAATAACATCAGCTAAAAATCTAAACAGAGTCTTATTAGTAATCAGAGTATGAGTAACACTACTGCCTTCCTGTAAAGAACGAGCAAAGTTCTCTAGACCGGCCTGGTGTAAACTTTCCAGTAGTACTGGCATATGCCCACCATTAAGGGCTATTACTATAAAATTAAATAATATCCCCAGGAAAACAAGATTCATTCCTTTTAAATCTAGATTATACCAGACTGCTATCAAAAGAAGTATATAAGAAATAAGAAAAGCAAATGAACCATAATGCAAAATAAATTCAACCCTTTTTGATCCCAAAAAGATTAATCCCACCTGAATTAAAAAAGCGATCAAAATTAGTTCTACCTTTTGTAAAGAAATCTGGGTTAAATGAATATAATTTCCTTTGCGAATTATTCCTACTACAATAGAGAAAATTAAAATATATAAATATAACATCTATATTTCTTTTCCTCTCTCCAGAAGGGAAATTAACACTTTCACCACCTCTGGATCAAATTGCTTACCGGCCTGCTCCTTTAGCTCCTTTAATATTTGTTCCCGATTTAATTTTTTACGATAGGGACGGTCCGAACCCATAGCATCATAGGCATCTGCTACGGAAATAATCCTGGCAGCTAAAGGAATATCCTTTTCTTTTATTTTATCTGGATAACCTCCTCCATCAAATCTTTCGTGATGGTGATAAATCGCTTTATAGGAATTTTTTAAAAAATCTACCGGTTCAATAATTTTAGCCCCCAAGGCGGAATGGGTCTTAATCTTATTAAACTCTTCCTTAGTCAATCCATCATCCTTGCTTAAGATAGCTTCATCTATCCCAATCTTCCCGATGTCGTGCAGTAAGGCAGAATATTCTAAATTTTCGATCTCATTTTCGGGAAGATTCATTAATCGACCTAAGGCTACAGCTACCTGGGCTACTCTTTCGGAATGGCCTTTGGTATAAGGATCTTTGGCATCGATAGCTGCGGCTAAAGCCCGGATGGTATCTAAATACATCTGCCGCATTTTAGTATACAGTTCAAAAGAACGACGAGCAAGTAATAAGGGAAGAAAGAATAAGCTAATCCCCAGGATACCAACCTGAACATAGATAATGGCCATAAGTAAACCCAGGGGTGCTTCTGAAAAATAGGTAGGTAGATTGTTCTTAAAATTCAATCTCCACACCGTACCGATCCTGCTCCCTTCGTATAGAGAGATGACCAGGGCAACCAGAGTCAAATTAATCAAACAATAAGTAATGGCACATAAAGTGGCAGGGAGGATAAATTTAAAAAAATTCTGGAATCCAATAACTCCTCCACTGTATCGGTAGACCAAACCAGCCAGCCCAGTGGAAAGGGCGTACTGAGAGGAATCAAAGATTGTCTTATACCAGGGGGATTTACCTTTTATACTTTCGTAAATAACCAGACTTAAGGAGGTTATTAGCATTGCCACAAATGGCCCATAGACTAAAATTAATACGAAATCTATGGGAAAGCCTATAGTCACATGTCCTCCACGGGGTAATTCCACCGGGATATATTCAGCAAAGACTGAAAGAATTAAAAAGAAAATTAATATTATATATTCGCGGGAAGAAATAGTAAAGGTGGGAAATAGATATATAAAAAGGAGTAGGGCTAAGCCTGCCACTAATCCGATATAAACCTTTACTCTTATATTCAAACTGAAGTTGCCCCCTTTGAAATTGAAAATTAGGTCGGAAAACCTTCATTTTTCTTTTTACTTAATGGTTTTAGTATTTTTAGTACCGCTTGGTTTGTTTATGATTTATATTAACCCCATTTAAATTTAGCGCCACCCGCCAGTAACAGGGCGAGGACACTAATCAAGAAGTTAATGAGTTTAGCTTTATTAATCTTCATCTTGAGCACCTCCACGGTTTTTATTTGTCTTTCGACATTGAAAACCGCTTCGCTTCGCTCGGTATACTCCATCCCCTGCTTCATCTATTCCTACATTAATCAAACAAAGGCTTTCCCGACCTAATTCGATAATCTACTTTACTGAGATCCTGCGGTTGGTAGCCTTGAGAATGGATTTTACAATTGCTTTATTAAAATCATCTCCCATTAATGTGGCACCAATTAAATTCTCCTTTCCCCTCGCTTCAATCAGATATATAGAAACTACCACCACTTCCTTTCCATCTAGATTTACTTTTTTAATTTCGTCCAGTTGAAAAAAAGTTGAACCCTCTAAATAAGAACTTATACTCTCCAGTGTTGCTTTCGCAACTAAATATCCTTGGTTTTCACTCCAGTTCTTCCCAGATACCTTTCCTTCATAAATTTTATTTTTCCCTTCTAATTGCACAATAATTTCAGAATAATCCCCGATGGTAGTCACCTGAAGATTACAAAACTTCAGTCTGGAAGGTAAGGGTAAAATCTCTTTATTGTATTCCTCATCTGTCTTCTCTTCTTTAATTTGAGCTATACTAATCTTCCGATAATCTACTTGAATATTATATTTAGCCAGTAAAAATGACTCAATATCACGGGTTATCTTTTTTGGATTGGAGGAATCCCTGGTGATTACATGAATCTCCTTGATGTCTTTATCTTCTGATAAAACTATTTTGGCAAATAAAACATCGCTAATATCCTTCAATGATTTTTCGATAGCTTCTACTTCAAAATCGTGATGTTTAGGAATGATAAAATTGCGAAAGGAATTTAATTTATTCTTCTCCATAAATCCCTCCTTAAAACTCTGGCTCTATTAATCCAAAATTTCCATCTTTCCTTTTATAAAGAACATTCACTTTATTGGTAACATCATTGGCAAAGACATAAAAACTATGACCCAATAAATCCATCTGCAGGGCTGCTTCCTCCACCGACATAGGTTTAAGGGCAAATTTTTTAGTCTTTACAATTATCGGTAAACTACCCTGATTCTCTTTATTTAAAGTATTTTCTAAATTAGCCAATTCAACTTGGTTAGTCTCAGCACCGGTTTTTTGCAAATATTTTTCTCTATATTTTTGAATCTGTCTATTCAGCTTATCTACTACCTTATCTATGGAAGTATACATATCATCAGATTCCTCTTCAGCTCTAATTAAAGCCCTTTTAGCTTGCAAGGTTACTTCCACAATCTGTCTGCTTTTTTCTATACTAAAAGTTACTATTACCTCCAGGATATTTTCAAAATGCCGATCAATCTTGCTCAATCTCTTTTTAGTATAATTACGTAGTGCTTCCGTTACTTCAATATGTCTCCCTTTAAAGATAATTTTCATCTATTTTCCTCCTCTTCAGCAATAGTTTATTCTATCCTTTATATTCTACTTTTAAGAAAAATATCCTTCTAATATTTCAAAAACCTGTTCGAAAATTCACTTTAAAATAATCTTATTAACATCAATCCTTTCTATCACCTTTCCCTGGACTGACCTGGTCTTTGCCCCCACACCCGCCTGCTGAGAGATTTGCATCAGGATTACTCCTTCTACTACTCCTCTTCTCTTATTTTAATTCCCCGAAAGGAAATAAGGCAGGACTTACTCCAAAGCCGCACCATGCTCAGTAACCAAAAGTTACCTTACGTGGGTCGTTTCGCCTGCGACTGGCCTCGACTTTCAACCACAGCTCCAGGGAAAGGTGAAAATTTTAATTATACGCTTCTCGCCAGGGTTAAAACAAATACCTTATTTGCTCCGGTTCTTTTCAGTTCTTTAGCACATTCTTCCACGGTTGAACCAGTAGTAAATACATCATCTACAATTAGCACCTTTTTATTCTTTATCTCCTCCGGTCGGTTAACAGAAAAGGCTTGAAAAATATTTTTTTCTCTATCTTCTCTGGATAGATTAATCTGGGAGATGGTGAATCTATTCTTTCTTAGTGCCTTCTCCCTTACTGGAATAGAAAAATAATCGCCAATTATCTTACTTAATAAAAAACTCTGATTAAAACCTCTCTCTTTCCAATCTTTCTCATGTAAAGGAACTGGAACAATCACCTCAACAAGTTTCAGAAAGTCTGGGTAAGAAAGCAAATATCTGGTAAGTAATTCTCCCAGAGGTTTGGCTAAGTTCTTTTCTTTATGATATTTCAAAAGATGAATACATTCTTTAAGAACTCCCTGATACTTACCTACAGACCGAGAAAATTCAAAAGAATATGTTCTATTTTTACAATCAAGACATAAAAAATCTTGCTCCGGTAGAATTGAATCAGTAGTAAGAGACAAAGGCTTGCTGCACTTAATACAATAGGGTTCCTCAATTAATTCGATATCTTTTAAACATTCATCACAGACAGGGTATCCTGCAGATTCCCGAATAGGCCTTTGGCATACTTTACAATCCAGGGGGAAGACTAAATTGAGTAACCCTTCTATCAAATATTTTATCATAATTTTTGTCTTCTTACATACTTTTAATCAATATATCTTTGTTTATTTATTAGAATAATTAATAAATCAGGTTCCTAATTTCCACGAAGAAAGATACTTTTGTTGTTCTTTAGTAAGTTGATCGATTTTAATTCCCAGAGATTCTAGTTTTAATCTGGCTACTTCCTTATCTATCTCCGAAGGAACAATGTATACTTTTTTGCCCAAATTCTTACCTTCTTTAACTAAATATTCGACAGAGAGTGCTTGATTGGCAAAGCTCATATCCATAACACTGGCAGGATGACCTTCTGCTGAGGATAAATTTAAAAGCCTTCCTTCCGCTAAAACATTTATTCTTTTCCCGTTTTTTAAAGTATACTCCTCTATATACTCTCTTACCTTTTTTTTCTCTCGGCTCATCTTTTCTAAAGCTGGAAGATCTAACTCTACATTAAAATGACCAGAATTAGCTATGATCGCCCCATCCTTCATCGCCTTAAACTCTTCTCGGGATAATACATGGATATTTCCGGTAACTGTAATAAAAATATCACCAACCTTAGCTGCTTCTTTGATGGGCATAACCTGAAAACCATCCATTACCGCCTCTAAGGCTTTCATGAAATCAACCTCAGTAATAATAACCTGAGCTCCCATACCTCTAGCCCTCAGGGCTAATCCTCTTCCACACCAGCCATATCCGCAAATTACAAATTTTTGACCAGAAAGCAAAATATTGGTTGCTCTCAATAATCCATCGATAGTGCTCTGCCCGGTACCATAACGATTATCGAAAAGGTATTTGGTCTGAGCATCATTTACTGCAATAATCGGATAACTCAGGGTCCCTTCCCTTTCCATACTCCGCAAACGAATCACTCCGGTAGTAGTCTCCTCTGTTCCCGCAATAATCTGAGGAAGTAATTCTTTTTTTTCTGAGTGAATGATAGAGACTAAATCGGCTCCGTCATCCATAGTAAGATGAGGTTTATAATTTAAAACCGACTGAATATGTTGATAATACCTCTTGTGGTCTTCTCCTTTAATGGCAAAGACAGGAATTTTAAAGTCCCGAACTAAACAGGCAGCAACATCATCCTGGGTACTTAAAGGATTGGAGGCACAGAGAAATACTTCTCCTCCCCCCTCTTTGAGGGTAATTACCAGATTGGCAGTCTCAGTAGTTACATGGAGACAGGCAGCAATTTTCAGGTTACTAAGCGGCCTTTCCTGTTTAAATCTTCTCTGGATGACCGAAAGAACTGGCATTTGTCTTTCCGCCCATTTAATTCTATCTTTACCTTTTTCAGCTAAATTAATATCTTTTATATCATAGTTCATTATTATTTTCCTTTCCTTAAATTACTAGATCAACCCCAATTCAAATACCACTTTGAATAATTTTCACAATTATATAACAAAGTAGGAAAATATAAAATAAAAAAACCATAAATTACATTTAAAATAAAATTTTCCATCTTTATCTTCACTCTAGGATTAGAAATTAATTCTATTTGCAAAATTAATATTGCAAAAAAGGATTATCCCTTCTTTCTTGGCCAATGGTAGAAGCAGGACCGTGGCCAGGATAAATTATTTTATCATCACTTAAAACCAATAATTTTCCTCGGATAGAGTTAATTAAATCAGAATAAGAACCACCAGGCAAATCAGTTCTCCCTACTCCTCCCGCAAATAAGGTATCTCCAGTAAAGATGATATCTTTAACCAGAAGACAAATACCTCCGGGGGTGTGTCCAGGCGTATGAAGTACTTCCAATTTTAAACTCCCCAAAGTAATTTCATCCCCATCAACTAAAAATCTATCCGGAGGAGGAGAAACTATCTTTCTATCTAGAAAGACACAGAACTTTTCGTTTACCTCCTCTAATAATCTGCCAGCATCCAATTGATGGATCAACAGCCTGGCCTGGGTACTCTCTTTTAATAATTTATTCCCCATAATGTGATCAATATGACCGTGAGTATTAATAATATAATGTAAAATAAAATTATTTTTTTTTAAATTATTAATAATTAGATTAATTTCTTCTTCTCCTCCTGGATCAATAACCGCTGCCTCTTTACTTTTTTTGCAGGCGAGAATATAACAATTAGTCTGTAATGGTCCCACTATTAATTTTTTAAAATACATCTTGGGCTAATCCTTTCTTCTCTTTAATCGGATAAAAAATCATAAAATCTAAAATTAAATACGCAATTATTAACTAATAAATAGTTAATAAAAATCGACCAAAAGAGCTTTCAGAGTCTGAACTACCCTTTTTAATACTTGGGGATAATCGGTAATAATACCATCCACGCCCATCAGAATAAAGCGTAACATATCCACCTCTTTATTTACCGTCCAGACCATTATATTCTTCCCACTTTGATGTAATCGGTCAATAAGCTGGCTGGTAGTCCATAAATAGTAATAATTTAATCCATCTAATCCATTCAGAAAGGTTTTAGAAATTAGCGGTCGTAAAGATAAACAATTAATCTTAAGATGGGGGTATCTTTTCTTCATCGTAAAAGCAGCGTCACGATCAAAAAAGGAGAAAAGAAGAAATTGAACCGGAAAATCTTCGATCTCCTGAACTAATCTATCAATTATTCCAGGATAAATCCTTTCTCCCCCTTTCACTTCTATATTAATCAATGAAAACTTCTTCTTTAAAACTTCCAGCACTTCTTTAAGTAAAGGAACATGTTGATCGATAGATAATATTTCCGCTTCTTTTAAAGGACCAATAATATCCCCCTTCTTAATCTTTAATATCTGGATACTTTTTCTGATTCCATCACTTCGCGGAACCATTAGTGTCTTCACGGTGCTGAATTTTTTCTCATCCCAGAATAAATAGAAGCTTATCTTCTTTTGACTGATCTGTTCCACAACATTTAGATAGTATCTACTATTAGTTAATTTTCTCAACTCTATTAAATAATTTTTTTCTTCTTTTAATCTCCGGGATATTCTTTCTTGATTTCGGGCAAAAAAATAGGCAATATTATACTTTTGTAACTCTTTAAAGGTAAGATTCTTGAGGTTAACCTTTTCACCAATTAATCTGTGTAAATTAGCATCATGGATTACTACTAATTGATTATCTCTGGTTAGATGAACATCTAATTCTACTCCATCTATTTCTAATTCCCAGGCTTTTTCAAATCCTGATATACTATTTTCCGGAGCAATCCCCTTGGCTCCTCTATGTCCAATAATAAGAGGGAATTTCATTTAATCTTCCTGAAATGATAAATCCTTCCCTTGAAATAATAATCTAAAAAATCATTTTTCGCTATCCAAAAGGATGGTAACCGGACCAATATTATATATTTTGACTAACATCATCTCTTGAAATTCTCCGCTTTCTACTTTAAGTCCATAATTATGGAGGCATTTTATAAAATAATCGTATAACCTTTTAGCTTTTTCTGGGGGAGCAGCAGAAATAAAACTGGGCCTGCGTCCCTTTTTACAATCTCCATAAAGAGTGAACTGAGAAATCACTAGAATCTCACCCTTGATATCCAGGAGAGAAAGATTCATTTTTTTTTGTTCATCTTCAAATATTCGCAGGTTAACTACCTTTTCCGCAAAATACTCCGCATCTTTTTCTTGATCTTCCTGACCTACTCCTAATAAAATTACCAAACCCATACCTATTCTCCCCACTTCTTTACCAGCGATCTCTACTGACCCTTCTCTTACTCTTTGAATAACTAATCTCATCTCTTCCTCCTGAGGATAACTAACTTATAAGTATATAAGGGATAAATTTAAAGAATCTCTTTTCTCTCTACAGATAAAACACTCTTTACTTTCTTTATTCCTTTGGCAATTTCTTGATACTGCTTCAAATTATTTACTGAAAAATCTACCTCTATATTAGCCAGACCATTTTTATTGACTACGGCGTGCACTGCCTGGACTGAAATTTGGCTATCCGAAAAGACTTGCATAATATCCTTAACTAAATTATTTCTATCTTCAGCCATAATCTTGGTCTTAATCGGATACCATAACTCTTCCGTCCCCAGCCATTCAGCCTTCACTAAACGATCCCGCTCAGAAGTAATCAGCTTAATGTTGGGGCAGTTCAGTTTATGAATAGAAACTCCCCTTCCCCGAGTAATATAACCAATAATATTATCACCAGGTACTGGATTACAACAACGAGAAAATCTGACCATTACATCTTCCATTCCTTCAATTCTTACCCCTTGATCAGGTCTCTTTCTCTCTATTGCAGCAGGGGGGATGGGAATAACCTTTTCGGGAGGAATCACCTTAGCGAGGATCTGATTGGGGGTTAATTTTCCAAAGCCGATATTCTCATACATAGTATCCAGCTCAGAAAAGCCTAGTTCTAACGATATTTCATTCAATTTTTTTGTAAATTCAACAGAGGGCTCTATGCGCAATTTCTCTATCTCTTTTTCAAGAATCTCTTTGCCCTTTTGAATATTCTCTTCTCGCATCACTTTTTTGAACCAAGCTCTTATTTTATTTTTAGCTGCGGATGTTTTAGCAATATTCAACCAATCTCTGCTAGGCCCCCTACTTAATTTAGAAGTTAATATTTCTACTATATCTCCACTTTTTAATTTATAATCAAGTGGTACTATCTTTTTATCAACTTTTGCACCCACACAAGCATGTCCTACATCAGTATGGATGAGATAGGCAAAATCAATAGGAGTAGAACCCGCAGGGAGTATTTTTACATCACCTTTAGGGGTAAAAATAAATACTTCATCCTGAAATAGCCCAATCTTTAAGTCCTCCATAAATTCCTTAGGATCTTTTAAATCTTTTTGCCATTCCAGGATCTGCCTTAGCCAGGATAACCTTTCTTCGATCTTCTTATCTTTCATAAAATCAATCTTTTCTTTATATTTCCAGTGAGCAGCTATTCCATATTCTGCAGTCCGATGCATCTCCCACGTACGAATTTGAATTTCCAGGGGTTCTCCTTGAGAGGTAATGACAGTGGTATGTAATGACTGATACATATTAGATTTCGGCATAGCAATATAATCCTTAAACCGACCCGGCATAGGTTTCCAGAGGGAATGGAGTAATCCCAAAACCGCATAACAATCTTTAACTGAGTTACAGATTACCCGAATGGCAATCAAATCATAGACCTGGAAAAAGTCCTTTTCTCTTTCTTCCATCTTTTTATAAATGCTGTATATATTTTTAGGACGACCCTGAATTTCCGCTTCTATATTTACCTTCTGTAATTCTCTTTTAATGTTTTCTTTAATCTCTTCCACATATTTTTCTCTTTCCAAGCGATTCTTAGCAATTAGGTTTACCACGGCTTTATATTTAATTGGTTTTAGATAGTATAAAGAAAGGTCTTCCAATTCCCACTGAATTTTAGAGATTCCCAATCTATTAGCGATGGGAACATAAATTTCCAGCGTTTCCCGTGAAATTCTAATTCTCTTAAAGGGGGGTACATATTGTAGAGTTCTCATATTATTTAAACGGTCAGCTAATTTAATTAAAATTACCCTTACATCTTCAGCCATGGCCAAAAACATCTTGCGAAAATTCTCCGCCTGTTGCTCTTCTTCAGTCTTAAAAGAAATTTTACTCAACTTGGTTACTCCATTAACCAACATAGCAACTTCTTCTCCAAACTCCTCTTCCAAATTGGTTAATTGCATCTCGGTGTCCTCGATTACATCATGGAGAATTCCCGCCGCAATGGTCACTGTATCTAACTCCAGGCTGACTAAAATCTCCGCTACTTCTAAGAGATGTAAAATATAAGGCTTCCCCGAATATCTATTCTGATTCCGGTGAGCTTTGGCAGCATATCGATAAGCTTTTTTAACTATATTTAAGTCAGCCTGAGGAGCATACTGGGGTATTTTTTTTAAAATGTACTTAATTAAACCTAAAGGAGTAATGGCTGGCACCCTCTTTTAAAGTTATTCTAATTAAATAAATATTTATCTTATTATATCATTTAAATATTACCAAAATATTATTTCCCCTCAATCATATCTTACGATGGAAAATATATCATATCCCTTTAATTTATTCCGGGGATTTAAAAATTCAAGCTCGATGATAAATGCTGCTCCTACAACTTTTCCTCCCAATTTTTCAATAAGCCTAAATACTGCTGCGGTTGTTCCTCCCGTAGCTAAAAGATCATCGACTACCATAATCCTGGCTCCCTGTTGTATAGCATCCTTATGTATTTCTAAAATATTCTCTCCATATTCCAATTGATAGGCTACTCTTTCTACCTCACTGGGAAGTTTTTCTGGTTTACGAACAGGAATAAAACCTAATCCCAGTTGATAAGCTACCGGAGATCCAATTATAAAACCCCTTGCTTCAATCCCCGCAATATAGTCTATAGAATACTGTTGACAATGTTTTACTATCTTATCAATACTATAACGGAAAGCTTCTCTATCCTTAAGCAGAGTAGTAATATCTTTAAATTGAACTCCTTTTACCGGGAAATCCGGAATATTTCTAATCTTTGCTTTCAAATCCATATTCTCTATTTGCCTCCTCATCATATTTTATATCTTTTATATTTAGTTGAATTATTTCTGTTCCATTCCACTGGTTAAGTTCCACATTAAAAGCCAAATCAACTATCTTATGATCCACAAATAAGGAAGATGCTTCTTTATACAATCCAAAGCCAATGCCTTCGATTATTTTATTTCCATATAATATTTTTAATTTTAAGTGTTCTTTGTTTTCTCCTACAGACCTCCAATCGGCAATATTATTCTTGAAACTACAAAAAACCGGTGGAGGATTTCCTAAACCAAAGGGTTCCAGGCAGTTTATTTCTTTAATCAAATTACTATTAATCTCAGGCAAGGAAAGAGGGGCATCAATTTCTAAATGTCTGATTACCTTCTCCTCTGGAAAGTAGTCAGCTGAACATTCATTAATTCTCTTTTTAAATCTCTCTATCTGATCAGAATCTATGGTAACCCCCACCGCATATTTATGTCCACCAAAGTTTACCAGGAGATTCCGGCAACTTTCTAAAGCTTTAAACAAATTAAAACCCTTAATACTTCGACCCGAGCCCTTTCCTACCCCGTCTTTCCTAGCAATTACTATAGCAGGTCGATTAAACTCTTCTATTAACCTTGAGGCAATTATTCCTACTATTCCCTGATTCCATTCCTTGGAGGAAATAACCAATATTTTATTATTCTCTTCTTTTATCTGCTGCCAGGTTAGTTGTCTGGCTTCCTTCATAATACTCTCACTAATATCCCGGCGAAATTTATTTATTTCATCTAATTTCCCCGCTAGGTAGATTGCTTTGAACGAAGAATCAGTTAACAATAACTCTAAAGCTATTTTGGGATCACTTATTCTTCCGGCAGCATTCAGTCGGGGAACCAAGGCAAAATTAATCTCCTTAATAGTGAGTTTTTTGCCTTCCAAACCACTCTTTAAAATTAAAGCCTTCAATCCTTCTCTATTAATTTTATTTAGAACTTCTAATCCATTCTTAACAAAAATACGATTTTCATCAAGGAAAGGTACACCGTCAGCAATAGTTCCCAAGGCAACATAATCGAGAAGACTGAATAGCTCTTCCTGGCTCTTGTTTAACTTTTGGTAAAGAGCTTGTACAACTTTAAAGCATACTCCTACTCCAGCTAAATCTTTAAAGGGATAGTCATATAAGTATTCAGGATTTATTATATTTATATAAGAAGGTAATCCCGGCGGTACTTTATGGTGGTCAATAATGATAACCTCAATTCCCAATTTTTTCGCTTCTTCTATTTCTTCGATAGAACTAACTCCACAGTCAACAGTTATAATCAGGTGAAATTGATTCTGATAGGCCAGTTCTATCATTTTTCTATTCAATCCATACCCCTCGGTAAATCTATTAGGGATATAATAATATAAATCCGGAATATGTTCCTTTAAAACAGAAAATAGTAGAGCAGTACTGGTTATCCCATCAACATCATAATCTCCGAAAATTAATATCCTCTCTTTTCTCTTAATCGCTTGCCAGATTCTATCTACTACCTTTTCCATCATCTTAAAATCATAAGGATTTCTTAAATTATTCAAATCAGGTTGCAGGAAACTTTTAGCTGTTGAAATTTCTCTTACCCCTCTATTAATGATTAAGCGAGATAAAAGGTGGGAGATTTTTAATTCCTGGGAAAATATTGATTGTAATCTTTTATCTTCAGTAAGTATATGCCATTCCAATCTATCCTCTTACCACTCCCTTCTCTCCTCTAACCAAGATTTATTAGATTAGAAACCGACCATCTTTTTTTTCTTAATTCTACTTTTTCAATGTTACCTTCAGCGTTTAAATATTCTAAAAATAATGGTCAATACTATACTTAATAAAATACATAAACCTAAGGGGAAGTAAAAAACAAAATTTTTTCTCTGAATTAAAATATCCCCTGGTAATTTACCTGGCCAGGAAAATTTCCCGGCCAATAAAAATACTATCCCTAAGATAGCCAATAATATTCCCAAAAATAAAAGCATCTTACCCAATAAATTAAATTCGGACACTTTTATTTCCCCCTTCTCACTGAACAAAGTTATTCTTTGTCAGTCTTCTTCGCTCTTTTATTAATTCCTCTTTGTTCTACCTTAAAGATTTTATTCCATTCCAATAATAAAGGACTGGCCAGAAAGATAGAAGAGTAAGTCCCCGCTATCATTCCAATCAATAGGGCTAAAGCAAAATCAGAAAGGATACTCCCTCCTAGAAAGTATATAGCTAAAATAGGTAAAATAGTGGTAAGAGAAGTATTTATAGTTCTGGAAAGGGATTGATTAATGCTCAGATTTATTAAATTTTCAAAAGTCTCCCTGGTTTTAAGCTTTATATTTTCCCTAAGTCTGTCTAGGACCACAATACTATTATTCAAAGAATATCCCACTATAGTTAGGATGGCCGCTATAATGGAAACGGTTATTTCCTTCTGTAATAAGGAAAATAAACCAATTACTATTAAACAATCATGCATGAGAGCCAGCATCGAAACTATTGAATATTTAAATTCAAATCTGATAGTAATATATAGAATAATGCCTAAAAATGCTATGAATAAGGCATAAATTGCCATCTTCTTTAAACTTTCGCCAATAACTGGACCTACGGTCTCTTCCCTTAATAGCTCAAGTCCTGCTAATTTTGCCCTAAAAGAAGTCAATATCTCCTTAATTGATTCTGGCTCGATTCTCTCCATTCGGACCACAAATTCATCTTCTGCTAGATTCTGAATGGTACTTCTCCCTAAATTAAGACTGGCTAAGATGTTGCGTACCGCTTCTGTAGAAACTGGCTCAGCAAATTTTATCTGCAGTAAGGTACCCCCCGCAAAATCTATTCCAAAATTAAATCCTTGAAAGATTATAGATATTACTCCTATTAGAATGAGAAGAGCTGCTATAGTATAAAATAATTTTCTATTTTTAACAAAATCAAATGACTTCCCTTTAAATAAATCCATTTAATATTCCTCCCTCTGTTTCCCCTAAATTAAAACTCTAAGGCTAAATTTTTTAGCTACCAACTCAAGAATAACTTTAGTAACCACAATGGCAGTGAACATACTGGCTAATATCCCGATGCTTAAGGTAATGGCAAATCCTTTAATTGCCCCTGAACCAAAATAAAACAAGGCTACGGCAGCAATTAAAGTAGTAACATTGGCATCTAATATAGTACGGAAAGCTTTACTAAAACCAGCATCGATGGAAGCCCGGAAGGTCTTTTCCAGTCTTAATTCTTCTTTAATCCTTTCAAAGATTAAAATATTTGCATCCACTGCCATTCCAATGGTTAGAATTATTCCAGCTATTCCAGGAAGGGTTAAAGTGGCTTTTAATCCAGCTAAAGATCCTACTATAAGTAACATGCAAATTATCAAAGCAAAATCTGCAATCAATCCAAAACCTTTATAATAAATTAACATAAAAATTAAAATTAAGATTAGACCCAATATCCCGGCTTTTATCCCCTTGGAAATTGAATCCTTCCCTAAAGTAGGTCCAACTGATCTATTTTCCAGTATCTCTACCTTAACTGGCAAGGCACCAGAGCGAAGAAGTAAGGCTAAATGTTTCGCTCCATCTACGGTAAAATTACCGGTAATCTGTGCCTTGCCACTGATAATTGGTTCCTGAACTACCGGGGAAGAGATTTCTTTACCATCGAGGGTAATTGCCAAAATATTACCAACATTATTAGTCGTTGCCTGGGCAAATTCTTTGGCTCCCTCACTATCAAATTCGATTAAAACGATGGGACGACCAAATTGGTCAAAACTTTCTTTTGCACTAATTAAATGTGCGCCAGTTAATTCGGTTTCTCCTTTACTATTCTTAAACTCTAAAAGAGCAGTCTGTCCAATTATCTCCACTGCTGATTCAGGATCTTCCACTCCGGGTAATTGAACTAAAATTTGCTTAGTACCATTTCTCTGGATTAATGGTTCAGAAACACCTAATTGGTCAACCCTATTTCTAATAATTTCTAATACTCTATTTACAGCATCACTGTCTACAGGTGCATTCGGACTATCGACACATTCTAAAAGGATATATGAACCACCCTGTAAATCCAATCCTAACTTTATCTTCTCACCAAGAGGGAATGATAAAATAATGGCAACAAAGATACTTACCAAGATGCCTATCACTTTTAAACTTTTAGCCCAATTCATAGAATATTCCTCTCCTTCTTTTATGCTATTTTTTAGTTTAACTTAATAATTATAATATTTTCATATTTTCTTTGTCAACGATTGAACTACACTCTATAGTTATGTCTGGTTTATAAAATTATTAAAAGCCCTAGCTTAAGGTTAGTGAAGTTCTCTAACTTTCTGAACAATAATCTTATTAATTAACTAAAAAATATAGGCAGGCATAAAGAATGAATACCTGCCTATATAATAGTGAAATTATCACCTATTCAACTTAGATTAATGTGCTTTTTTAATTTACTAAATTATTCAGATTTTTCTCTCTTAACCCCGATAGCATTACGGGTAGTATTAATCATTACATCCTTGGCTATTTCTAAAGTAAGGGTATCGCCTTTAATATCTCTTACTATACCATATATTCCCCCAATAGTAATCACTTTATCACCTTTTTGTAAACTATCCAGCATTGATTTGTGTTGTTTTTGCCTTTGTTGCTGAGGTCTAATGAGGATAAAATAAAAAATGGCAAATATAATTATTAAAGGTAAAAATTGTTGCAAGGCTTCCATATATTATTACACCTCCTTTTTTAAATTAAAAATAACTTTAATATTATATACAATTAATTTTTTTTTCGCAACTATTTTTTTACATTGGGTTTCCATCTATAACTTCAGAATATTCTGTAGAGATTAAAATTGAAATCTTCCTTATATCTATTTTACCCCAATAATCTTTACAATCTATCTTTTATTAATTTCATTCTGTACTTTTCAAAAAATTAGTAAGAAATTCTTCTTTAAATTCTAATAACCTGTCCTCTTTTAAAGCCAGTTTTATCTTTTCCATTAGATTAAACATAAAATAAAGATTATGAATAGTCCCCAGTATTGGGCCTAGCATCTCTTTAGACATGTAAAGATGGCGAAGGTATGCCTTGGTAAAATTTAAACAGGTATAACATTGGCATTGCTCATCAAGAGGAGTGAAATCTTCTTTATATTTATTATTAGTGATGGTTAATTTCCCAGAAGTAGTGAATAATGATCCGTTTCTTCCGTTTCGGGTAGGAAGAACACAATCGAACATATCAATCCCTCTTACCACCCCTTCTAATATACTTTGAGGAGCCCCTACCCCCATTAGATAACGAGGTTTGTCAACTGGTAAATAGGATATAGTATAATCTAAAATTTCATACATAAGAGATTTTGGTTCACCAACGCTCAAACCACCGATAGCATACCCAGAAAAATCTAAGGAGACCAATTCTTGGGCGCACTTAATCCTTAAGTCTTGATAAGTACTGCCTTGGATAATGGCAAATAAAGCAGGCCGATTATCTTGACATGCTTCCTTACATCGCTTTGCCCATTGAATAGTCCTCTGGGTAGCCATCTCTGCTTGGTATCTTCCGCAGGGATAAGATGTACATTCATCAAAAACCATAGCAATATCAGAACCTAAAGATCTTTGGATCTCTATGGCTTTTTCCGCATTAATAAAGTGCCTCGAGCCATCAAGGTGAGAATTAAAATATACTCCTTCTTCACTAACTTTATTCAATGCCCCTAAACTAAAAATCTGAAATCCACCACTATCCGTTAATATTGCACCTTTCCAGTTCATAAATTTATGCAATCCACCTACTTGGGCAATTAGATTATGACCGGGCCTCAAATACAAGTGATAAGAATTACACAAGATTATTTTGAAACCCATAGCTTCTAAATCCCGGGGTAACATTGCTTTTACTGTTGCTTGAGTACCTACAGGCATAAATACCGGAGTATCGATTATTCCATGTAGGGTATATAATTTACCTAACCTGGCCTTAGTATTCTTACTCTCTTTTACAATTTCAAACTTAATAGACAAATAATAGTTAACCTCTTTACCTGTTTTATTAATGATTGATCATTTTTATACCTTTAAGTTTAGCTTTTTTGAATCATGGATGATCGGCATATCTTTCTTTATTAACTTTTCTCTATAGTTATCAATCAGTAATATTTTGTAGTGTCAATAGTCAGATAATTAACATTGCGTCACCGAAACTATAAAATCTATATTTTTCTGCTATAGCTTCTTTATAAGCCTGGAGAATTAAATCTTTCCCAGCAAAGGAAGAGGCTAATAATAGCGGGGTTGATTTAGGTAGATGAAAATTAGTCAGTAAGGCCTTTACCACCTTAAATTCATAACCAGGATAAATAAAAAGATCGCTCCATTGGCTTCCGCTTCTAATTTCATCTCTTTCGGAATTAAAAGCAGACTCTAAAGCGCGAGTAGTACTTGTCCCCACTGAAATAATCCTTCTCTTTCCCTGATGAGCTATATTAATCTTATTGGCAGTTCGGGAGGGGATAAAATAAAATTCGGGAGACATCTTATATCTTTCTATCTCTGAGACTCTAATCGGTTCAAAGGTTCCTCTTCCTACATGCAAAGTAAGATAGACTATTTCAATCCCCAAAGCCTTAATTTTTTTTAAAAGAGACTTAGTAAAATGAAAACCAGCAGTGGGAGCAGCTATTGATCCCTCCTTGATGGCATAAACAGTTTGATAATCATTGTCTTCTTTTAACTCTGCTTTGATATAAGGAGGAGTGGGCATCTTTCCAATCTTTTTTAATATTTCTTTAAAATCACCATTAAAACTAAATTCAATTACAAAGCTTCCTCTTTCTCTGTCTCTGGATTTAATAGTTCCTTGTAATTCCTCTCCAAATTTTAATTTAATACCCTCGTAAATTTTTCTCCCTGGTTTAACTAAAACCTCCCAGCACATCTTGTTTAAAGGTTTAAGAAGAAGAACTTCGATTTTACCACCGCTCTTCTCTTTAATACCAAAGATTCTGGCTGGAAAAACCTTGGTATTATTTAGGACTAAAAGGTCATCAGGATGTAGATAACTTCCTATATTTTTAAAAATGTCATGGTGGATTCTTTTCTTTTCTCGGTCCAAGACCATTAAACGGGAATGATCTCGTGGTTGCATAAGTTTTTGGGAAATACATTCAGGGGGAAGATAATATTCAAATTCTTCTAACTTCATTGCCTTTCCATTTCTACTCTCTAATAATATTTAACAATTTTTATATCCTGATAGTAATGCTTCAAGATATCCTGAAATTTGTAACCCTGGACTGCCATGCCATAAGCCCCCCATTGGGACATACCTACCCCATGACCATTTCCATAACCATTAAAAGAAAAATATAAAGGAATGCTTAAAGATTCAGAGGTTTCTATTTCTATTCTCTTCGGTTCCTCGATTTTTTTCTGGTCTTCTTGTTCTTCTTCTCTTCTTTTCTTTATTAATTCAATTAATTCGTTAATAGTCCATTCCTCTTTTTGGGCTAAAATATCTTTTATCGATTCATTCTCTTGTTCTTGCTTTTGTTCTTTATCTTCAACTACCATTCGAACTTTTACTTCTCTTTTCTCTTCCCCTACTGCATTAATTTCAAAGAGTGTACTTCTGATTACCTCTAAACCGAGTAAATTTCTAAAATCATTAGCTTTTAAATAAATGGTCTCCTGGTTTTCGGGAACAATGGCTATCTTAATAATCCTTCCAGTTTTAGTCACTTCTATTGGTTCAATGGATCTTACCAAATCCACCTGATATCCTTTTTGCTTTAACTTATTAATTAATTCATCCTGAGTTATAGTATAAGTCCAGTTATGATGGGGTGGAGATACAATCTCTTCAAATTTTGATTCTACACTTCTTAAATAAGGAACATAATTTCCCCATACATTTTCACTATCTTCAGTAAATCCTCCACTATCCGAATGATAAACTGCATTGATCGGCTCTCCCTTATAGACCATAATTAAGCCTCTGGTCGCTTCAACTGCTTTAGTAGTCAGCGGGTCTTCGTGATTTACTCCTCCATAAGCTTGGCTATTAGTGGATGCACAGACATTATAACCATTTTCCGTATATTTATTCATATTAAAAAGGGCAAAGGTCCTGGCAGCAATTGCTTGAGCCTTTAAAGCTTCTTCTGGCCACTTGGGAGATGCCTCTCTCTTTAAAACACCATAAAGATATTCTTCTATCCCTATCTCATTGATAATATCCAGTTTATGTGAATCTTTATTTATTCTTATTTCAATATTGCCTCTATATCTATACTTTTGTCCATTAACCAGAACGATAATTTTTGCACTCCCCAATGGAATAATACTTATTGGTCCAGAATATATTCCCTTACCCAGCACTTCTATTCCTTTGGGGTGTGGAAGCATACTAATAGTCTTATTCTTTTCTTCACTAATAAGCCCTCTAGTCTTTAAGTTATAAATCTTGAAGCTGCCTTCAGCGGTAATATCAATTCTATCTTGATTTAAAAAAATCCCCACTCTAATCAAGGGGGAAGTTTCGGAAGCAAAAGTCTTCATATTCAAAATAAATATAATCAAGACGATCAGGAATAACCAGAAGGGCAAGAAAATTTTTATCTTTTTATTCTTTGCTTTTGGCAATTAATTTAACTCCTGCTTTATTATTTCTGGATTACAATCTTATCTACTATGACAAATCTTCATACTTACAAAAAACGCTATAAGAAAAATATTCCCCCAGATTTCTTCTTCATCTACTAAGTTTGGAAAGTTGAATTATTCATATCTTCCCTGGTTATTTAAAGTAATTTATTCTGTGCATTTTTTTTAACGACTTTGCCAAAATACTTATAGGTTAACTCAGTAGCCACTCTTCCTTTAGGGGTACGATGTAGAAAACCCCTCTGTAATAAATAAGGTTCGTAAACATCACAGATAGTATCCGTATCCTCACTTATCGAAGCAGCCAGGGTCTGAAGTCCCACGGGACCACCAGAAAATTTTTCTACTATAGTTAATAATAACTTTTTATCAATATCGCATAAACCATAATTATCAATTTCCATCATCTGTAATCCAAAATTTGCAATCTCCACGGTAATAACCCCTCGACCTTTTATCTGGGCATAATCTCTTAGTCTTCTTAGCAATCTATTGGCTATGCGAGGAGTACCTCTTGATCTTTCTGCGATTTTTTTTGCTGCTTCCCGAACAATTTCTATCTTTAATATCCGTGAAGACCTCATGACAATCTCTTCTAATTCTTCTTCCTGATAATAACCAACCCTGGTTATAACTCCAAAACGACTTCTTAAAGGAGAAGTTATCAAACCAGTACGAGTAGTTGCTCCAATAAGAGTAAATTTTGGTAAGCTAATCCGGATGGAACGGGCACTCGGTCCTTTACCAATTAAGATATCTAATTCGAAATCTTCCATAGCAGGATATAAGATCTCTTCCACTGCTCGATTTAGACGGTGAATTTCGTCAATAAACAAGATATCATTTTCCTGCAAATTAGTAATAATAGCAGCTAAATCTCCCGCCCTTTCTATTACCGGACCAGAGGTCATCTTAATATTTACACCCATCTCATTGGATATTATATAAGCCAGAGTAGTTTTGCCCAACCCGGGAGGTCCATAGAGGAGGATATGGTCAATGGGTTCTTTTCTCTTCTTAGCAGCACTGATATAGATTTTAAAATTTTTTTTAATATTTTCATGACCAATAAACTCAGAAAAGAATCTGGGTCGTAAATTTATATCTAAATCTGGTTCTTCTTTTCTTAAACCTAAATCAATAGTCTTCTCTTTCTTTAATTCCATCTAATTCTCCACTTGTACTAATTTTCAAAATAATTAAAAATTTTCTCATCAAACCTATAATTAAACAGAAATAAAATTATTTAATTATCTTTAAAGATTCTTTAATAAGTTCTTCTAGGGTCAATTCTCGACTTATTTTCTCCTGGGTCTTTTCCACCGCTAATTTTGCTTTTTTATAATTATAACCTAAGGATTTAAGGGCATCTATGGCATCATTAATAATCTCTGATTGAGAAGATAATCCAGAAATCCCCTCCAGGACAGATTCTTTGTCTATCTTTTCTTTTAATTCTAAAACTAATTTCTTAGCTAACTTATTTCCGATACCGGCAATCATGGTAATAGAATTTAAATCCTCTTGTATAATTGCTTTCTTAAAAATATCTGGAGACATTCTAGACAAGATATTCAAACCAACTTTCGGTCCAATTCCGGGAGTGCCAATTACTAATTCAAACAGACTCTCCTCTTCTCTGCTAAAAAATCCGTACAGTATTATTCTATCTTCCCTCACGTATAGATAGGTGTATACCTTGATCCGATCACCTACTTTGAATGGTAATCTATTATAACTAGGTATATTAATATGGTAACCTATATCCCCTACTTTTAATAGAAGATAATTTATTCCCATGGTCTCAACTGTGCCTTCTAAAAAAGAAATCAAATTTTAACTCCCTCTATAACATAATTATTTGATTACTCATTTAACTGTTTTAGTATCCTCACCTTAATTAATTAACCAATTAACTAATTTTTTTAGACATTATTTAATATTTAGTATGAACATGGCAAATGGCCACAGCCAAAGCATCAGCAGCATGATCAGGTTTAGGAATCTTAGACAAATGAAGCAGGACTTTTACCATAGATTGAACCTGAAACTTATCTGCTCTTCCATTACCTACCGTGGCTTGCTTAACTTGAAGGGGAGTGTATTCATAAAGTTTTAATCCAATTAAAGCAATAGTCAAAGCTATAGCTCCACTCACTTTGCTTACTGTTAAAGCAGTGCGGGTATTTTTATTAAAAAATATCTCCTCCATAACTACTTCGTCTGGATTATACTTTTCAATAATTTTTTTCAGCTCTTGATATGTCTTATTTAATCTTTGAGTTAAATTATCTTCCTTAGCAGTAGTAATACAACCGAAATCGATTAAACTGATTTCCTTTTTTTCATACTGAATTAATCCAAATCCAGTAAAATTAATTCCAGGATCAATGCCTAATATAATCACTATTCTGACCTACTGGAGGATATTTCTTCCATAACTTTATCCTCAATATTAAAGTTGGCATATACTTTTTGAACGTCATCCTGGTCTTCCAGCTGTTCCATCAGGCTAAGCATCTGGATAGCTTTTTTGCCTTCCAAATCTATTGAAGTTTTAGGTACCATAGTTATTTCTTTGACCAGAGGTTCTATTTTATTCTTTTTTAATAGATGATCAAAAGCCTCGAATCTTTCAGCTAGGGTGATCACTTCGATATTCTGTTTATCAGTTCGCACATCTTCAGCTTCCGCCTCTAAAGCTAGTTCAATGATCTTTTCTTCATCTACTTTTTCTTTATCAAAGACAAAGTAACCTCTTTTTTCAAACATCCAGGATACACAACCATTCTCTCCTAAATTACCACCATTTTTAGAAAATATTTTGCGAATCTCTGGAGTAGTTCTATTTTTATTATCAGTTAATGCCTCTATTAAGACAGCTACTCCTCCTGGACCATATCCTTCATAAATTACCTCCTCATAAGATACTCCTTCCAATTCGCCGGTTCCTCTTTTTATTGCTCGGTCTATATTTTCAGAAGGCATATTATTCTCTTTGGCTAATTGTATTGCTGCTTTTAACCTTAAATTAGATTCTGGATCTCCTCCTCCTAATCTAGCAGCTACTGTAATTAATCTAATTATTTTGGTAAATATCTTTCCTCTTTGTGCATCCATCTTACCTTTTTTTCTTTTAATTGTACTCCACTTCGAATGTCCAGACATATCCCATCTCTCCTTCAAAATTTAAGATTCCAAAAACATTATTTATTTTATAATTAATTTTAACACATTAGAAAAACAGGGGCAATGATACCCTTCATAAATTAAATTTATGATAAATAGGTTAGAATCAATTGGTTAATTGTACAATTAAAAAATGATACTGAGTTTAAAAATCAGGAATTTCTGGCATTCTTCTTTTATGATTATTCCAGAGAATCCTATCCTGGATTTTTTTTAATATTTCTAAATTATCCAGCTTTCCAGAGGCAAGATAATTATCTAAATCTTGATAGCTTATACCCATTTCACCTTCGTCGGTTTGCCCTTTCCAAAGTCCTCCCGAAGGAATCTTATTAATTATTTTCTGAGGAATCCCTAAATACCTCGCCATTTCTTTAACCTGAGTTTTAAGCAAATTACCTAAAGGCAAGATATCTACTCCTCCATCTCCATACTTGGTAAAATATCCTGCCATTAATTCACTTTTATTACCTGTACCTACCACTAAATAATGTAATTTATTAGCAAAATAATATAGAGTAATCATTCTTAATCGAGATTTTATATTAGCCTGGGCTAATCTTAAACTTTCCTCTTCTTCTTTCTCTTCTTTACCTAGGATAGAAATAAATAGATTATATATCTCCGATAAATCAATTATTTTATAATCAATATTGAATTTTTCGCTAATTCTTTGAGCATCTTCAATATCTTTCTTTAAAGTATAACAAGGCATAATTAAAGCCAAGGTACTTAAAGGAAAAGCATTTTTACATAGAACTGCTACTACAGAAGAATCAAGACCTCCACTTAAACCCATTACCAAACCTTTTACCCCGGCTTCATTGGCTTTATCCTTAATCCACTCAATTAATTTATTGCTCAAAACTTTCATTAAATCAACTCCCCTACCCTGACTAAATCTATTTATTAAAGAATAATTCCTTTAACATTATACCCCCACCCCTCTCTTTAGGCAATAAAAAATCCCGGCAGCGTCCTACTCTCCCACAGGACGAACCTGCAGTACCATCGGCGCTGGAGGGCTTAACTACTGTGTTCGGGATGGGAACAGGTGTGACCCCTCCGCTATTACCACCGGGAAGATAAAAAGAGGTATAAGGTAAGATAACGATCAAGTCCTCGACCGATTAGTATCAGTTAGCTTAAGACATTACTGTCCTTACACTCCTGACCTATCTACCGGGTAGTCTACCCGGGGTCTCTCTCTGGATAGCTCCAGAATGGATACCTAATCTTGAGGCGGGCTTCACGCTTAGATGCTTTCAGCGTTTATCCCTTCCGAACATAGCTACCCAGCCATGCCCTGAGCAGGACAACTGGAACACTAGAGGTTCGTCCACCTCGGTCCTCTCGTACTAGAGGCAGACCCTCTTCAAGTATCCTACGCCCACGACGGATAGGGACCGAACTGTCTCACGACGTTCTAAACCCAGCTCGCGTACCGCTTTAATTGGCGAACAGCCAAACCCTTGGGACCTGCTTCAGCCCCAGGATGC